>OGDY01003273.1_pt1 | contig 12993 bp, 9 predicted proteins | sample 1570341 | NCBI WGS metagenome assembly OGDY01 (sample SAMEA2581972, study PRJEB24529) | metagenome | biome: Human gut stool | place: China | collected 2011 | reverse complement strand
TACTCACACCAAACATTATCGCCCAAAACAAACAAGCGATACGTATAGTTTGACCATGCCGTCTTGATGGTAATCTCGCGGGCATAGATTTCTACTGTTGCCTCCGAATTGTAATTCGGATCACGAATGACAACCAACTTTCTGCCTGAAATATCCTCTTTTACTAAAGTTGTCCATCTCTCACAATTCAGGATCTCTTCGATAATTTCAGGTAGTTTTTCTCTAATCTCAAAATGTATTCTCATATTCTTTGCCTGTGGGTCAGGACTTTTTTACTACCCCCCAATTTGATATATGCCCCTAAAGATAACGAGAATTTGCCAGAAAAACAATAAAAAATCCGTTATCTATTCGCCATGTGATAGATATTTTCCATATCATCGCGATGTAAAACCTTCAATTTTCCGGTTGTTGTACTACCACCGGAACTGCATTTATCTGCCATGAGTTTGATTTCTTCGTCAGTGGCCTGCCGTCCTATCAGCTCGCAAATACTAACCGGCATTCCAATTGCGCGATAGAAATCTTCCATGGCTTCAATACCTGCCAAAGCAGTATGTCCGGGTGATTTAAAATCATTTGTTACACCCATCACATTCACGGCAAACTGAGCGAAACGGGTTACATTTTCTTTGTAAACATACCGTGCCCAGCTTCCCCAAAGAGCTGCCAGACCTGCACCATGTGCTACATCGAATAGTGCACTCAGTTCATGTTCAAGCTGGTGTGTTGCCCAGTCACCGGTTGTTCCACATCCCGTCAAATCATTGTGTGCCAAGCTACCTGCCCACATAATTTGGGCACGATGTACATAATTCTCCGGTTCTTTCAGTACTTCAAAAACGCTATCTTTTACCGTACGGAGAATACTTTCAGCAATGGCATCAGTCACCATCATATCGTCATCATGAGAGAAATAACGTTCCATGGTATGCATCATAATGTCCGTTACACCGCAAGCTGTCTGATAGTTGGGCAATGTATAAGTCCGTTCCGGATTCATCACAGCAAATTTGCAACGGCACAGATTATTGGAATAACCTTTTTTCAAATCACCGTCCTCATTGGTTATCACGGTACTGTTACTCATTTCACTCCCCGCAGCAGGAATTGTCAGTACGGTAGCAACCGGCAGACAAGCTTCCGCATGGGCTCGTCCCATATAAAAATCCCAGACTTCACCCTCATAAGGTACACCAAAAGCAATCGCCTTCGCAGAATCAATCACACTACCGCCACCTACGGCAAGAATGAAATCAACCTTTTCTTTCCGGCACAGTTCAATACCCTCGTGCACTTTCGACAAACGTGGATTAGGAACCACCCCGCCCAGTTTTACGTAAGCAATGCCTTCCGCCTCCAATGCCCGGCATATTTTATCCAGCAAACCGGAACGCTCCGCACTCTGTCCGCCATAATGTACTAGGACTTTAGTGCCGCTATATTGCTTCACCAATTTCCCTGTTTTATCTTCCGATAATGCTCCAAACACAACCTGTGTGGGTGCATAGTAAATAAAGTCTTTCATCGTCAATTTCGTTTTTTTATTCTGATACAAAGATAAGCATATTGAGGGTAGAAAGGTTCATAGAAACTATAACTTTTCATTATCTTTGCACCGTAATTACCGACTAACTAATCCGATAATAAATATTATGGCATTTACCAACAACATTATGATTGTCCGCCACAGATTGCTGACAGAGCTGGTAAAACTGTGGAGGGATAACGAACTTGTAGAGAAAATAGACCGTCTTCCCATTGAATTGAGTCCGAGAAGGTCAAAACATGCAGGACGCTGCTGCGTACATAAAGAACGCGCCGTGTGGAAATACAAATCACTGCCGTTGCTGGGACTGGATATGGAAGATGAAAAAGATGAATTAACCCCATTATCAGAGTATGCAGTACATGCACTGGACCGTGCAGAAAACGGAACGCCGAAAGATAACATCATGTGTGTGATTGACGAAGCATGTTCCGCCTGCGTACAAATCAATTACGAAATCACCAACCTTTGCCGCGGATGTACCGCCCGTAGCTGCCAGACCAACTGTCCGAAGAAAGCTGTCCATGTAAAGGAAAGCGGACAGGCATGGATAGACCATGATGAATGCATCAGTTGTGGTATTTGCCACAAGAGCTGTCCCTATCATGCTATCGTCTATATCCCAGTACCTTGCGAAGAGGCTTGTCCGGTGAAAGCTATCAGCAAGGATAAGAAAGGTATCGAACACATCGACGAAAGCAAATGTATCTATTGCGGAAAGTGTCTCAACGCTTGTCCGTTCGGAGCAATTTTCGAAGTGTCACAGGTATTCGATATCCTGCACAAGATACGCAAAGGAGAAAAAATAGTGGCCATTGTGGCACCGTCTATCCTGGGACAATTCAAGACTACTATTGAGCAGGTATATGGCGCACTCAAAGCTGTAGGATTCACTGATGTCATCGAAGTGGCTCAGGGAGCTATGGATACGGTCAGCAACGAAGCACATGAATTGATAGAGAAGTTGGAAGAAGGACAGAAGTTTATGACTACTTCCTGTTGTCCTTCCTACATAGAACTCGTAAATAAACATATTCCGGGCATGAAGCCCTATGTTTCAAGTACAGGTTCACCCATGTATTATGCCGCACGAATTGCTAAGGAGAAATATCCGGATGCCAAAGTCGTTTTCATCGGCCCGTGTGTAGCCAAACGTAAAGAGGCCCAGCGTGATGAAGCTGTAGATTTTGTTATGACTTTCGAAGAAGTGGCGTCTGTATTGGACGGACTGGATATTCAGTTAGAGCAATCGCAACCTTATACCATGTCGTTCGCATCCGTGCGCGAGGCACATGGATTTGCCCAGGCTGGTGGCGTAATGGGAGCAGTAAAAGCCTATCTGAAAGAAGAAGCTGACAAAATCAATGCCATCCAAGTAGCTAATCTGGATAAGAAAACCATCGGTTCATTGCGGGCGTATGCCAAATCAGGCAAAGCACCGGGGCAATTTATAGAAGTGATGGCATGTGAAGGTGGCTGTATCACCGGACCTTGTACGCACAATGAGATTGCCGCAGGTAAACGTCAGTTTGTACAAGAATTAGCTAAACAGGAAAAGACGTATTAAAATTGATGAATAGGTACGCGGACAACGCGGACTAAACGGACGAACACGGATTTAAAAGGCTACGCTTATTGATAACTAAATCCGCGTTATCGTGCGTCATCTGCGGACGAAAAATAAAAATCCGCGCTCGTCCGTTTAGTCCGTGTCGTCCGGGTATCCATTAATAAAACAACATGAAGAATCTGATTGACCGATTGCATAGTGAACGAAGTCTAAGTGCTGAAGAATATAAAGCACTACTCCTTTGCCAAGACGCTGATACTTTAAAGTATCTGCAGGAGCAGGCACGGGAGGTGTCACTTGAGCAGTTTGGCAATCGGGTATTTATTCGTGGGCTGATCGAGATTACCAACCATTGCCGTAACAATTGCTATTATTGCGGTATACGGAAAGGAAATCAATCTGTTCTCCGTTATGAGTTGACACGGGAAGATATTCTGGAATGTTGTCGTGAAGGGTATACCCTCGGTTTCCGGACTTTCGTCTTGCAAGGTGGTGAAACATCCTCCGTAAAAGATGATTTTATCCTTGAAACTGTTACTGCTATACATCGTGAGTTTCCGGATTGCGCCATCACACTATCATTAGGCGAAAAGTCCCATGAGACTTACGAGCATTTCTTCCGGGCGGGTGCCAATCGATATTTGCTTCGCCACGAAACGCATAATGAAGAGCATTACCATCATCTGCACCCCGATAAGATGTCTATCAGACAACGCCTGCAATGTTTGGCATGGCTGAAAGAAATAGGATATCAGACAGGAACAGGTATTATGGTAGGGAGTCCGGGACAAAACACCGATCATCTGGTGGAAGACCTCCTTTTTATAGAGCGATTTCATCCTGAAATGATAGGAATCGGTCCTTTTATTCCTCACCACGATACCCCGTTTGCAGCATGCCCGCCGGGAAGCATGGAGATGACCCTGAAACTTCTTTCCATCTTCCGGTTAATGCATCCGAAGGTATTATTACCCTCTACCACAGCATTAGCAACGCTTGCACCGGATGGACGGGAACGCGGAATACTGGCAGGAGCCAACGTAGTAATGCCGAACCTTTCTCCCCCGGAACAACGGAACAAATACTCACTTTATGATAACAAAGCCTCTTTGGGAGCCGAAGCCGCAGAAGGCTTACAACAATTAGAAGAGAAACTGACGGTTATCGGATACCGGATATCGAAAGAAAGAGGAGACTACTAATCACTAATCACTCACCCCTAATCACTAAAAAACGTGTATAATGTAAGTTCAAAACAGGCAGAAGAGTTCATCGATCACCCGGAGATACTGGATACGCTGGACTATGCCCGTACCAATAAAGACAACCGTGCCCTCATTGAGAGTCTGCTCGAAAAGGCAGCCTCATGCAAAGGTTTGTCCCATCGTGAAGCCGCTCTACTGTTAGAATGCAACCAGCCCGACCTGACGGAACGCATCTTCCATCTGGCACGGGAAATTAAGCAAAAACTATATGGCAACCGCATCGTAATGTTCGCCCCGTTATACCTTTCCAATTATTGTGTGAACGGATGCGTTTACTGCCCCTATCATGCAAAGAACCGCACTATCGCTCGCAAGAAATTATCACAAGAAGAAATACGCCGGGAAGTGATTGCCTTGCAGGATATGGGACACAAACGTCTGGCACTGGAAGCCGGCGAAGACCCGCTACGCAACCCCATCGATTATATTCTGGAATCTATTCAGACCATCTATGGTATTCATCATAAGAATGGTGCTATCCGGCGGGTAAACGTGAATATTGCCGCTACAACGGTAGAGAACTATCGTCGGCTGAGAGATGCAGGTATCGGTACTTACATTCTTTTCCAGGAAACCTATCACAAGGGGAATTACGAGACCCTGCACCCCACAGGTCCTAAAAGCAAGTATTCCTATCACACCGAAGCTATGGACCGTGCCATGGAAGGTGGTATTGACGATGTAGGTATAGGTGTATTATTCGGGTTGAATACCTATCGATACGATTTCGTAGGATTATTGATGCATGCCGAACATCTGGAAGCTGCATTCGGTATCGGACCGCATACGATCAGTGTACCCCGTATCTGCCCAGCGGATGATATTGAAACAAAAGATTTCCCCAATGCCATTTCTGATGAAATGTTCTGCCGCCTCGTTGCGGTAATCCGCATTGCAGTGCCTTACACCGGAATGATCATTTCCACCCGTGAATCAGAAGCTGTACGACGTAAGGTATTGGAATTAGGTATTTCACAAATCAGTGGCGGTTCACGCACCAGCGTAGGCGGATATGCCGTACCAGAAACGAAAGAAGAGAACTCGGCCCAATTCGATATCAGCGACCGCCGCACACTGGATGAAGTTGTAAACTGGTTGCTCGATCTGGGACATATCCCCAGTTTCTGTACGGCTTGTTATCGTGAAGGTCGGACGGGTGACCGTTTCATGTCTCTTGTCAAGCGGGGACAGATAGCAAATTGCTGTCAGCCCAATGCCTTGATGACTCTGAAAGAATATCTGGAAGATTACGCTTCACCCGAAACCCGGGAGAAAGGTATCCGCCTCATTCATGAAGAGATGGAACGCATCCCGAATCCGAAAATCCGGGAAATAGCTCTGCGAAACCTGCATGAGATAGAGGAAGGGAAAAGAGATTTCAGATTTTAAAAAGAAAATGATAATTTATTAACCCCTTAATATTGAGACTAATGAATCAGACTCCTAATGCCAACCGCCTCCACATCGCCCTCTTCGGACGGCGAAACAGTGGAAAATCCAGCCTTGTCAATGCCTTGACAGGGCAAGATACCGTTATAGTCTCCCCCACTTCCGGCACTACTACTGATCCTGTGACAAAAGCAATGGAAATTCATCCACTCGGCCCGTGTCTGCTTATTGACACTCCGGGCTTCGATGACGAAGGCGAGCTGGGAGAAATGCGCGTAGAATGCACCTTGAAAATAATCGGAAAAACCGACATCGCCCTGTTGCTTTGTGAAACCGGAGACGCACAGGAACAGGAATGGCTTCAACGATTGAAAGAACGAGGGATCCCTGTCATATTGCTTCTGAACAAAGCTGACGTACGCCCCAATACGACAGAGCTGGCAGAACAGATAAAAGCAAGTTGCGGACAGCCTCCCATCATCATCAGTGCCAAAGACGGCACAGGTATCGAAGCCATCCACCGCGCCATTCTGGAAAAGTTACCTGCCGATTTCGGAGAACAAACCATCACCGGGAACCTCGTAGCAGAAGGTGATGTAGTAGTGTTAGTCATGCCCCAGGACCTTCAGGCACCTAAAGGACGACTTATCCTTCCCCAAGTACAGACAATCCGCGAACTTCTGGACAAGAAATGCCTGATCATGAGTTGTACCACAGATAAGCTGAAAGACACATTGTGCGCACTTGCTAATCCCCCCAAATTAATTATCACAGATTCGCAAGTATTCCACACCGTATACGAACAAAAACCGGCTGAAAGCCGGCTCACTTCTTTCTCCGTGCTCTTTGCCGGATACAAGGGAGATATACACTATTGTGTAGAAAGTGCATTCGCCATCGACCGACTAACGGAACAATCCCGCGTATTGATAGCCGAGGCCTGTACCCATGCTCCACTGACAGAAGATATAGGCAGAGTAAAAATCCCCCACCTGCTGCGTAAGCGAACAGGTGAAGGATTGCAGATAGATATTGTCTCCGGAAATGATTTTCCAGAAGATTTATCCCCATACAATTTGATTATCCACTGTGGCGCCTGTATGTTCAATAGAAAGTATGTACTGAGTCGCATTGAACAGGCACGGATGCAAAAAGTTCCCATGACAAATTATGGGGTAGCAATTGCCTACATCAGTGGAATACTAGACAAAATAGAAAAATAATGAGCCACTCTACTCCAGTTCCTCCAGCACTTTCTTCACATCCACCGCCTGAAGCCTCCCGTACACCTTCTCTCCAATCATCACTACGGGCGCCAGTCCACACGCTCCTACGCAACGCAGACAATCGAGTGAAAACTTCCCGTCCGGTGTCGTTTCTCCGACTTCGATGCCCAGCACACGCTTGAATTCCTCAAGCAATTTCTCCGAACCACGTACGTAGCACGCCGTTCCCATACACACCGAAATAGGATGTTTACCTTTAGGAGTCATCGTAAAGAAAGTATAGAATGTTACCACACCATACACACGCGACACCGGAACATTCAGCTTTGCAGCAATCAGGCGCTGCATCTCTTCCGGCAGATAGCCGTGCAGATGCTGCGCTTCATGAAGTATATTGATAAGTTCGCCCGGCTGGTTGCCATGCTTGTCACAAATAGCACGCACTTGTTCGGCAACGTCACAGGCTAATTTGATATCTGACATAGTTTCTCCGTTTTAATAAGTTAATCAATCGCCTTATTGAAATAATGCGTATGCAGCAACCGTTCTGCAGTCTCACTCAGCGGTTTGCCCAGATATTCCTCGTACAACGTCTTGATGTACGGATTCTCATGCGACTTGCGCAAAGGCTTCTGTGCATCTTCCCGATACAGTGCATTGGCACGTGCATACAGCACTTCCGAGTTGCCATGATGCAACGGTTGTCCGCCACCACCGATACAGCCACCCGGACATGCCATAATCTCAATCACATGATACTCATTCCGCCCATGGCGAATATCTTCCAACAATTGACGCGCATTACCCAGACCATGAGCAATACCCACCTTCAGTTCAAAACCATCCAGATCAATCGTCGCACGGCGCACACCGGCCAGACCACGCACCTGTTCGAAGTTCACATTCTCCAATGTCCGCCCGGTATAAATCTCATAAACCGAACGCAATGCCGCTTCCATCACACCACCGGTCGTTCCGAAGATGACACCGGCACCCGTTGAAGCTCCCATCGGATGATCAAATTCCTTATCCGTCAGTAGCGTAAAACCTATGTTAGCACGTCTGATAAGTCGTGCCAGCTCACGGGTGGAAATAGAATAATCCACGTCCGGACTGCCATCTGTCTTAAACTCATTGCGGTCGCACTCATACTTCTTCGCCAGACAAGGCATAATAGATACCACTACCAGCTTTTCACGCGGAATACCCATCTTCTCCGCCCAGAATGTTTTGGCAATGCTACCGAACATCTGCTGCGGCGAGCGTGCCGTAGAAGGAATATCAAGCATATCGGGGAAATGATGTTCAAAGAAATTCACCCATGCCGGACAACAGGAAGTCAGGATAGGCAGGCGAACAGATTTATCCCCATTCATATAACGTGTCAGGCGGTTCAATATCTCGGCACCTTCTTCCATGATGGTAAGGTCTGCTGCAAAGTCTGTATCAAATACATAATCAAAACCCAATTCACGAAGGGCGTACACCATCTTTCCCGTTACTAACGTCCCGGCAGGCAGTCCGAACTCTTCTCCCAGAGCCGCACGAACAGCCGGAGCTGTCTGTACAATAACTACCTTATCCGGATTTTCCAGATCCAGCAACAGGCGGTTAGTATGATCGCGTTCCGTCAATGCCCCTACCGGACAAACAGCTACACATTGTCCGCAATAAGTACATTCACTGTCACTCATCATCTTATCGAAAGCCGGAGCAATCGTAGTATTGAAACCACGGCGAATGGCTCCCAAGGCGCCTACTGTCTGTACTTCATTGCATACACTCTCGCAACGGCGGCAGAATATACACTTATCCATATTCCGCACAATGGACGAAGTGACTTCACGCTTACGAGGCGAAAGCTCCCCACCATTATAAGGCATCCGCCGGATATTGAAACGCAGCGCCAAAGTCTGCAACTCACAGTCGCCGCACTTCGGACAGGTAAGACAATCATTCGGATGATCCGAAAGTATCAGTTCAGCTACCACCTTGCGGGCATTCATCACACGCAGGGTACTGGTACGTACTACCATTCCTTCTGTACAACGGGTAGCGCAGGCGGGAGCCAGATTACGACGTCCTTCCACCTCCACGACACAGATGCGGCACGAGGCCGGATTATTCTTAACGCAAGTGCCCTTCAAATCAATATGACAAAGGGTGGGTATATCTATACCGATTTTCCGTGCGGCTTCCAGGATAGTCGAACCTTCGGGCACGGTAATATAATGGCGGTCTATTTGCAGGGTTATTTGTTTTTCTTCCATTTTCTTTCAGTTTAGTTCCCTTAAACTACATTGATTGCTTTGAATTTACAGCGTGCCATGCACATGCCGCACTTAATGCACTTGTCCGGATTGATGACATGCGGTTTGCGCACATCACCCAGAATGGCATCCGCCGGACAATGTTTAAAGCAAAGATGGCAACCAATGCACAATTCCGGATTAATAGTATAAGTCAGTAATGATTTGCACTGCTTCGCCCGGCAAGTTTTATCCCTCACATGCTCCACGTATTCATCATAAAAGTTATTGAGCGTAGACAGTACCGGATTGGGTGAAGTCTGTCCCAGCCCGCACAAGGCGGTATCCTTTATCACCTTTCCCAATGTAGAGAGTGCATCCAGATCTTTCATCGTGCCCCGTCCTTCGGTTATCTTGTTCAGCAGTTCCAGCAGACGCTTGTTACCAATACGGCAGGGCGTACATTTTCCGCATGATTCTTCCACCGTAAAATCAAGATAGAAGCGTGACACAGAAACCATACAATCATCTTCATCCATTACAATCATACCACCGGAGCCCATCATCGAGCCTTCCGCCAGCAAGTTGTCAAAGTCAATCGGTGTGTCCAGGTGCTTTTCTGTCAGGCATCCCCCCGAAGGTCCACCCGTCTGCACCGCCTTGAATTTCTTTCCTCCCTTAATGCCACCGCCAATTTCATAAATCACCTCACGCAGTGTCGTACCCATTGGCACTTCTATCAAGCCGACGTTATTAATCTTACCGGCCAAGGCAAATACTTTTGTCCCTTTCGAACGTTCCGTACCGATAGACGCGAACCATTCCGCACCTTTCGTCAGAATGATAGGAATATTGGCAAGCGTCTCCACATTGTTCACATTGGTCGGCTTGCCCAGATAACCGGCTTCGGCAGGGAAAGGAGGTTTCAAAGTAGGTTCACCGCGCTTTCCTTCCATAGAGTGGATCAGGGCAGTTTCCTCACCGCATACGAATGCTCCCGCACCGTAACGTATCTCAATATCAAAACTGAAATCCGTACCGAATATATTCTTTCCCAGCAGCCCGTATTCACGTGCCTGGGCAATAGCTATTTTCAATCTTTGTATGGCCAACGGATATTCTGCCCGGATATATACCAATCCTTTCGGAGAACCAATGGAATAACCGCAAACTGCCATTGCCTCAACAATGGAGTGCGGATCACCTTCCATGATGGAGCGGTCCATAAAGGCACCGGGGTCTCCTTCATCGGCATTACACACCACATATTTCATATCAGCCTGTTGCTTATGGGCAAACTCCCACTTCTTCCCTGTGGGGAAACCGCCGCCGCCGCGTCCGCGAAGTCCGGAACGTTTTATCACGTCAATCACTTCCTCCGGCTTCTTATGGAGCAGACTATCTGCCAACGCCATATAGCCATCCAGTGCAATATATTCCTCAATGTTTTCGGGATCGATGAAACCACAGTTACGCAAAGCGATGCGCATCTGCTTCCGATAGAAATCCATGTGCTTGGAGTCACTGACGGTCTTCTCCGTCTTCGGATCGATGTAGAGCAGCCGTTCTATCTTTCGTCCCCCGATAATATGCTCTCTGACTATCTCGTCGGCATCATCAGGAACCACCTGGGTATAGAAAGTGTTATCAGGGATAATCTTTACGATAGGTCCCTTTTCACAAAAGCCGAAACAGCCGGTAGTGATAATGTCCACCTTGTCGGCAATATTATTTCTCTCGAGTGCTTGCTGAAGACGTTCAGCAATAATGTGGCTGTCGGATGCCTTGCAACCTGTACCACCACAAATCAGAATTTGCAGATGCTCGGTTCCCAATGCCAACCCACAGCATTGCGTCGCAACCGTCTCATTGCTTTCTTCGCGTAACAAGAGCGTGCCTTCTGCCCTTTTCTTGATAATTTTCAGATCATGGATAGTTAGTACTTTCATTTTGTAATAGATTTGGGGTCGGGAACAAAGATACAAAAAGACTTGAGATTACAAAAGGAAAGCAACAAAGATTACAGGAGGGAAAATACAAGCCTATAGATTACAATATGACATAATTCACAGATAACAATATATAAGTATTCACGAAAAGGATATTCACTATTTATAGGTATTGTCCCATCTCCTCATTTGGTGGTAAAGGAACTTTGAAAGCCGTAGAAAACGTAAATACTGTCATCTCTCCGGCCCTCATCGGCTGGTCGGCATTGGAACAACGTGCCATTGACAAGAAGATGCTGGAACTGGACGGTACTCCTACTAAATCAAAATTGGGTGCCAATGCCATTCTGGGCGTTTCTCTGGCTGTAGCCAAGGCTGCTGCAAATTACCTCGACATACCTTTATACAGATATATTGGTGGAGTAAATACTTACGTTATGCCTGTCCCCATGATGAATATCATCAACGGTGGTTCACATAGCGATGCTCCCATTGCTTTTCAGGAATTCATGATCCGCCCTGTAGGTGCACCTTCTTTCCGTGAAGGCCTGCGCATGGGTACTGAAGTATTCCACGCCTTGAAGAAAGTATTACACGACCGCGGCCTGAGCACTGCCGTAGGAGATGAAGGAGGTTTTGCCCCTGCATTGGACGGTACTGAAGATGCACTGGATTCCATCATGGCAGCTATCAAAGCAGCAGGCTACGAACCGGGTAAAGATGTAAAAATCGGTATGGACTGTGCATCCTCTGAATTCTATAAGAATGGAGTGTACGACTACACTATCTTCGAAGGTGAAAAAGGTAAGAAGCGTACTGCAGATGAGCAGATTGATTACATGGAATATTTGATTAATAAATACCCGATTGACTCTATTGAGGACGGAATGAGCGAAAACGACTGGGACGGCTGGAAGAAGCTGACCGAACGTATCGGCGATCGTTGCCAGCTGGTAGGAGACGACTTGTTTGTAACAAACGTAGAGTTCCTTGCCAAAGGCATTGCTATGGGCTGTGCCAATTCTATCCTCATTAAAGTCAACCAGATCGGCTCGCTCAGCGAAACGCTGGATGCTATCGAAATGGCTCACCGTCACGGCTATACCACGGTTACTTCCCAACGCTCCGGTGAAACGGAAGACGCCACTATTGCCGACATCGCTGTAGCAACCAACAGCGGGCAGATCAAGACCGGTTCGTTAAGCCGCTCCGATCGCATGGCTAAGTACAACCAACTGTTGCGCATCGAAGAAGAACTAAACGGACTTCCAGTATATGGCTACAAAAGAATAAAATAATGCTTTGTAATGAATAAGTCATAAAAGCAAATGAAGAATGTGGATTGATATTCCCAATCCCGTCATCAAGCTATACTTATTAAGGCTATTCCGATGGGCTTTAAGGTGAAATTTTACAGCATAAAAATCACATTGATAAACTTCTACCCACACCCAGTACCACTGGTGAGATTTTGGAGATTTAAAAGTATAAAGTAATTTATATTTTAGAAAAGTAGTTATCGGATTGACTTCTGGATATACATCAACACGAAGGCGTTTCAGTTCTTCTGTAGGAACTTTGACAAATCCGTTACCAGACATCAATTTTTCTTTTTCTTCTTTAGAAAAAGTTCCTGATATCTCATTCAGATTTACAACATTCTTCTTTAAGATTTTGCTGTTTTTATATTCCTTTTCAAGTTCCCCATAATGTCTTATTCTTTATCTTACTACGAAGGTACAAACTCTTCATTAATAAACAATCTTTTTCTATTTTTCTTTTCTATAGATCATTAT
>OGDY01003264.1_pt1 | contig 13027 bp, 9 predicted proteins | sample 1570341 | NCBI WGS metagenome assembly OGDY01 (sample SAMEA2581972, study PRJEB24529) | metagenome | biome: Human gut stool | place: China | collected 2011 | reverse complement strand
CTCGGACCCATTTTTCTCCCCACAGCTCAATATATTTTTCTTTGGCCTGCTTTTTTGCCTCGGCTCTGGTCATCTTATTTCACCTCACTTGTAGATATCATCAAACATATTAGTGGTAAAGGGGATCGTTTTTCCGGTCAAATCTACAATAGTGCTTTTTTTCTGCCACTTGAATACGGCCAGCGTTTTCCGGTCATCCTTAGATGCCTTCAGATCCATCGTTGTCGGGTGGGAATGCCCCGTCCAGCGCAGCTGCTCGTCAAACACCCGGCGGGCGAGGTCCTTCGGCAGCGTCCACGGCATACCGTTTGCGCCCGCCCCATGCATGATGATCTTCACGTTTCCCCGCGCAAACATGGCAAACTCGTCGCCGGTTCTTGCGGTTAGCGCCGCAAGCGTATAGATGTCGGCCGCCTCCGTCGGGACCTCCGTCCACGAAAAACGCTCTGCGATAGTCTCCAAAATTCTGGCATCCGCTTCGCTGAGCTTGGCTGCGTTCCGGAACACCTGCTGAACATAGTCCGCTCTCTCCGCGGCGTGCGCCCGTTTGGGTTGAGAAATAGAGATTGCTTTCCAAAACTCCTGAAAGCGGACTTCTTTTGACGCCCTCGCCGCCGCACTCCTATCATACCCGAAAACCTGTGTCCTTTCAAGTCTCGGGCGCATATTTACCTGCGCGGAAAAGCGCTTGTACGCCGCCGTTTTCTCGTCGAGCCGGATCTTTGCCGCCGCCAGAGCGCCCTTGTCCCCCATCGCGTCCTGCGCGAGCGCGTCGCGCTTCATCGCCCGGATGCTGCGCTCCATCGCCCGCTGCCGCTGCGTCGCCTGGTAGTAGGTGTATGTCTTCCCGTCCGCCTCGAACGGCCCCGGCTCCGGCGGATACTCGACCGGCTCGGAGATCCCCGGCCAGTACGGATAATGCGTGTGCCGGCAGTTGTAGGAGTAGATGTGATCGGGGTTGGACGGCTCGCCGTACCCGCACACGCTGCGGAACTCAGCAAGGGAATACACTTTCCCCTGCCACACGGCATGACTGTCACGCGCGCCCCAGTGCGCCGACACCTGCACATACGCCACGCCGCTCTCTTCGATGTTCGCCTGCATGATCTCGCCGGAGAGCTGCGCCGAGGCGGTGAGAACGGCGTTGCGCACGGCGGTGTCGATCTGCCGCGTGACGCCGTTTTTATAATCGATGTGCCGCAGACCGCTCTGCGTCAGCAGCCGCACGGCGTTGGCGCACGCCTGCTGATAGGATGCCGTCCCGCTCACGGCCTGCGTCAGAGCGCTGTTCAGCGCCGCAGTGAACGCCCGCCGTGCCGGCACGCTGCCGGTTGGAAAGGAAAACCCCATCGTCCGCGTGAGATTCAGAATATCACCCGTCGCGCGCTTCCGCATCTCGCGCACGGCCCGGTCCACGGCGCCGCCGCGCGTGAGCCGCTGCCCCGCCTGCTCCCAGAGAGAAAGGTCGTTGCGGAACGCCATGTTCCCCACGGTCTCGAAGAGCTCCGGCGCCTGCTCGCGCAGCGCCTCGCGCGCTTCGTCGATGGCGGCCTGCTGCGCGGCCTTTGCCTCCAGCGTGTTCCGCTCGACCATGGCTGCATACTCTTTGTTCGCCTGCAGCCGCCGCATCACCTCGATCCGGATGCGGTACGGCGACCAGCCGAGCCGCCGCAGCTCCTCGGCCTGCAGCTCCGCCGTCTCCGTCCACCGCTCCTCCTTCCGGACGCGGCGGGCGATATCCGCGATGATGTCCTGCTCGAGCTGCTGAAACACGGGCACGAGCACGCCGCCGTAGATCTCGAGCTGCTCCTCCGTCAGCATGGCTCAGCGCCTCCGCAGGATATTCTGCATCGTCGGGAAGTCGTTCTCCGATCCCTCGGCATAGTCCTCGTCCGCGCTCTGCGCCCAGGCGAGCGCCTCGTCTTCCTCAAGATTGTATTTCGCCGCCAGATACCGGGCCCGGACATGGACGCCGCCGAGCCCGGCGAGCGCGTCCTGCCGCATGCCCTCGAGCCGCTCGGTCTTTCCCTCGATGTAGGAATCGTCAAACTCGATCCGGATCTCCTCGTCAAGATCGCAGGCCGTGCCGCAGAACGTGTTGGAAAACCACAGCGCCGCGCGGATGATCCCGCAGATGTACTGCTTCGCCTGGAAGCGCTGCCGGTTGAGCTCCTGCATCATGTCCTGCCGCTCGCCGATGTACTGCGTCGCGGTCTGCACGACGCCCGAGGCGTCAAACGAATACTTCTTCGTGCCGTAGCCGAACTTGAGGCTCATGAGCGAGAGCAGAAACTCGATCGTCGGCCGGAACATATCGATGCGGATCTGCGGGGACGTCTCGTGGATCAGATCGACCGCCTGCGGCAGCTTGTCGCCGAGAAACACGAACCGCCGCTTCATCGCCTCGTTCGGCGCGATCGGCTGGCCCTTCTCGTCAAAGCCGCAGATCCGCTCGTTGATGAGTGTGATCTTCTCGGCGGTGTCCACATCGTCCAGCAGCGCGGAAAACGCCGCGTCCAGCCCGAGGAACACCGGTATCGCACCGTACACCTTCGGGTATCCGTAGCCCTGCATACCGTCGATGCTGTTCACCTCGGCGGTGCGCATCACGGCAAACGGGCGCACATTGCCGAGCCGCACCGTCTGCTCGCTGCCGGCCTCGCCGTCCTCGGTGAAGATCACGGTCTTGTACCGGTAATTCCCCTCCGGATCGAGCGTGCATATCACGAGCGTGTCCACGCTCTGCGCGCCGCGGAGAGCCTCGCCGCAGAACGCCGCCTCGACGACCTCGCCGTTTCGCACCGTGAGCGGCAGAAAGCCGGTCGCGCCGATATAGTTGAGACAGATCCGCCCGCCGGAGAGCGTGCCGTCGCTCATCACGTCGGCGTCTTCGAGCCGCACATAGCAGGCGCTCGTACCCTCCGCGCTGGTGAGCTCCAGCTGCTCGCGGTACTGCGTGTCAAACCGGTTGGCGGCAAGGATCTCGTGCACCGCCTCGTCGTTGCTCCCCGCGTTGATCTCCACGACCTCGCAGAGATTCGCGTCGTCCGCGGCCGCGCGCTTGGCAAAGCCCATCCGGGCGAGCGAGTAGCGCTCTCCGCTCACGGTCACGCGCCGGTGGTCGTCCGTCTCGCGGATGCGGTACCAGTCGTCCGCCTTCCACAGGATATCCGCGGCCACCGTGTTGACGGCGTACCCTGCCTTCTCCAAATAGGCCTTTACATGCTCCTTCATCTTGCCCTCCGGTCAAAATAATCCGTCCAGGCGCTCCATGCATAGTTGAAGCTGTCCCAGTAGTCGTTGATGTTCCCGAGATTCTTGTCCTCGGGTATGCTCGGCTTGTCCGCGTCCCAGCGCAGCTGCGATAGCGCCGTGATAAGCCCCGTACACCGCCGGTCAATGCGGATCCGGTCGGCGCAGAGCAGCCCGTCCACGCTCACGGGGCGGCTCTCCAGCGGCGTCTTGACGCACTCGCCGACGCACCGCCAGGGCAGCCCGCGCCTGCGCAGGATCGCCGCCACGCGGTTTATGAGCGCGGGGTCGGCGGCGTCGCCGAACACATGGTCATACCGTCCGAAGCTCTCCCGCACGCCCGCGCAGAAATCCGCGCAGGCCGCGGCGATGCCCTCGGTGTCGATCCGCTCGCCGCGCGGCAGCGCGCTCTCCGCGAGCACGACCATCCGCTCGTACCCGTTCACGAACCCGACGGCGCACATCGTGTTGAGCGATCCCGTGCCGCCGAAGTCGAGCCCGACGCAGATCTTCGAGTAGCCGTCCCGCGGCGCGTCGGTGAGCCATCGCTCGCGCTCCGCGGAAAAGTACGGGAACACGAGCCCCTCGGCCACGCACCATTCTCCGAGGATGTAACGGTCATAAAAAACGCCGCTGTGCTCCCGCTTCATTGCGGCCCGCACGTCGGCGTCGAGAAACGGATTGTCGTCGATGCAGTACTGCTGCGCGAAGACATCCGCGTCGCTGTCAATGAATTTCTTAAACCAGTGATCCGGTTCCTTGGGGTTGCACGTGCCGTCAAACCGGCTGTACGGCTTGTCGAGACGGCTCTTGAGCATCTCGAAGACCTCCGGCTCCCAGGTAACGACCTCGTCGCCGTAGCAGTACTTGATGCTCACGCCGCGCAGCCGGTCCACGTGCTTCCTGTTGTCCGCGCCGAGACAATGCACCCGCTCGCCGAAGAGCGTCGCGGTGTTGTCGCTGCGGATGCTGGACACGAGCGCCGCGCCGAAGATGTTCTGCATCGGCTCGATCACGTTGCGCTGCAGCGTGCCCTTCGTGTTGCCCATAAGGACGATCAGCCCGTCGAGCCCCTTCCGCTCGCGGATGGAGCGGGCGATAACGAAAAAGTCGAGATACGTCTTGCCGGAGCGCGTCGCCCCGTGCTTTATGTTCCACCGGTGATACGGTTCGCGCCAGAACGCCTTCTGCTTCCCACTCAGCCGCAGCATCGCCGATCCCCTCCAGCAGCCGGTCAAGCTTTTCGAGCGCGTCCGCCTCCTCGCGTCCGCTCTTCGCGTCAAACATGCCCAGATGCTTGCCGAGCAGCTCCAGCGCCCGCAGCTTGTCGTAGGTCTTGATCTCCATGCCGTCGCGCCCCTTCTTCACCGAGGCGACCGCCGCCCGCTTCTCCGGCGGCAGCTCCTCCGTCGGCGTGAGCCGGACGCGGTTTCCTTTGCCCACGCTGGCAAAGTCTGTGCCGTTCGCCGTTGCGATCTTCATAAGCTCCCCGAGCACGAAGTCCTGCGTGATCTGCGTCCGCTTGCTGCGCGCCTCGCGCCGCTCGCTGAGATATTCCTGCACGAGCGGGTTCTGCATATTCCGCACCGCCATGCGCTGCGCCCCCTTCGGGCTGTACCCGGCGCGGAGCGCGGCCTGCGTCGCGTTGAGATCAATGAGATATTCGTCGCAGAAAGCCTTCTGCCGGTCTGTCAGACGTCCGCAGCACCCCACAACCACCACCTGCCTGAAAATTTATCCGGGACGCCTCGCCGTCCCTGCGTAAAGGCTCCCTTGTGCAAAGGGAGCTGTCAGCCGCAAGGCTGACTGAGGGATTGTGCCTCCCTCTCTGCCGGAAGCAGTTCGCCGCCCCTGCGTAAAGCCTCCCTTGTGTAAAGGGAGGTGGCGCGCAGCGCCGGAGGGATTGTGCCTCCTTGCGCCATTTGAAAGTAATGTCAGAAAAGACCGGGTTCGCCGCCCGGTCTTTTCTTATGCCCTGCCGCCATTCCGGACGGAGCCTCGCGTCTTCCTCCCCCGGTACCAAAGCAAAGCCCAGCGCAGCGGGTTTGCTTTGGAGAGGAGGAACAGCGGAGCAAGTGAGCTTTCGGATCCATCCGGAAGCGAACGCTGCAAAGCTTGTTCCGACGAGGAGCTGCTGCTTACAGACCGCAGCTTGTCCAAGAAGAGAGAACCGCAAACAGGACGTTTCATGCCGTCCTGCCTGTACGAAAAAGAGCCGCCTCCCGGCAGCCCTTCACGCTGCCAGTATAGCACATCGGAGTGTGCCATTCCATGCCATCCTGCGCCGACGGCGTTAATGTGGCACAAGTGGAACAACTGGCACAGCATTTTTCCAAAAACACCTAAATACCCCTATATACCGTATATATCCTGTACTGTACACCCTTATCTGACCCTTTCTTAAAAGTATTGTTCCACTTGTTCCAGTTGTTCCAGTTAGTGAAAAAAGTCTTGCGTTTCAATAGTTTCGAGCTTTGACAAAGTGGAACAAGGCGTGGAACAAGTGGAACGACCTTTAACATAGTAAAGTAGATGCCGCACGCTTTGGGCGCCCCCGAACCCCCGGAAGTGGAACAAGAAAGCCAAAAAGTGGAACAAGCCCTTTAGTCTTGTTCCACTTCTCTTCATCGGATCTTCATTTTTCGCCGGTCTCTTTTTCGGCCTCTTCCAGCTTCCGGAGCGCCGCCGAGTGCGCCCGGTGGACCTGCCGCCAGCTGTAGGACAGGATCACGCAGATGTCCTCCCACTTGGCGCCGTCGATGTACCGCAGCCGGAAGATCTCCCGCTCCCGCGGCTCCAGCGTCTCAATGAGCCGCTCGACCTCCAGCTGCGCGGCCGTCAGCTCCTCGATGCAGCGTCGGTATTGGCCGCGCAGCTCCTCGGCCCGCGCCACAAGGCCGGTCAGCTTGTCCGGATCCCTGGACGGGCTGCCGGGCGTTCCGGTGAGCGCCTGCGCCCGCGGCGCGGTCATGCGCGCCTCCAGTTCGGCCAGCATGCGCCGGATCTGCCGCAGCTCCTGCCGGCGGTCGCCGTAGCGGCGCAGCTTCTCCTTCACCATCGCGCGGCCCCCCGCAGCTTCGCCTCGATCTCCTGCGGCGGCAGATGCCGCGCCGCCGCGTCCTTCAGGATCGCCGCATACTGTCCGTAGCTCACATGCGCTGCCCGCGCCGCGGCGTTTACCCCGGCAAGCGCCCGGCCCGCCGCCGTGCTGCGCCCTCTCCGTGCGGCCTGCTCCTGCGCGGCGCGGCAATATGCCTCCGTCTGATGGCGCCGCCGGTTCTCCGCGTGGCACGCGTCGCTGCACGTTTTTCGGTTTTGGCGGCTCTCAAACGCCCCGCCGCATATAACACACTCTCGGATCATCTTCCGTTATCCTCCTTCACGATCTCCAGACGCAGCGCCTCAATGGCTGCCGCCTGTCCCTTGTCTTTGTCGGCGAGCGAGCGCAGCACCCGCTCGTCGTGCGTGCCCTTGAGGATCAGATGGTAGATCCGGCACACGCTGCGCTGCCCGGGGCGGTTCAGCCGCTCGTTGGCCTGCTGGTACAGCTCCAGACTCCATGTCAGCCCGAACCAGATAATGATGTGCCCGCCGTCCTGCAGATTCAGTCCGTGGCCGATGCTCGCCGGGTGCGCCAGCGCCACGGGGATCTCCCCCCGGTTCCAGGCGTCTATGTCCTCCGGCGTGTCCAGCGCCCGGCACGCGATGCGCTGCCGGATGCGCCCGGCGTCGTGCTTATAGGCATAAAGCACCAGCACGCTCTCGCCCCCTGCGGCCTCCGTAAGCTCCTCCAGCGCGTCCAGCTTGATCTCGTGCAGCGGGTGCACCTGCCCCTCCGTGTCGTAGATCGCGCCGTTGGCAAACTGCAGCAGCTTGTTCGTGAGCGCCGCCTCGGTCCCCGCCACGATCCCGCCCCCGGCGTCCAGACACTCCAGCACCTTCTCCCGCTCAAACTGTTTGTACCGCCGCAGCAGCGCCGGCGGGGCGTCCAGCTCGACGGTCTCATAGATCTGCCCCGGCAGACGCAGCACGTCCTCCTTGCGGATGCTCATGCAGATGTCGGAGAGGCGTTCGTATACCTCCGCCTCGGCGCCGTCGCGGGGACGGTAGCTGTAAACGATGTGGCCGTTCATCTTCTCCGGCAGCAGGAAGTGCGCCCGGAAAGCGCCGAGCGTCTTTCCCAGCCGCTCGCCCTGGTCCAGCAGATAGATCTCCGGCCACAGATCCTCCAGCCCGTTCGGCCGCGGCGTGCCGGTCAGAGCGATGATCCGGCGGATCCGCCCGCGCACGCGGCGCAGCGCCCGCCAGCGCTTGGCCGCGGCGCTCTTGAAGCTGCTCAGCTCGTCGATCACAACGATCGGGAACGGCCAGCGCTTGCCCAGCGTGTCGATCAGCCAGACAACGTTCTCGCGGTTGATAACGTAGATATCGGCGAACGGCCCCTCGAATACGCTGCGGACGGCCTCCATACGCTGCCGGGCCGTGCCCATGATCCGCCGCACCCGCAGATGCCGCAGGTGCTCCCACTTGGCGGCCTCCTTGCTCCATGTGTTTTCCGCCACGCGCTTCGGCGCGATCACCAGCACCGGCCCGTCCTCCATCTCGTCAAACAGCAGCCGGTCAACGGCGGTCAGCGTCGTCACCGTCTTGCCCGTCCCCATCCCCCAGAGCAGAGCGCAGGCGGGGTGGCGGAGGATCCAGTCGATGCCCGCCTGCTGATGGGGGTATGGCGTGAATTTCATGCTTCCCTTCCCCCGTCCTTCCGCTGCCCGATGGCGCTCTCGAGCGCCGCGATGTCGCCGCGGTCGCGGATCACCCACACGGTGAAGCCGAGCCGGCGGAGCCGCTCGTGCCACCATTCCTGCAGCTTGCGTACCTCGCCGCCCTTCGGCCGCTTGAGCTCGGCGAAGAGCACCCTCCCGCCGGGCAGCAGTACGATCCGGTCCGGCACGCCCGCCCAGCCGGGGCATACCCATTTCAGCGCCATGCCGCCGCGGCGCTTCACCGCCCCGACGAACGCCCGCTCCATGTCCTTCTCCAGCGGCGTCATGGGTTCGCCCTCCTCTCGTAAAATCGCTGCCGCCCATATAGACGGATTCGTGCCGTCTTGTCCTTCGCGCGCCGCCAGCCGGGCATGCGCTCCATGATCTCGCGGATCTCCTTGCCGTCGTAGCGGTCCAGCCGGTCCGGGCAGCCGCCGAGCGCCTCCGCCCAGATCTCCATCGTGCAAACGGTGCGGCGCCGCACCGTGCCCTCCTGCGTGCCCTCCTGCGTGCCCTCCAGCCACAGCCGCCGCGCGGGCAGATCCATCGTGTCCCAGTCCTCCGGCAGCAGCCGCTCAAGATATTCCTGCACGATGCCCTCCCGCGGGTTCTCCTCCTCGAAGCTCTCCTGCACCCGTCGGGCGACGCTCTCCAGCTCCGGCGGCAGATACAGCGTCTCCCCGCCGTGATAAAGCTCCGCGGCCTCCGCCCAGACGCGCCGCACCGTCTCCGGCGTCAGCTCGTCCCAGAGACTGCGCCGCGGCTCGTTCGGCGTGTCCACGATCCAGAACCGCCGGTTGCCCGTGCGGTCGCGCAGAAACTGCGCTTCGTTCGTGGTGCCGATGAAAATGCACTGCCGCGGGAATTCCTGCGTCCGCCGCCCGTAGGCGGGGCGGAAGCGGTCCGCCTGCTTGGATATGTAAAGCTTGATGGTCTCCGCCTCCGCCCGGCGCATGCCGGCCAGCTCGCCGACCTCCATGATCCAGACGCCGAGCACCTGCTCATATGCGTCCTTGCCCTGCAGCGTCGTGAAGCTGTCGGAGAACCACCGCCCGCCCAGCCGGGCGATCAGAGCGCTCTTGCCGATACCCTGCCTGCCCCGGAGCGTCAGCATATAGTCAAATTTGCAGCCGGGGTCATAGATGCGGGCGGCCGCTGCCGTCAGCGCCTTTCGGGTAACGGCGCGGGTGTACGGCGTGTCCTCCGCGCCGAGATAGTCCACAAGCAGCGTCTCTACGCGCGGCACGCCGTCCCAGACGCAGCCGTCCAGATACTCCCGCACCGGGTGGAATTTGTTCTGCAGCGCCACAACGTTCACCGCGTCAAAGATGCGGTCCTTGCCGGTCAGCCCGTAGGTGCGCTCAAGATAGTACCGCAGCGCCGCGTCGTCCGCGTCGGTCCATTGCCCCGCGCCGCGCCCGGCGCGCCACGGGAGACTCGAAAGGCTCACGATGCTGTGCTCCATCTCGTTGAGCGCCAGCCGCCCGGCGAGCTGCGGGTCGTGCTGCAGAATGATGACGGCGTTTTCGATCGTCTGCGCGATCGCGCCCTTCTCGGTGATGCGCAGCTGCGCCTTCCAGTCCTCGCCGTCCTCCGCGCTCCCGCCGAAGTCCGCCGCGGCTTCGCTCATGCGGTCGGTGACGATCTGCGCCTTGACGCGCTTGTCCCCGCTCGCGAGCTGCGCCATCGCCCGGTAGCTCGGGCGGCTGCTCACCGGCGTGTCCGGGTTGCAGTCGCTGTCCAGCCCGCCGAAGCGGTGCAGCCGCACAAGATCCCAGGCGTTGCACAGCTGCCCGCTCGCCGGGTCTGTGCCGTGGTGGGAAAAGCTGAATTTGTCGTCGTAGATCACAACACCGGCGGCGGTGCTCCCCTCGGTATAGGTATAGCGCCCGGGATCGTCGCAGGCCCGGTAGGTGGGCACGAACTCGGCGATGGCCTCCTGTATGCTGTACGCCCGGCAGAACGCGCCTACGATGCCGCCCTTCTCCAGCGGGTCCTTCTGCCTGACAGCGCTCTTTCGGACGATCTCCGCCACGCGGCTGCTCATGGGCCAGCCGGACACGTCGTGCCAGTCGTGGTAGGTGGCAAGCACCGTGTCGGGGTCAAGAAACGCCCCGTCCGTGTGTCGGAATACATACGGCCCGTCCTGGCTGCAGCTCGGCCAGTACATCATGCGCTGCGGCTGGTAGCTCGTGTCGTCAAACTTGTCGATGCCCAGCGTGGCGGCGACGCGCCGGCCGATGGCCTGATACTCGTCGCAGTCCACGCTGCGCGAGAGCGGCACCACGAGCCGGTACCGCGGCTTTTCCGTTGTGTGCTTGTGCGTGGAGTAGATCGCCGCGGCGTTGCCGTACAGCAGCTCCCAGTCCGGCCACAGATCGCCGTCGGCGAAGTCCGCGTCCAGACAGAGGATCGAGCGGAAGCGGATGTCGGAGCGGCTGCCGTTGTTGCAGTAGCCGCCGACGAACCCGCCCACGTCCTTGATCCGGCTCTGCTGCTCGCGGGTCATGGCCTTGTACTCGGCCATGGTCTCCGGCGTGCGCGTAACGGCGCTCAGCCGGTCCAGCAGCTCCGACCACCGGACGGTCTTGTTCTTCCATGTCTTTGTCTTTCGGCTGTTGCCCAGGGCGATGTCCAGCGCCTTGTCATTTTGGACGTCCATAGGATCGCCCCTCCTTTGTTCAGTCCTTCCTGTAAAATGGTGTGCTGTAGCCGTCTCCGCGTAGCAGCAGCCCCGGCGCCCAGTCGATCGGGCGGCCCATGACCTCCGCCACCTGCTCCCAGCTTGTCCCGGTCGGCGCCTCGACGATGACCTCATCGTGGACGTGGAAGCAGATCTTCCAGCCCTCTTCCGCCAGACGAACCATGGCGACGGCGAGACAGTCCCGGGCGTAGGCCTGTACGATGTTCTCCACCAGCTTGCCGCCCCAGGTGCCCGTTTTTTCCCACCTGCGGGTGGTCTGGTTCTGGCCCATGAAGCAGATCGAGCCGTCGGTGTCGAGCTTTGCGTCCCAATAGCTCAAAATGCGTCCGCTCGGCAGACGGCAGCGCAGGGCGTCGCCGTCCCGGCGGTATTTCACCCCGCAGGGCACCGTGGTCGTCCGGCCGGGGTTGTTGATCGCGCGGACGGCGGCGCTCTCCGCGTCGCGCCAGAACCGCGGGATGGCCGGAGACGCCGCCCGCCACTGCGTGACGATGTCCTGCATCTCCTCCTCGGTCAGTCCCATCTTGTCCGCGCCGAACGCCCGGAGCGCCCCGACGCCCCCGCCGTAGCCGCAGTTATGCACCAGCACACCGGAAACGGTGAAGCGGTGACGCGGGCCCGCGTTCAGGATGTCGTATACCTTCACTTTTCGAGGAAGCGCCGTTGGTTCTGACAGTTCTCCTGATGCGTCACCCACCGCAGATTCCCCGGTTCGTAGTGACCGTTTACGTTGATTCTGTCCAGCTCCATCTCCCGAGAGGGCAGCCCATTCGTCTCTATCATGTAGAGGCAAGCCGCCGTCACGTTCGGAAAGCGGAACTCGATGCCCCGCGCTCCGTAGTTCTTGAAGTTTCCGTCCTTCGGGTTGGTGCATCGCTGTTTTGCCGCCGTGAATCGTCTGTCCAGCCAGCGTGGAACAGCTCTCTGTTGGGAGCAGCTCTGGCACCCTTTCGACTTTCCGGTCCGAAGGTTCCCCAGTTCCTGCCACTGTATTGCTCCGCATCCGCTGCACTTCGTCAAGACGTAGCAGTGGTTCCACCGCTCGCGCCACCGTTTCTCCGGGCTGATTATCTCCACCAACCCGAAGCGGGCGCCTACCTGCTCCGGTTTGAATGAGACGTGCGCCGCTGGCGGGGGCGTCTCCGAATCGTATTTGCCCCGGTTGCCCTTCGACCTCGACCCATACGATGTGGTTCGCGGTCGCCTCCAGTCCCCCATAGGTCAAAACCTCCTTTTCTCCTTTGCAAATGACGCCGCCGTGGCTCACCCACTCAATACCGTCCCACACCTTCATGCCGTTTGTGACATCCTCGATCGGCACCAGACCGCCGTCGGTAAGCACGAGTTGTCCCTCCGCGATACAAGCCAGCTCCGCGATCTTGCCCTTCTGCCGCAAATGCCCGTTGACGCCGTGCTTCACGACAGGCACCCTGAACATGGCGGAGGCGGAGCTGCAGTAGATATCGCCGCCGCTGCGGAACACGTCCATGCGCCACTTCTCCCCCGCCAGATACGCGATCACGCGCGCCTCGATGGCGGAGTAGTCGGCAACGTGGAAGATGTTCCCCTCCCCGGCCACAAACGCCGTGCGGATCAGCTGGCTGAGCACGTCCGGCACGCTGTCAAAGCACAGCTCCAGCGTCTCCAGATCGCGCTCCCGGACAAGCTCGCGGACGAGACCGAGCCCGGCGAGATGGTTCTGCGGCAGATTCTGGACCTGGACGAGCCGCCCCGCCCATCGTCCGGTGCGGCCCGCGCCGTAATACTGCAGCAGCCCGCGCACGCGCCCGTCGGCGCACACGGCGTTCTGCATGGCCTCGTATTTGGTGACGCTGGTTTTCCCCAGCTGCTGCCGCAGCTCCAGCACGCGCCGCGTTGCGGGGTCTGTGGCCTTGTCCTTCAGCTCCAGCACCGCGGCCTTGTTCAGGCTGTCCGCGCTCATGCCGGCGGTCTCCAGCCAGTCCTTGAGCTGCGCCACGCTGTTCGGATTCTCCAGCCCCGTGAGCCGCCGCATTTCGGCCATGCGCCTTGTCGTGAATGCTTCGTTCTGCGCAATGGCAGCCGCCACAAGGCCGGTGTCGATCCCGACGCCGCGCTCGTTGATCCTCGCGTCCAGCGCCCATACCTTCCTCTCGAAGTCCGTCACGGGGAAGCTCCGCAGCCGCCGGTAGATGGCCTGCTCGACCTCCACGTCCCTCTTGCAGTAAGCCTTGAACCGCTCCCACTTGTCCGGCGCGTGCTCCGGCAGATTCCGCGTCCGCCCGCCGTTGGCGATGGTGGGCTTGCACGGCTTGCAGAAATACGATAT
>OGDY01003251.1_pt1 | contig 13060 bp, 7 predicted proteins | sample 1570341 | NCBI WGS metagenome assembly OGDY01 (sample SAMEA2581972, study PRJEB24529) | metagenome | biome: Human gut stool | place: China | collected 2011 | reverse complement strand
TCCTTTTTATACAATATGTCAAAGAACACTTGATTCTTACTTTTTACACAACCTCTTTATGAGGTTGGTTACGTAAATGCTCCATCAGGTCGGCATAGAAATCCTTATAACCAATCTTATCGGCATAGATTTGAATTTGCCAGAAGGGTATCAATTTATGGAAAGGATCCTTCACACACATAATAAACTGCTTTTCTGGCGCATTAAGTACTTTACTAAAAGCAGCCTCATAAATATGACGCTTACTCAAACGACTGGAATCACCCAAACTCATAGTGCCATACATGGAGAAAAGATTATTGCTCACTTCTGTCATTCCTCCCCAAGTAAGCCAGGGACGCATCTGCATCACGTGTCCTATCTCATGATGAATACCCCAGTTAGTTATCACTTCCGGACCTATCGCTGCCTTCATAGTGCCATCTGTACCCTCAAAAGCTACACCGTCACCATCGCGAAACATAAAATAGTTAAAGTTGACACGCGCCAGAATACGCTTCTTTGGTATACGATTATATTTCGTGGCACCCGAGAAATCGTATTGTACCTGCATTACCTTGTCATAATTCTCAGCCAGTTCTTTGCCTTTGCCATAAGCCAACTTTTTTAATTGCTCCACAGGGTATGCTAGTTGAATATATTTCCCCTTCACATCCATAACAGGGCTGACCGCATTATCTAATAGACGGTTCCAGTCTTCGTTACTCTGTACAGTAGCGTCAAAGTACCCATTTACCTTCCCAGTTACAAAGTGAATGGTAACTGCCGGTGCAGTGTCGGGGTCATCCGCGAAATAGTCTACATACACATTACCGGCTTTCTTCACATTGATTACGTTCACACCTTCGTGTAACAGTATCTCTTGTTTTTTCAGTCCCCAGCCTTCGGGGTCTTTTGTCGGTTGATAGCCTAGAGTAGGTTGACGCATCCAGTCTGGAATGAGCAGTCCTACGGTGCGTCCGTGAAGGTCACCCACCAATACTACATTTTCTCCAGCTTCCAAATAGACCCCGGTAATGTTTTCGTAACGACTGTATCCGTTGGTGAGTTTGAGTTGTTGCTCCAGTACCTTATTTGAGGGTATAGGCTTATAACTCTGTAACAAGTAGGCCGAGTTATAATCACCTCTCTGCATTTTCTCGGCCAATTGCTTCATTAGCTGGGATTCCATGCCTTTCAAATGTTTGTCTTTAAAGTTCTTAGACAGAGATGATGCTGTCCAATCAGTAAAGTTAGTAAGGTCCTTGTTTACTTGATAGGTGGAGTAAGAGGGTGTTTGCGCGTAGAGTACCCCCGCCAAACTACAAAAGGCAGCCACTGTCCACTTGCGAAGTTGTTTCATATTTATAACGTAATAAAGATTAATTTATATGCAAAGATAAATAAAAGACCGCCTATTCTAACAGGTTGTGCTAAAATAAGCAGCCTTCATTTCAAATAGCAACTCTATTTTATTTAATAGAAGCGGCTATACGACTGCCGTCATATTGTACGGCCATCAACTTATATCCATTTTCCCAAGCAGTATTCATCTTATAGGATTTCTTAGTACCTTCAAATACGCAAATAAGTTTATTGTCGGCATTGAGCACTTCGAAAGCTACTACATTTTGCCAGTTATTAACGGTAATAGTAGAAGTGGTGATTCCTTCATCGTTGGTTTCTTCTTGATGTGAAGCTATACCGGCTATAACATTCTTCTTATCCTTGAAGATATCTACGGTGTTATCTACAATATATTCTACAGCATCTGTACATTTAGGTAATCCCAAGGCAACGATACGATTTCTTACATTGGCTATCTCTGTTTCAGTGATGGTGAATTGTTTGTTGGTATAATCACCAATCATCATATCGATGGGTGATAAGAATCCCCACTTCTCAAAGAAACCAGTCAAGTCCATACCAGCCGATACGCAACTGTTATAAACAAATTCGAGTTGGCACAAACCATCGGTTGTCGGATTAGCTGTGGTACGTACTTTCTCATAGATGTCTGCATAGAAACCTCCGTGATCGGTCCGTTTCATCGGAGTGTTTCCTTTCACTTCGCCAAAGTAGAGTTCCAATTGCCAGAACGGAACTAATTTGTTGAATACATCGCTTTCGGCATTATGTGCCTTTTGACCTGCCATAATGCTATTGAAAGCCGACACATAACGATCCTGAACAGTCAAACGTGACGGCTCGTTGTAGACCTTAGTTTGTACATAAATGGCAGTAATGTTGTTTGTTACCTCTGTCATGCCATGCCATTTCAATCCCGGACGAGTTTGATGAATATGTCCCAATTCGTGTGCAGGTCCCCAACAATTGGCCGCCATTTGGGTCTCATCAGCCAGATAATTCAAACTACTTTCAATGTAGGCTGTATGATAATCGGTAGCATACATAAATGAGCCACTATTATAATGGACATGGAAATAACTACGATTATGAAACATACGATCATACTTTTCCAATCCCAAGAACTCTTGCTGACGATAAATCATATCATCATAAAGGTTAATCAGGTTATCTACATCCTTAGTATAATTCAAGAAACTGCGCGTAGTAAACGTAAGATGCACATATTTACCTATCACATCAAAGTGAGTATCTACACTATTATTGAGTAACTCTTTCCAACGTCCTTTCAGTTTTGGATTTTGACTATCGTAATATCCATTTACCTTACCCGATGCAAAATGCAGAGTGATTTCAGGGGCATTTTCATAATCATCTTTGTGATACATCACATACACAAGTCCTTTCTCTTTAATGCTAATAGTATTAACACCGTTTACAATGGTATATTCCGTTCCTCCAAATCCATCTTGTCCTGGTTTGTCGAGATTCTGTACACGGATATTCACTTTATCCAATCCATTCAAATCGGCCATTACTACCAAGTTCTCTCCGGCAGGAACAAAGATTCCTGTTGGATTATCAAGTAAACTATATTTAGCTGTTTTATTAACAGCAGCATCGATATCAGGATGCGGATAAGCCTTATAGTTGGCAATACGGAACTCACGTTGGTACTCATTATTATACATAAACCAAGCCAAAGTCTTGTAAAATGAACTCTTACAATTCAAAATATCCTCTTCGGTGACGGTAGGCTTCAAGTCAGTGCAAGCGATATCAGTAAACAGTTCATCATATTTGAAAGCATTGGGATCTTTTTGGAAGAACTGCATTTCTTGACACCGCAATGGTTTGCTCATATTATAGCAAGTACTGATAGTAAATTTTACCTTTGTCACATTGCTTTGGGAAGCATTGAAGTCTGCACGTGTAGAGTTGGCGTTATCAAATGTCCCTTCGTATACTTTCACATATTCTGCACTACGTGTTTTATTAACATCGGTCAACACTTCAATCTTCACATCTTTAAAACGATTAGCAGAATAGGTACAATGATAAATGATGTAGTCCAAATCTACCGGTTCATCAAAAGTATATTCAATATACTGAGGATATACCAATCCTATTGGAGCTTTCCAATTCGCTTGCCATTCGGTAGTCAAATCATTATCGAAAGTTGCATCATAATTTCCACCGGGCACACCACCATCACCTTCCGCACTGTTGGGAAACAGTTGAATATCGTTGCCCTCTTCAGGTGCAACAGGTTCGTAAACATCCAGTCCTTTTTGCACCACATTAATAACGGTTGGCTCCAAGTCGGACATTTCATCACTATCGGCAAACACAATTTCACCCATACGTTTTGCTCCCTTGTTACTCTCTATTTTAAAGAGGTATTGTTTGGTAACAGTTTCCTGCGGAGCACGGGTATCAGGTTGAGTCTCTTTTATTATCCAATCGGGGAGGGTAATAATATAGTCTACATTCGAAGTTACTTCCACCAATACTTTATCTCCGGCAGCATCGATATTCATGTTCTGAGGAGATACCAAAATAGCTTGTTGGTAACCTAACTGCGCTACACGTACAGTATCTGTTTGAGAAAATGCCTTTACATAGAATTCACCTCTACGCACATATTTGTCTTCACTCAAAATAACACTTACAATCAAATTGTCATCTTCATTACGAGTCACACTACACCAGCCTTGTAGTTCTTTGCTCAATTCTACAGTCCATTCTTCGTTACAACGAACCTCCAGTATCCGTTCTCCACTGTTTTGGTCAAAGTTCACATTGTAGCTGTCTAAGAGCAAAAACGGAGTGAGCGGTATATCAAAATTATAATCGTCACAGCCAGTTAATATAGTCATCCCAAAGAACACCATTATAACCCAACCAGCTATTTTTTTTAATAAATTACTCTTCATAGTATATTTTCTTTCTGTATTAGATACTTTATTTGCCTTCCCCCTCATCCCTAATAGACATGAGAGAGAAAGCTTTTTCTTTAATTATAGTAAGGGTTTTGCACAATATGCGGGCATTTGTTAATTTCCTGATAAGGAATTGGCATTAGATATTGTCCCCTATGGAAATTTCGCGGTAATGGAAGATCCATCGGAGTAAAATCTTCCACCTTAGTAGCATTAGTATTCAGTCCGCGATCGGGCATTCCACAATGTTGCTCTGCTATTTTCCAACGACGAATATCGAAGAATTTATGACCTTCTAAATATAACTCGTTCATACGTTCTGCACGTACAATCTCTCGCATCCCCTCTTGAGTGTTTTGGTAACCAGGATTAGTAGAATACTTATCCCAAGCCTCATCTACACTAGGAATACCGGCACGTTCGCGTACTTTATCCAAATATACTTTAGCTTCGGATAAACGATCCAACTCAACTAAAGCTTCAGCATAGTTTAAATAAAGCTCTGCAAGACGGAATAACGGAAATGGATATTCTATTACATTCCATTCAGCGGACGGTACAACACCCTTTTTATTTCCAAATCCAGAAATAGAATACTCCTGATCGGTACGATTACCACGACCATGAGGATCATCTCTCAACAAATGGATTCTGATAGCACGCTTAGCCGGATCAGCACTAATTTCTTCATTGTTATATTTACCAAATTCAAAATATCCATTATGATAGGTAGTCCACGCATAAAATCGGGGCTCACGATCGGTGCAAAGACGCATTACCTTATCACTACTAGGAGTAAAATTAGCATATTTCACAAGATCCTCATAATTGTTTCCATCACAATTTTCCGGAGCACTAATATATTCATAACGTTCGTCATAGTCGAACGTTTTATCCTTATTTATTGGAAGCCCGTTTTTAGTGTAAAATGCTTCAATGGTTTGCAAAGTAGGACAGTTAGTCATACTGATACCAGCAAACTTACCACCGAGCGTCTGACGAGGCGGACAGCGACGCTGTATTCCATAATAGTCATCATTACGTGTGTCAGCCCAAATAATTTCCGGATTATTCCCTGTCTGATTGTCGATATTGGTATATCTCAATCTTCGTTGTGCTTTATTGGGAAGTCCCGGTTTAGCATCACTTGGTTCACCGGCATCCGCATCGTGATAGAGATGGAATTTAGCTTTTTCCACTTCATCAATTGCATACTTTGTTTGGGTAGCACTTATTTCCCATTTTGCTTGACTTTTCTCTTGAGCTATTAACTGACGTCCATCTAACGGACTACGGAAATCGGCATACATTTCTGTGTTTCCATTATAGAGCGGTGAAGCGGCATAGAGGTAAACTCTGGATTTCAATGCTAATGCTGCAAGACGTGTGGCACGACCATAATCTTTTCCACTCCATGTAGTAGGTAGTCCGCCTTCAGACATTGCTTCATCCAATTTTTCGTTAATAAAGGCCACTACTTCGTCTATACTACTACGTTCGGGAAAACCACTAATGGGTGTTTCTAAATCTATAACACTGCGAATAATCATGGTCGGACCATACGAACGCATAGACAAGAAATGATAATAAGCTATCAAAAAATTAGACTCTGCCAAATATTGTTTTTTCATTTCGTCTGTTACATATTCGTTGGACACTTGTTTCAAGCTTTCTTGGAACATGTAGCATTGATGAATACCATTCCAAATAGTAGACCATGTATTACTAGTAAATCCCAAACTGACAGGACTATAATAACCGTATTTGAAAGTGGTAAACAATTCTTTGGTAACAGCTGTGAGTTCTTCCGCAAGCCAATAACTGTTACCGAAAGTTCTGTTAGCCGGTAAATAGCCATAACAAGAATAGAGATATCCTCTTACCGCACCTTCCGTCTTCCAAGTATCCGATTCTTGTGCACGTTCATCGGGGACAATGTCTAGATAATCGCAAGAACTAAGTTGCCCCATCATTCCCAATACGATTAAAAATTTTGCTATCTTTTTCATATAGAATTCTTATTTATTATTAAAGGTTACTTGAATACCAAAATTGATGATACGTTGAGTGGGGTACTTCATACCACTACCGCTCCCCATTTCAGGATCCCAATAATCGAAAGGGGAAAATGTCAACAGATTCTGTCCGCTTAAGTAGAAGCGCCAGCCTTTGAAAGTATAACCCACTTCGGCATTTTTCAGTTTCAAAAACGAACCATTACGTAACCAATAGGTTGAGTTTTGTGTATTATTGCCATTGTTTTCCAATGTCAAACGCGGATATTTGGCATCAATATTTTGGTTTTCAGTAGTCCAGTGGTCATCGGCTATGTATTTAAACAAGCCGCGGATACGTGCCTCACCAAAAGGATGGATACCACTCATCAAAATTGAAGTCTTAGCTACTCCTTGAAAGAAGAAAGAGAAATCCCATTTCTTGAATTTGATAGAAGGACCAAAACCATATACTATTTCCGGGTCTTGCGGATTGCCCACATAACGTCGGTCATTGCCATCAATCACATTATCATATTCACCACGGTAGTTAGGAAGATTATGATACCAAATATCCCCAGGTTGTGGAGTGTATCCCAAAGCTTTTTGATCGGGGTTATTATGGATGGTCTTTTCATCGGGGAATAATCCGTTGTCAATATAGAGCAAATATTGCCCTAATGAATGCCCTACCGATGACAAGTTAGGATATTCTTGGAAAGGAGGCTCATCTCGTTCCAAAATGGTATTGTGCGCATAGGTGAATGTTCCCTTGAAAGAGAGAAAAAGATCTTTGTTCACCTGTTTGTTATAATCTATCGACAAATCCATACCTATATTTTTCATCTTACCTAAGTTAGCATATACCGTTGCTCCGCTCAAACCCAAGAAATCGGGGATTGTACTACCTCGACTCAAGAAGATGTCTCTACGAGTCTCTTTGAATGCTTCGACTGTCAGATTAAAACTATTATAAAGTTGAAGATCAATACCTACATTTATCTTTTCTCCTATTTCCCATCCCAAATTTGGATTAAAGAAACGAGACCATTTAGGTCCCTTGTAAGTTACCCTGTTTCCACCGACACCTGTAGTGTATCCAGGACTACCACCCAAATCAATATCTTCAAGATAAGTAAATCGTCCGGCTCCGGTATTATCATTACCTACCAATCCCCACGATCCACGCAGTTTTAAGTTGGAAATCACAGGACGAATATTATCCCAAAATTTCTCATTTGATATGTTATATCCTACAGCGATAGATGGGAAGAAACCATAGCGGTTACCTGATGCAAAGTTTTCCGAACCATTGTAACCAAAGTTAGCTTCAGCCATATAGCGACCATCGTAAGCATACGACACACGTCCGGCAATACCCTGTTTGCGCTCAGGCAGTGAGGAAAAAAGGTCAGTCACATTATTTGTATTGTACTGCTGACGATTAAACAAAAACATGGCATTCACATCGTGTACACCGCCAAAGGTATGTTTATAGTCTAAAGTAGCTTGCAGATAGAGTTTACGGTTACCGCTATGCGAGCCCGAGGTTTTAATAGCAGTACCACGTTCATTGCCCGTTCTACGAAGAGTATATTCACCGGTTTCGTCATTTTGAGAAGCGACCTCAAAAGCATTATAGTCACTCACACGAGTGGCATTACTGCTTGAATGGTTTTTGTAAGAGAATAATCCATTGAATGTCAATCCTTTTATAAACATACCCAAATCCTGCTGCAACTTAAAATTGGCAGTAATAATACTGGTATGGTTTGTTTTGTATCCGGTCACGTAGTCAGCTACAGGATTCATATATCCACCGGTAGCAAATGGGCCCCCACTTTTATCCCCCCACATAATATCTTCGGTATCATATCCATAACCAGCAGGAAAAGAAACAGGATAGTCTACAGGATTGTGTTCCATAGTAGATGCAAATAAAGAACTTGTACTAGCATTCGGTCCTTTCCAATCTTTAATAGAGGCATTCAAACCCAATGACAGTTTAGTAGTAGGAGTCGCTTGTACATTCAAGTTATTAATAAAATCGTAGTTGGTTACATTGATGTTATTATTATAGCTGAAACCATATTTCTCGCTCAACGAGTTCAAGTTACCATCGCTGTGTTTCACACCCACACTCATAAAGTAGTCCATTTTTTTGTTACCTCCACGAATATTGAAGTTGGCACGCTGGGCAAAAGCATTTTTTTTGAACATCTCATCATACCAATCTACATTAGGATAAAGATAGGGATTGAGTCCGGCACGTGTTCCTTCTATCTTTTCCCTACTATAGGGAGTAGCAGCCGAAGTGGGGCGAGCGGCTCCTTCATTATAAGCTTCCATATAGGTTACACCATCAGCCATTTCAGGAACTTTGGTTAGCGAGGTCAAGGCTCCCTCTAAGCGAAAGTTAATAATAGGCTTGTCGAGATCTTTACCACTTTTGGTAGTAATAATCATTACACCATTGGCGCCGCGTGTACCATATAGCGCAGTAGCAGTAGCATCTTTCAAGATAGAGAAACTCTCGATAGCTTCAGCATCGAGTGAATTCAATTCAGTACTGCTGATTTCCACACCATCCAAAATAATAAGTGCACCAGTTGCGCCACTAAAGGTAGATTTACCGCGAATCCAGAAACTGGCCCCATCGGCACCCGGTTCACCACTACGTTGTACAGCAATGACACCCGAAAGACGTCCGGCAAATGAAGTAGACAAACTAGAAGAAGGTACCTTTAATTCAGCAGGTCTCACCTGTGTCACAGCACCAACCAAACTTTCTTTCTTTTGTCCTACGCCAAAAGCAGTCACAACCACTTCATCCAATGATTCAGTAGCTTCACTCAACTCAACTGTATAAGTCTTCAAATGACTTATACTGATTTCTTTGCTCTCATACCCCAAATAAGAAATGATAAGCACATCTCCTTTTGATGCTTTCAAAATAAATTCACCATCAAGATTAGTAGTAGTACCAACAGTAGTTCCCTTTACTTTGACAGCTGCACCAATAACTGGTTCACTCGTTTTTCCATCCAAAACAACACCTCGGATTTCGCCCGTTTTTTGTTGTGCTCCCATAGAATTAACTAAAATCACCTCATTTCCATTTACTCCATTTGCGAATGAAGAATTCGAAATGAAACAAAGACCTAAAGTCAACAAAGGAAGCGCACTAAGAATTATGCCACTTTTCTTTTTCATAATAATAAAGAGTTTTTTGTTTTCATAATAAAAGTTTTATTTTAGATAAAGGGTTAATTATTTACCGGCACAAAAGTGAATAATTCCATTCAAATAAAGAGGATATTTCATCTATTTCAGGTACTGAATTTGTCTTCTCCATGAAAAAAATCTATTTTAACACAACAGAGAGAGGATTAACGATTTCTTTCCTAAAAAAGCTTCTTACCGGACAAAACGTTAAAAACAAAAGTGAAAACACAAACTCCCCTTCGAATGGACGGAATATCCCCCTACCTATTTTATATAGGAATAACTTTGCAGCATAAAAACATCTAACATATAATATCTAATAACATGATTAAATTTATAAAGAAGAATCCGGCAATCCCCCAAAGATGGATTGTACTTACTGCATTGGCATATTCACTAACTGCCGCACAAGCTCAAACGCCCCAAGCAGAAAAAGCATTTATCAAAGAGAATATGGAATTCGCCACCAAACAATATAGTTTGATGATGCAAACCCCTGCACAAGGAAAAAATGGAAAAGCTATCATGCCACACAGTATGCGCAAAGACGGTACTCCCAGCAAAGGAAGTATTTACCTTTGGACAGCAGGCTTTTTCCCTGGTACATTATGGTATCTATCAAACTACACAGGTGACAAAGCTTTGCAAGACTCTGCCTTAGTTTATACACATCAAATGGAACCCGCAAAGACCTTCACAGACAATCATGATATTGGATTCATGATGTATTGCAGCTATGGTAATGCCAATCGCTTCGCACCAAAAGACGAATATGAGGACATATTAGTAGAATCGGCACGTTCACTCTGTACACGTTTCCGCCCTCAAGCAAAAGTCATTCAATCATGGAATGGATTTCGCAGTTGGCACGGTGACAAAGTATATGATTTTCCTGTTATCATCGACAATATGATGAATCTAGAACTATTATTCCATGCCTCCAAAGTGACGGGTGATGAAAGTTTTCGTAAAGTGGCTATTTCACATGCAGAACAAGTAATGCACCATCAAGTACGTAAGGACTACAGTTGCTTCCACATCATATATTATGATAAAAAAACAGGCAAGCCCATCAAAGGAGAGACTTCTCAGGGATATTCCGATAATTCAGCCTGGTCACGTGGACAAGCTTGGGGAATCTATGGATTTACCATGTGTTACCGTGAGACGAAAGACAAACGCTTCTTGAAAACTGCAGAAAAGATGGCAGACTTCTACCTTGATCATCCCAACCTTCCTTCCGACAAGGTTGCCTGGTGGGACTTTAACGCCTTTCAAGAAGGTTACACACCCGGTATCCGTTCCAACGCCTGTAAAATGGTAAATAACTACCGCGACGCTTCCGCCGCAGCCTGCGTAGCTTCGGCATTACTGGAACTGAGTACTTATAGCAAAGGTAGCAAAAGCAAGAAATATCTGGAAAGTGCCAAACAGATTCTACATGCACTAGGTAGTACCAACTACCGCGCCGAGCTAGGTAAGAATGCAAACTTTATACTGATGCATAGTGTAGGTGCCGTACCTCACAATTCAGAAATAGATGTGCCGCTAACGTATGCCGACTACTATTTCATCGAAGCTTTACATCGTTATAACCGAATGCTGGACGGAAAAAGTCCACTATAAATAAAAGGAAAAAACATGAAAAGAAAGAATTATCTAATCTGTTTACTAACGGCTATAATACTACTGCCAATAGGAGTACAAGCCAAAGACAAGAAAAAAGGAAAGAAGAATATTCCCATGACGGAAATTCAAACCACTGGCACCCAAGATCGCGCCATATGGGTAAAGCTACTTTGGAAAATATCATATCCTGTCATCCATAACCTCGCAGAAGGAACACTACACCAGAATATGCCCATTGAGACCCGTAGCGGTGAAACAGCAGGCTACAAAGACATGACACATCTGGAAGCTGTAGGCCGCACACTCGCCGGGGTTGCCCCTTGGCTAGCACTCCCCGATGATGATACAGAAGAAGGCAAACTACGCAAGCAGATGCGTGAAGAAGTACTGAAAGGATTAAAAAATGCAGTAGATCCTGCATCACCCGACTTACTGAACTTCACCAAACACGCTCAACCTATCGTAGATGCCGCCTATCTGGTACATGCCTTCCTCCGTGCCCCCAAAGCTTTATGGGAACCATTGGATGAAGTTACAAAAGAACGCTATATTAAATCCTTCCAATCCTTACGTGATCGTACTGGTGCTTACAACAACTGGTTACTCTTCACCGGACTAACAGAATCATTTCTGTTGGGAAAAGGTGTACAATACGACCAGTTCCGTATTCGTGTAAGTAAAAATAAGGTAAAAGAATGGTATGTAGGCGATGGCTGGTATAGTGATGGTCCATCATTCAGTATGGATAATTATAACGCCTACGTGATGCATTCTATGATGGTAGCTATGCTGGAAAATCTTTTACCTAAACGTTGGGCAAGTCAGAAGGAGCTAAACGAAGCTATGAACCGCATGATACGCCACTCTGAATTTTGTGAACGTATGATAGCTCCCGATGGCACATATCCCGCTTTCGGACGTTCGGTTACTTATCGTACCGCTGCATTCCAATCGTTAGCAGACGTAGCTCTACGCAAAAAATTGCCCTCACACGTTTCTCCCGCCCAAGTACGTTGCGCCCTGACTGCCGTACACCGAAATATGTATGAGGGAAATCAGAACTTCGATAAGGATGGTTGGTTAGTGCTCGGCTTCAACGGTCATCAGCCAGAATGTGCTGATGGTTATACCTCCACTGGCAGCCTTTATATGGCAACCTTAAGTTTTCTACCTCTCGGTCTTCCCGATGGAGGGCAGGGCAGAGGGGGTCTCGGAGCGGGGCTCCTTCTACGAGCTGACCGACGCCGTCCTCACCGCAGGCTACCCCCTCGGCGTCAGCAACGAGTATGCCGAGGGCTCCGACTGCATCACCATCTCCACCCAAAAGGGCGCGCTGGTGGTGGTGGAGACGGTGCCGGACGGGCCGATCCTGAGCTGAACCGGAACATTCCGGGCGCGGGACGCCTATAATGGCGTATCAAGCGACGAAAGGTGGTCGGCTCTATGCAGGTGGTCGTTCTCAAAAGCCCCAAGTGCCTGAGAGGCTTGCTCCGGAGGCTGTTCGGCATCCGAAAAGAAACGCAGGACTGAAAGAAATGGAAAGCCGCCGTGCGGCAGTTTCTGTAAACTTTCTGTGCAACGCTTGACTTTTGCGGGGAATGGCATATAATAAAAGTAGCAAAAGAAAAAGCAAATACGCCATCGGCGCACCCAAAGGAAAGACCCCCTCCCGGAGCTGCAATCTCCGAAAGGGGGTCCTTTTTAGTGCTTACGGCCCTTCAGCCATCCGTCAAGCCACTTGCAGATGTAGTAGGACGCTACATTCGCTGCGACGGACAGAACAAAAGAAAAAATATACGCCATAAGGCGACACCCCCCTTCTCCCATCCTTGGTAGATTGGGCGGGACGAGCCGCAGGACTATTATATCATATAATTCGGCAAAAAGATACAGGAAGCGATGCCACGAGCCGGACTTTCCTAC
>OGDY01003249.1_pt1 | contig 13070 bp, 15 predicted proteins | sample 1570341 | NCBI WGS metagenome assembly OGDY01 (sample SAMEA2581972, study PRJEB24529) | metagenome | biome: Human gut stool | place: China | collected 2011 | reverse complement strand
GAGCGTCTCGATCCTCAAGGGTGCCCCGGCCGCAACCCCATCCCCAAAGGAGGTACTCCCCATGATGACCGATATCGAAATCGCCCAGTCCACCCCGCTTTGCCCAATAGCGGAAATCGCCGCCAAAGCCGGCATCCCCGCCACGGCTGCCGAACCCTACGGCAGCAATAAGGCCAAGATCACCGAGGACTTTCTGCGGCAGCGGGAGGGCAAGCCCCAGGGCAAGCTCATCCTTGTTACCGCCGTCAACCCCACCCCCGCCGGGGAGGGCAAAACTACTACCTCCATCGGGCTGGCGCAGGCCCTGTGCCGCTTAGGAAAAAACGCCATCGTCACCCTGCGGGAACCCTCCCTCGGCCCCGTGTTCGGTCTCAAGGGCGGCGCCGCGGGCGGCGGCTACTCCCAGGTGCTTCCCATGGAGGAGATCAACCTGCATTTTACCGGGGATATCCACGCCGTCACCGCCGCCAATAACCTCCTTTCCGCCCTCATCGATAACCACATCCATCAGGGCAATGCCCTGCGGCTCGATCCGGAACGCATCGTGTTCCGCCGCTGCATGGATATGAACGACCGCTCCCTGCGCAAAATCGAGATCGGTCTGGGCGGTAAAGCCAACGGCACCCCCCGCTTCGATGGCTTCCAGATCAGCGTCGCCAGCGAGGTCATGGCTATTCTGTGCCTTGCCAAAGACCTGAAAGACCTGCGGGAGCGGCTGGGCCGCATCCTTGTGGGCTACACCGTGGAGGGCAAACCGGTCTTTGCCCACGATCTCCAAGCCGAGGGCGCCATGGCTGCCCTGCTGCGGGAGGCCCTGCGGCCCAACCTGGTGCAGACGCTGGAGCACACTCCCTGCCTGATGCACGGCGGCCCCTTCGCCAATATCGCCCATGGCTGCAATTCGGTGCGGGCCACCCGGCTGGCGCTCACCCTGGCCGATTACACCGTGACCGAGGCCGGCTTCGGCAGCGATCTCGGCGCCGAAAAATTCTTCGATATCAAATGCCCCGCGGCGGGAATTACCCCGGCGATCGCCGTTTTGGTGGTCACCGTGCGGGCGCTGCGCTACAATGGCGGCTGCGATAAGGAAAGCTGCCGCACCCCCAATGCCCCGGCCGCCGCGGCGGGCCTGTGCAACCTGACCGCCCATGTGGAAAACCTGCGGCAGTACGGTGTGCCGGTGGTGGTCGCCATCAATCGCTTCCCGGATGACCTGCCGGAGGAGCTGGCCCTCATCCAGGCGGAATGTGACCGGCTGGGCGTGCGCGCGGCTCAAAGCGAGGTCTTTGCCAAAGGCGGTGCGGGCGGCCTGGAACTGGCGGAAACGGTGCTGGCTGCCTGCCGGGAGCCGGGTCACTTTGCTCCCATTACCACCCCCGCCATGCCCCTGCGGGAGAAAATCGAAACCATCGCCCAAAAGGTTTACGGCGCCGCCGCAGTGGAATACAGCCCAGAAGCGGAAGAGCAGCTGGCGCAGATGGCCGCCCTCGGTCTGGAATACGCCCCCGTCTGCATCGCCAAAACCCAGTACTCCCTCAGCGATAACGCCAAGCTGCTGGGCCGTCCGCAGGGCCACGCCCTGCATATCCGGGGCCTTACCGCCAGCTGCGGCGCGGGCTTCGCGGTTGCGCTGGCCGGCAGCGTCCTCACCATGCCGGGCCTGCCCGCCCATCCCGCCGCCATGGATATCTCCCTGACCGACGACGGCCGCATCACCGGCCTGTTCTGATATTGGATCCTGCAAGATCCGGGCCCAGGGCGCAGCCCAAACCGTCCTTCGGACGGTTCCAGCGGACTTTGTCCGCTGGCCCCGGCTTCGCCGGGGCGGGCTGCGCCCCGCCCTGTTCCCAAAGCCCGCCGCAGCCGGCAAATAGCAGGAACGCCCCTCGCCCTCTCTGCTTACTCCCCAATTTTCGTTGACTTTCCCCCCGGGGTATGATAGACTATCAAAAGGCATAAAGCCCAAAAGAAGAACCAAAAATTAGGAGGACACTACAATGAAAAAATGGCTCGCGCTGCTGCTGGCCGCTATGATGGCTCTCGCCCTCGTGGCCTGCGGCGATACCCCCGCAAACAACGATAACGACAACAAGGATAACGATACCAAGACCGAGGAATTTGCCCGCGGCAGCTGGGATGGCAATGTCTATACCAATGATTCTCTCAATCTTACCGTCACCGTCCCCGATGGCTGGAAGATCGCTACCGATGAGGAGCTGGCGGCCATCATGGGCATCACCATCGATAGCCTGACTGAGCAGGGCGTCTCCGAGGAATTCCTCAAGGCCCAGAACACCTACGAAATGATGGCGCAGGACCCCACCAATGGCTCCAATGTCATCGTCATGGCGGAAAATCTCACTGTTTCTGTCGGCGGCACCTCCTACGATGAAGAGGCTTATTCCAATGTCATCATCAATACCCTGCCCGAGGAATCCGGCTATGAATTCGCCGATCCTAAGACTGTCACCATCGGCGGCCGGGATTACTATCTCCTGCAGTGCACCGCCGGGGAAGGCAACTTGGGCCAGGATTTCCTGTTCACCCGCATCGGCAACCACATGGTTTCCGTCATTCTTTCCTATTCCCCCGTGCTTGTCGATAACGCCGATATGCTGGCGATGCTCGGCATCAAATAAGCAATTTATCCAAAAGCTGTCCCGTTTCCGGGGCGGCTTTTTTGCGGGCCATCCGACCATTTTTTCTGTCCTGGCCTTTTCAAAGGGACAGCAAAATGGTATAATATCATGAAAACATTTTAGAGGAATGCGCAGAGCTGGGAGACGGGCCCCGGCTCCGCGTTCCCACCCCCATCACCCGAAAGGAGGCCCCGCCATGCTTACCGTCCTTCGCCGCCTGTTCCGCCGCATCGATGCGGTGGTGCTTTGCTGCGCACTGGGGCTCTCCGCCTTCAGCGTGGTGCTGCTGCTCGGCATCCAGCAGATGGGCGTCATCGGCCGCCGGACCGTGCTGATGCAGGTCGTTGCCGCCGGGCTGGGCTTTATAGCTGCCATGGTGCTGGCCCACCTCGATTACGAGCAACTGGGCAGCTGGTGGAAATTCTATGTCCCCGTCGCGGTCGTTTTGATGCTGCTTACCTTTACCCCTCTGGGCCAAACCCGCACCGATTCTATCGAAACCAACCGCAGCTGGCTCAATCTTGGCTTCACCACCATCCAGCCCGCGGAATTCCTCAAGATCGCCTTCATCCTCTCACTGGCCTATCACCTGTCAAAGGTCGGCGCCTCCCTCAATGGCAGTAAGACGCTGCTGCGGGTGGGGGCCCACGCCATCTTCCCGGTGCTGCTCATCCTGCTGCAAAAGGACTGGGGCGTGGCTCTGGTCATGCTCTTCATCGTGGTGGTCATGCTCATCATGGCCGGGCTTTCCTGCCGGTGGATTTTGCTGGGATGCGCCGCCGCGGTGGTCTTTGCCCCGCTGGCCTGGTTCTTCCTGCTGGATGACTATCAGAAAATTCGGTTCGTTCTGCTAAAGAACCCCGAAGCCTATGCCTTGGGACAGGCCTACCAGCAGCTGCAGGGCCGCATCTCCTTCGGCTCGGGGCAGCTGTTCGGTATCGGCATTTTCAGCCCGGATCACCGCTATGTCCCCGATATGTACAATGATATGATCTTCACCTTCATCGGGGAATCGGTCGGCTTTTTGGGCGCATTGGCGGTGCTGCTGGTGTATGGCCTGCTGCTGGGGCGCATCCTCCGCATTGGATTGCGGTGCAGCAGCTGCATGGGCCGTTTGGTCTGCGCCGGGGTCTTTGCCATGCTCGCCGCCCAAATCATGATCAATGTTGCCATGTGCCTGATGGTCGGCCCCTCGGTTGGTGTTACCCTGCCGCTTTTGTCGGCAGGCGGCAGCTCGGTGCTCTCGGCCTATTTGGGGCTGGGCCTGGTGCTTTCGGTCCGCCACGGAGAGAAAACAACGATGTTCAGCTAAGGAGGCTTTTTATGGGTGAAAAACGCTTTGTCGTCCTCGCAAGTGAGGGCTCCGGCTTTTCCAACGCCATGCAGGAAATTGTGGATACCGAAACCGGCGCGCATTACCTCACCTGGCAGTCCGGCTACGCCGGCGGCATCACCCCGCTGCTGGGCGCCGATGGCAAGCCCGTTATCACCGCCCGGGGAATGGAGTACGATAAATGACCGTGACTATCACCACCCACAGCCCGGCCCAAACGCAGGCGCTGGCCGAGCGGCTGGCAAAGCTGCTGCGCCCCGGCGATGTGCTGGCCTATACCGGCCCCATGGGCGCCGGAAAAACCACCTTTACGGTGGGCTTGGCCCGGGGCCTGGGCAGCAGCGATTGGGTCTCCAGCCCCACCTTTGCCCTGGTGCAGGAATACCGCGGCCCGGTGCCGCTCTGCCACTTCGATTTTTACCGCATCACCGGGGTGGATGACCTGTATGCCACCGGCTTCTTCGACTACCTGGACGGCACCCGTGTGCTGGCCGTGGAATGGAGCGAGCGGATCCCCAATGCCCTGCCGGAGGGAGCCATCCACATCCGCTTTGAGCCGCTGGAAAACGATTGCCGCCGCATCACCATTTCCACCCCCGCCGGCGATGACCGGCTGGCCGCCCTGCCCACCTAACGGGGCTGCCCCCTGCCGCGCAAAAATCGGCCTGGGCGGCGTCGCGGCCCTCGACAGGCGCAAGCCCGGCTTCGCCGGGCGAAAGCCTGCCTTCGGGCGCTTCTGGCCCATTTCCGATTTTTCCGGGGCAGCGCGCAGTCCCTGTCCATTGAATCATGAAACCAAGCCGAAAGGGGAGACCCCGTAAAATGCTGCTGTTCTCACTGGAATGCTCCGCCGCGGCGGCTTCCGCTGCCATCTATCGGGATGAAAAGCTGTTGGGCGAGGAATTCCTCAATGTTCACCAAACCCACAGCGTTACCCTGCTGCCCATGGCCAAAAGCCTGCTGGAGCATACCGGCATCTCCCCCGCCCAAATCGATTACTACGCCGTCAGCCGGGGGCCCGGCTCCTTTACCGGGCTGCGCATCGGCATCGCCGCCATCAAGGGGCTGGCCTTCCCCGATAATACCCCCTGCATCGGCGTTTCCACCCCGGAGGCCATTGCCTATGGCCTGCTGGGCTTTGAGGGGACTGTTATCCCCATGATGGACGCCCGCTGCGGGCAGGTGTATACCGCCCTGTTCCAGGGCAAAGACGGCCGCCTGACCCGCCTGAGCGAGGATGAGGCCCTGCCCCTGAGCGAACTGAAGGAGAAGCTGAAAAGCTGCACCGGCCCGCTGTGGCTGTGCGGCGATGGCGCCCACTTGGGGCTTGCCGCCTGGGGGGAGGAGCTGCCGGTGCGGATGGCTCCGGCGCATCTCTGCTGCCAAAGGGCCTCCGCGGTGGGCCTGGCTGCCATGCAGCATTTAGGGGAGGCAGTTTCCCCGGCGGCCTTAGTGCCCTGCTATCTCCGCCCGGCCAATGCCATGACCCTGGCCGAACGGCAGAAAAAAGCCGAGTAAAAAACCGCCTCTTTTCGTGCTCGTCAGGGCGCAATCCACCAAGACCACCCCGCCCCCAAAAAGCCGGGCATTTGCCCCAGGATCCGCCCCGGGCGCCCGCGCAAACCAAGTAAACTTTACACCAAAGGAGTGTTGTGATATGAAGATCGTCATAGGCTGCGATCACGCCGCCCTGACCCTGAAGGACGCCGTAAAGGTGCATCTGCTGGAACTGGGCCACGAGGTCAAGGACTTCGGCATCTACCAGGCCGGCGAAAAGTGTGATTACCCCGAAAAGGCTGCTGAGGTGGTCCGCTATCTGCGGGACGGAAACGCCGAGAGAGGAATTCTCATCTGCGGCACCGGCGTGGGCATGGCCATCGCCGCCAATAAGGTGAAGGGCATCCGGGCCTGCTGCTGCTCCGATACCTTCAGCGCCCGCATGACGCGCGCCCACAATGACGCCAATATTCTCACCTTCGGGGAGCGTGTGGTGGGGCAGGGCTTGGCCATGGAGCTGGTCGATACCTTTTTGGCCACAGAATTTGAGGGCGGCCGCCATCAGCGCCGGGTGGATCTCATCACCAAGCTGGAGCAAGAGGAAAACAGCTGATTTAACCTATTCAGTCACTACACAACCATTGCCGATAGAATCACAGGAGGAAAAAACATGTCTCAAACCTTTGAACCCCAGATCCTCAATCATCCCCTCATCCAGCACAAGATCTCCCTGATGCGCAAAAAGGAGACCGGCAGCAAGGACTTCCGGGAGCTGGCCAGCGAGGTAGCCACCCTGATGTGCTACGAGGCCACCCGGGATCTCCCCCTCAAGGAAGTCACGGTGGAAACTCCCATCTGCCGCTGCAAGACCAAAATGATCGCCGGACGGAAGCTTGCCATCGTTCCCATCCTGCGGGCGGGCCTTGGCATGGTGGATGGCATGCTGACCCTGATCCCTGCCGCCAAGGTGGGCCACATCGGCCTGTACCGGGATGAGGAGACCGCCAAGCCCATCGAGTATTTCTGCAAGCTGCCCTGTGATATCAGCGAGCGGGAGGTCATTGTGGTGGACCCCATGCTGGCCACCGGCGGCAGCGCCATCGATGCCGTTTCCATGATCAAAAAGCACGGCGCCGCCAACATCAAGTTTATGTGCATCATCGCCGCCCCGGAGGGCCTTGCAGCCTTTGGAAAAGTACACCCCGATGTGAAGGTGTATGTCGGCGTGCTGGATGAAAAGCTGAACGATCGTAACTACATTGTGCCGGGTCTCGGCGATGCCGGCGACCGCATTTTCGGCACCAAGTAAAATAAATCGCAGGGGGAGGGGAAGTGGTACTTTCCCTCCCTTTTCGGGCTTTAGCAGGGGGCGGGGTGCCGGGGCCGCAGGCCGGCCCCGGCTTCGCCGGGGCCGGCGGGCTTCGCCCGCTGAGGCCGTCCGGAGGACGGCCTGGCCTGCGGCCCGGCACCCTCGCCCCCTGCCAAAATCCATCCGAGGAGTAAACTATGCCAACAGAGCTGTACGAAAATTTAGAGGCCCCCAAGAAGGCGGTACTGGCCGCCGTGGATACCGGGGAGTATGATGTGGAAACCTCGCTGGAGGAGCTGCGGGAGCTGGCCAGAACGGCCGGCTACCCGGTGGTGGGTACCGCTACCCAAAAGCTGCAAAGTCCTGTGGCGGCCACCTTTATGGGCAGCGGCCGACTGCTGGAGCTGAAGGAGTACCTGGAAGCGGTGGAGGCCGACCTCATCATCTTCGATGAGGAGCTTTCCCCGGCGCAGCTGAGGAATATCGAGGAGCTGTGCGACTGCCCGGTGCTGGACCGCACCATGCTCATTCTGGATATCTTTGCGGCCCGGGCCGCCAGCGGCGAGGGTAAATTACAGGTGGAGTTGGCCCGGCTGCAATACCAGCTGCCCCGCTTGGCGGGCCGCGGGGTGCAGCTTTCCCGGCAGGGCGGCGGCGGGACCGGCGGGACCGGTGCCCGCAGAGGGGCCGGTGAATCCAAGCTGGAAGTGGACCGCCGCCACATCCGCCGCAGAATAGACGCCCTAAAAACCGAATTGGCCGCCCTGGCACGCCGCCGGGAACAGAGAAGAACCCGCCGTAAAAAAGACGGCGTGACCACGGTGGCCATTGTGGGCTACACCAATGTGGGGAAATCCACCCTGCTGAACACCCTGACCCAGGCCGGGGTGCTGGCGGAGGATAAGCTCTTTGCCACGCTGGACCCGACTGCCCGGGCGCTGGAGCTGCCGGACGGACGAAAGGTCATGCTCATTGATACCGTAGGTTTGGTGAGGCGGCTGCCCCACCAGCTGGTGGAGGCCTTCCATTCCACGCTGGAGGAGGCGGCCAGTGCCGATCTCATTCTCAGCGTCTGCGATATCACCAGCCCGGAGCTGCTGGAACAGCGTGCCGTGACGGAACGGCTGCTGGAGGAGCTGGGGGTGGAGGGCACACCGGTCATCACCGTGCTGAACAAGTGCGATGCCGCCCCTGATGCCCAAAATGAGCCCTATAAGGGCTGCGTCCGCATCTCGGCAAAGACGGGCTACGGCTTGCCGCGGCTGCTGCAAACCATCGCCGAAACCCTGCCGCCCCAAAGGATCCGCTGCCGGCTGTGCCTGCCCTATGCCGAAGGCGCCCTGCTGCACCGGCTGGAGGAGCAGGGACAGATCTTCAGCCGGGAATACACCGCCGAGGGCACCCTGCTGGATGCCGAGGTGGAGCAGCGGGACTGGCGGCTTTATGAAGCTTACCTAAAGACGGAGGACTGAACCGTTGCAGAAGGCAAAAAATTATCATCTTTTTCTACCAACTCCTCAGCCGGCTATGCGATTGGCCGAGGAGAAAAGAAAAGAGTGACAAGCCGGCTAAAATGCGCTATTATAGTAGGACAGAGTGGCAGAACGCCGCCAAACCGATGAAAATGACCGCAGAGATGCGGACAGAAGGAGAAAATATGCAGCCAATTCGTATTCAAAAAGCGCTGAGTGAAGCGGGAGTGGCCAGCCGCCGGGCGGCCGAGGAGCTGGTGCGCCAGGGCCGTGTGACCATCAATGGGCGGAAGGCCGAAATAGGCCAGAGTGTGAACCCCGACCGGGATGTGATAGCGGTGGACGGCAAGCGGGTGTACTTTGCCCGGAAGAAGCAGTACCGCTATATCATGATGAACAAGCCCCGCGGCTATGTGACCACCCTGAGCGATGAGCTGGGGCGGCGCTGCGTTACCGACCTGCTGACCGGGGTGGAGGAACGGGTGTACCCCATCGGCCGCCTGGACCGCAATAGTGAGGGACTTTTGCTCTTTACCAATGACGGCGAGCTGGCCAACCGCATTATGCACCCGGCCAGCCACATCAATAAGGTGTACCGCGTGACGGTGCGCCCCGATATTACCGACGAACAGGCCGCGGAGCTTTCCGCCGGGGTGAAGATAGGGGAGAACACCACCACTCTGCCCGCAACGGTTCTCATCCTGGAGAAGCAGCCCGGCCGCGTGGTGCTGCAAATCACCATCAGCGAGGGGAAAAACCGGCAGATCCGCCGGATGTGCGAGGCCGTGGGGCTGGAGGTGGTGCGCCTGAAGCGCATTGCTGTGGGGCCCATTAAGCTGGGCATGCTGCAGCCCGGCCGCTGGCGTGACCTGAAGTCCAGTGAGCTGATCGCGCTGCGGGGCGCGATTACCAAGGCAGGCGGCAATGGCGCCGGGGAGGGACAGGAATGATCTCGATCCTACCCATCCAGCCGGATATTTTACAGATGATGGCCGAGGATACCGGCCTGACCGCCGAGGGGCCGGTGTGGGGCTACTTTGCGGCCGAGGGCACCAAAATGCTGGGCTATGTGGTGGTGGAAAAGGCCGAGCCGGTGCGCATCATAGCGCTGCAATGCGAGGACTTTGTAATTGCCGATGGGCTGCTGCGCCGGGCGTTGCATCCCTTTTACGAGGAGGGCAGCAAGGGCTATGCCTTTGCGTGCGAAGTGCCCATGCCGCTGCCGATGGCCTATACCCGCCGGGGAGAAGGCAGCCTGGAGGCCCTTTTTGCGGGGAAATGCCCCGGAAATACAGGAGAAATCTAAAAAAACCTCTTGCGTTTTTCCGGTGGGAATGTTATCATAACAAAGTACCGTCTAATAGTATGTAAGGAGGTGTAACACATGCCCAATATCAAATCCGCTAAGAAGAGAGTAAAGGTCATTGCTACCAAAACTCTGCGCAATAAGGCCATCAAGTCCGAGCTGAAGACCTATGTCAAGAAGGCTCAGAACGCCGAGGAAAACAAGGCCGAGGCCGTTCGCGTCGCGATCAAGAAGATCGACCAGGCCGCTGCTAAGGGTATCCTGCACAAGAATACCGCTGCCAGAAAGAAATCCGCACTGGCCCGCAGCCTGAACGCGTAAAAATGGCCGCACCCGCCCGGACCGTGTCACCGGGCATTCGCTGGGCACGGATCGTTCCCGTACCCATGCGCGCAGCCGAAGAAAAGAAACTCGGAGATTGCAAGCACAATCTTCGGGTTTTTTGCTTTATATATCCATATGCAGGATTTGATGCAATTTCAACGGCAGAAATCAGCGCTGGTGTTGACATTGATGATTGCTGCCGGATAAGCGCGGCGGATTTTATGCAGATTCCGCAGGGAGCCGCAAACCGTGAAGGGAGGGCCGCAGGCCGCCCGCCGAAGGCGGGCCAGCGGGCGAAGCCCGCTGAAACCGTCCGCAGGACGGTTTGGCCTGCGGCCCGAACCCCGCCGGGCGCTGTGACTGATCCTCTATTCGCTAACCCTTTTGCCCTACAGCAAAGAGAACCCCGTGACCCAAAGGAAGTATCCATATGACTCTGTTTATCAATGATTACAGCGAGGGCTGCCACGAAAGGATCCTGGAGGCCCTGACCCGTACCAACCGCGTTCAAACCACCGGCTACGGTACCGACCCCTACTGTGCCGAGGTCCGTGACATTCTGCGGCGGGAGATGGCCTGCCCGGATGCCGATATCTGGTTCCTATCCGGCGGCACCCAGACCAATCTCATCGCGCTGACGGCTGCCCTGCGCCCGCATGAGGCGGTGATAGGCGCCGCGACCTGCCATATCTTCGTCCACGAGACCGGCGCCATAGAGGCCACCGGGCACAAGGTGCTGGTCATCCCGGATGAGGAGGGCAAGGTGCGCCCGGAGGGGGTGCGCGCGGTGCTGGCGGAGCACAGCATGGCTCCGCATATGGTAAAGCCCCGGGTGGTGTATATTTCGCAATCCACTGAGGTGGGGACGGTATATACCAAGGCCGAGCTGAAGGCGCTGCATGAGGTGTGCCGGGAGAATAACCTGCTGCTGTACGCCGATGGCGCGCGGCTGGGGGTGGCACTGACCGCCGAGGGGTGTGATGTGACGCTGGCCGATATGGCGCGGTACTGCGACTTTTTCTGCATCGGCGGCACCAAGAATGGTGCGCTTTTTGGGGAGGCGCTAGTGCTGGTGAACCCCTGCCTGAAGCCGGACTTTTTGTATATCGTAAAGCAGCGGGGCGGGCTGTTTGCCAAGGGGCGGCTGCTGGGAATTCAGTTTGCGGAGCTGTTCCGGGATGGGCTATATTATGAGCTGGCGCGCCACGCCAATGGAGAGGCCATGCGCATCAAGGCGGCGCTGACCGAGCTGGGGGTGGCCTTCCAGGTGGATTCGCCCACCAACCAGCAATTTATTTATCTAAGCGAGGAGCAGGCCGATGCCCTGCGGACGCGCTGCACCTACGATGAGGAGTGGCGCCGGGAGGGCCGGGTGGCGCTGCGGCTGTGCACCAGCTGGGCCACCCAGCCACAGGCGGTGGATGAGCTCATTGCCGCGCTGCGGGAGATAATAAGATAATGCGGAGGTCCCTGCCGGGTGGCAGGGACCTTTTTTGCGGAACGGGGCTACCCATATAGCTTTTGCCACCAGGGACGGTGGGATTCGAGGGCGGGGATGCTCTCCCCGGTGGCGAGGACGGCGGTGCCAATGACATGGTCCCCGCGGCGCCATACCACCTGGCCCAGCGGTTGGCCGGCTTCCACCGGGGCGTAGCAGAAGCCGCGGTTTAGGTAGACGGTGACGGTAATGCCCTCCTCCCGGCCACGGATGGCGGTATAGGTGGGCTGGCCCACAAGGACGGTTTGCAGGGCGGCCTTCTGGCCGCCCACCACCGGCAGAATGGGGGCTTCCAGAGTAAGGGGACGGCTTTCGGTCAAGGCGAAATAGCGCTGGTACAGCGCCGCGTGGGTGTTCCAGTCATCGGGGCAATTTAAGGTGACGCAGATGAGCCGTACACCGTCCTTTTCCGCGGCGGAGACCAGGCACCGCCCGGCCTTTTTGGTAAAGCCGGTCTTGACGCCGATGGCATCACCATAGAGGGAGAGCAGGCGGTTGTGATTGAGCAGGCTGCGGGCGTAGGGCGGCTGGCCGTAGCTGACCGTCATGCGGCGGCTGGCGGCGATCCCGGCAAAGAGGGGATTCTGCAGGGCAGCGCGGGCCAGCAGGGCCATATCGTAGGCGGTGGAATAGTGCTCCTCGGCATCCAGGCCGCTGGGGGTGACAAAGTGGGTGTTGTTCATGCCCAGGGAGGCCGCCCTGCGGTTCATCTCCGCCACAAAGGCTTTCATACTGCCGAAAATGCGTACCGCGGCCGCCCCGGCGGCGTCATTGCCGCTGGCCAGCAGCATGCCCACCGCCAGCGCGTACAGGGTGACGGTATCGCCCTGCCGCAGGCCCATGCTGGAGCCCTCCACCCGGATGGCGGTTTCATCCACAGTAAATTCCTGGTGCAGATTGGGCTGCTCCAGGGTCAGCAGGGCGGTCATGATCTTGGTGGTGCTGGCCATGGGCAGCTGCCGGTGGATCTCCTGCGCGAACAGGACTTCGCCGCTTTCGGCCTCCATCACGATGGCGGCGGCCGCCCCCACCCCGTAGGCTTCCCCGGTGACCAGGCAGGCGGCTGCGGCCGGGTGCATCAGCAGCAGGATGGCCGCCAGCAGCAGAGCAGCTTTTTTCATGGGACAGACCCCCTTATTTTTGCGTCTTTGCTATGTGTATGCGGGGGCAGGGCGGCAAAATGCCGTGGGACGCAAAAACGGCAGGGCGCGTGCCCTGCCGTGATGTGGCTGATTTGCGGTTATTCGTCATCGGTCAGCTCGCGGCTGTACAGGTAGCGGCGGCCCTCATGCCCGCGGGAGAGCCACTGGGCCAGCAGAGAGAGGACAGCGAATACCGCCGCCAGCCGCGCGATGAGACAGATGATTTTCCACAGAGTTTTCATAATGGCCTCCTTTTGGGGTTTTTACCATTATACCATAGGGAGGGGACCTTTGTAAACGGGGGGAAGTTTAAGAGGGGTTTAAGGTTTATTTGCGATAGCCGGGCGGCGCGGTTTTGCAAAGGCGTAATCTGTACGGCTCGCCGCCGTGGCCGTACCTTTCTATGAAGAAAAGGAGTTAAAAGATTATTAGGCCAGGTTTGTTGTCGCCTGTTGGCGTCGCGGAATCACCGGAGGGTGACGGCCGGTACGCCTACCCGGCGGGGGGTTACTTTTCTATGAAGAAAAGTAACCAAAAGTCACTCGGGGAG
>OGDY01003243.1_pt1 | contig 13089 bp, 7 predicted proteins | sample 1570341 | NCBI WGS metagenome assembly OGDY01 (sample SAMEA2581972, study PRJEB24529) | metagenome | biome: Human gut stool | place: China | collected 2011 | reverse complement strand
GCGTCGATGGCAGCGGCGGCCTTCTTGCCGGCGCCCATCGCCTTGATGACGGTGGCCGCACCGGTGACGGCGTCGCCGCCGGCGAACACGCCGTCCTTCATGGTGGTCACGGTGTCGTCCTGAACGACGATGCCGCCGCGATCGCTGTACTCGAGGTCCGGCGTCGCCTTGCGCAGCAGCGGGTTGGGGGAGGTGCCCAGCGCCATGATGACGGAGTCGCAGGCCATCTCAAACTCGCTGCCCGGCACTTCGATCGGACGGCGGCGGCCCTTCTCGTCGGGCTCGCCGAGCTCCATGCGGATGCACTTGAGGCCGCGGACCCAGCCCTTGTCGTCGGCCAGGATCTCGACGGGGTTGCACAGCAGGTGGAAGTTGATGCCCTCTTCCTTCGCGTGCTCGTACTCTTCCTTGCGGGCGGGGATCTCCTCCTCGCCGCGGCGGTACACGACCGTCACGTCCGCACCCAGACGCTTGGCGCAGCGTGCGGCGTCCATGGCGACGTTGCCGGCGCCGACGACGGCTGTCACGTGGATGGGCATGAGCGGGGTGTCGTAGCGCTCGTCATACGCGTGCATGAGGTTGATGCGGGTGAGGAACTCGTTGGCGGAGAACACGCCGCAGTAGCTCAGGCCCGGGATGTTCTGGAACTTCGGCAGACCGGCGCCGGAGCCGATGAACACGGCCTCGTACTTGTCGTCGCCGAGGAGCTTCTCGGCGTCCTTGCCGAGCAGCTCGTCGATGCTCATGCACTTGCCGATGGTCGCGTCGCACACGATGTTGACGCCCATGGCCACGAGCTTGTCGATCTCCTTTTGCACGATGGCCTTCGGCAGACGGAACTCGGGGATGCCGTAAGCCAGCACGCCGCCGGCCTTGTGGAAGTGCTCGTAGACGGTCACGTCGTAGCCGAGCTTGGCCAGGTCGCTCGCGCAGGCGAGGCCGGACGGGCCGGAGCCGATGACCGCGACGCGGTGGCCGTTGGTGGCGATCTTCTCGGGCATCTCGTCGGCGTTCTCGCGGTTCCAGTCGGCGACAAAGCGCTCCAGACGGCCGATGCCGACGGGCTCGCCCTTGATGCCGCGCACGCACTTGCTCTCGCACTGCTTCTCCTGCGGGCAGACACGGCCGCAGATGGCGGGCAGGGAGCTGTCCTCGAGGATCTTGTGGTAAGCGCCCTTGAAGTCCTGCTCGCGGACGCGGGCGATGAACTGCGGGATCTTGACATTGACCGGGCAGCCGGACATGCAGGCCGGGCGCGGGCAATTCAGGCAGCGGTTGGCCTCATCGACCGCCATCTCGACGGTGTAGCCAAGCGCGACTTCTTCAAAATTCTTATTGCGGACGTTCGGGTCCTGCTCCGGGATCGGATTCTTTTTGGGAGACATATTCGCCATGATTACTTCTCCTCCTTCTTCTGCGCGGCTTCCTCGGCGTCGGCCATGGCCTGCAGATTGCAGTAGTGGTGGCGGCGCTCGAACACCTTCTGCTCCTGTGCCTCATAGATCTTGGAACGGGCGATCGCCTCGTCGAAATCGACGAGGTGGCCGTCGAACTCCGGACCGTCGACGCAGGTGAACTTCATCTTGCCGTCCACGGTCAGGCGGCAGCCGCCGCACATACCGGAGCCGTCGATCATGATGCAGTTCATATCGACCATCGTGGCCACGCCGTATTCCTTCGTGATCTGGCACACGAACTTCATCATCGGCAGCGGGCCGATGCAGATGCAGTGATCGTACTGCTTGCCCTCGGCCTTGGCCTTCTCCAGCAGCTCCTTGAGCTTGACGGTCGTGAAGCCCTTCTCGCCGTAGGTGCCGTCGTCGGTCATCATGTACAGATGATCGCAGCAGGCGCGCATCTCCTCCTCAAGCACGACGATGCCCTTGGTGCGGAAGCCCGCGATGATGTCGACATCGCAGCCGAGGCGGTGCGCCTCTTTGGCCTGCGGCCACGCGATGGCGCAGCCGGAGCCGCCGCCGACGACCACGACCTTGTGCATATTGTCGAACTCGGCGGGGTTGCCGAGCGGGCCGACAACGTCGGCCACATAGTCGCCGGCCTTCTTGCTGGCGAGCAGGGCCGTCGTGCTGCCGACGCGCTGCATGATGACCGACACGGTGCCGGCCTCACGATCGTAGGAAGAGATCGTGATGGGCATGCGCTCGCCGAACTCGTCGACGCGGAACATCAGGAACTGACCCGGCTGCGCCTTGCGGGCGACGAGCGGGGCCTCGAACGTGACGCGGAACATATTGTCAGATAATCTTTCGTTATTGACGATTTTGAACATGAAAATCACCTCAAGGCACTATTATAGCGGAATTGCATATTTTCCACAAGAGAGAAACGAAAAATCTAAATTTTAACATGGAAAACGACGAAAAACTGTCAGAATGAACAAGAAGCCGTCCAATTTTCTGAGCAAATGGGCGGACGCTTGCAAGAGGGAAATGCAAAAACGCAGCGAATTGCACAAAACATCCCCCTTCAGAAAAGGAAGAAAAAAGCAAAAGCCCATGGTCACAGGGAAACCGCCCGCCCCAACCGGGGCGGGCGGCGGATATGCGGTTGCGCGGCCTCTGGCGCGCTCAGCGCTCGGAGCTCGTGGCGGCGCTGGTGCTGCCGGTCCACTGCCAGTTGGCGATCTCGGGCAGGTCCACGCCGTGCGCGGCGATGTACTGCCGGTGCTCGACGAGCTTGTCGCGCATCTGCTGCACGGCGTAGGCGCCGCGGTTGCCGAGCTGCGGCAGACGCTTGACGACGTCGATGACGAGGTGGAAGCGGTCGAGCTCATTGAGCACGCGCATATCAAACGGCGTTGTGATCGTGCCCTCCTCGACGTAGCCGCAGACGAACAGGTTCTGGTTGTGGCGGGTGTAGGTCAGCTCGTGGATCAGCTTCGGATAGCCGTGGAAGGCGAAGATGATGGGCTTATCCTTCGTGAAGATGAGGTCATAGTCCTCGTCCGTGAGGCCGTGCGGGTGGTCGGAATGCGGCTGCAGCTTCATCAGGTCGACCACGTTCACGACGCGCACGCGCACCTCCGGCAGCTTCTCGCGCAGGATGGTCACGGCGGCGAGGGTCTCGAGCGTCGGCGTGTCGCCGCAGCAGGCCATGACGACGTCGGGCTCTGCGCCCTGGTCGCTGCTGGCCCACTCCCAGATGCTCACGCCCTGCGTGCAGTGGCGCACGGCCTGCTCCATGGTCAGCCACTGCGGCCGCGGATGCTTGGAGGCCACGATGACGTTGATATAGTTCCGGCTGCGGATGCAGTGGTCAAAGCAGCTCAGGAGGCAGTTTGCGTCCGGCGGCAGATAGATGCGCACGACGTCGGCCTTCTTATTCGACACGTGGTCGAGGAAGCCCGGGTCCTGGTGCGTAAAGCCGTTGTGATCCTGCTGCCACACATTCGAGGCGAGCACGTAGTTGAGCGAGGCGATGTCCTGCCGCCAGGGCAGCTGGTTGCAGACCTTCAGCCACTTGGCGTGCTGCGCGACCATGGAGTCGACGATGCGGATAAAGGCCTCGTAGCTGTTGAAAAAGCCGTGGCGGCCGGTGAGCAGGTAGCCCTCGAGCCAGCCCTCGCACATGTGCTCCGAGAGCATGGAGTCCATGACGCGGCCGTCCGGGTCGAGGAACTCGTCGTTGTCCGTCGCCTCGGCGACCCAGCGGCGGCCCGTGACCTCGAACACCGGGCTCAGGCGGTTGGAGGCCGTCTCGTCGGGGGCGAAGATGCGGAAGTTGCGCGCGTCCATGTTCTCGCGCATGATGTCGCGCACGAACGCGCCGAGCACGGTCATGTCCTGCGCCTCGACGGCGCCGGGGGCGGGCACGGGCTGCTCATACGTGCGGAAGTCCGGCATGCGCAGCTCGCGCAGCAGCAGCCCGCCGTTGGCGTGGGGGTTTGCGCCCATGCGGCGCTGCCCCTTCGGCGCGAGGGCCTGCAGCTCGGGGATGAGCGTGCCGTTGTCGTCAAAGAGCTCCTCGGGGTGGTAGCTGCGCAGCCACTCCTCGAGCTGCACGAGGTGCTCGGGCTTGTCCATCGCGATCGGCACCTGGTGCGCGCGGAAGGAGCCCTCCACCTGCTTGCCGTCCACTTCCTTCGGGCCGGTCCAGCCCTTCGGTGCGCGGAACACGATCATCGGCCAGTAGGGACGCGCGGTGTCGTTTGCGGTGCGCGCGTGCTGCTGGATGGCGTGGATCTCCTCGATGGCCCAGTCCATCGTCTCGGCCATTTTGGCGTGCATCTCGGCGGGGTCGTCGCCCTCGACGAAGCGCGGCTCCCAGCCGCAGCCGCGGAAGAACATCTCGAGCTCCTCGTGGCTGATGCGGGAAAAGAGCGTCGGATTTGCGATCTTGAAGCCGTTGAGGTGCAAAATCGGCAGCACCGCGCCGTCCGTGACGGGGTTGACGAATTTGTTGCCGTGCCACGCGGTGGCGAGCGGGCCGGTCTCGGCCTCGCCGTCGCCGACGACACAGGCGGCGATCAGGTCGGGGTTGTCCATCACGGCGCCGAAGGCGTGCGCGAGCGAGTAGCCCAGCTCGCCGCCCTCGTGGATGGAGCCCGGCGTCTCGGGCGCGACATGGCTCGGGATGCCGCCGGGGAACGAAAACTGCTTGAACAGGCGCTGCATACCGGCCGCGTCGCGCGTGATGTTCGGGTACACGTCGGTGTACGAGCCGTCCAGATAGTCCTGCGCGACCATGGCGTTGCCGCCGTGGCCGGGGCCGGAGAGGTAGATCATGTCGAGGTCATATTCGTTGATGACGCGGTTGAGGTGCGTGTAGATGAAGTTCTGGCCGGGCACGGTGCCCCAGTGGCCGACGATCTTCTTCTTGATGTCGCGCTCGGTCAGCCGCCGGCGCAGCAGCGGGTCGTCGAGCAGGTAGAGCTGGCAGGCGGACAGATAGTTCGCCGCGCGCCACCAGGCGTCCATCTTGGCCAGCAGCTCCGGCGTGGGTGCAAACGCTTCGTTTTTCATCGTGGAAACCTCCTTATAGATATTAGGATGTGCCGTTCGGCACAGGTCATGCCTCGTTTTGCAGCGCGGCGAGCACGGCTTCCGCGCAGCGCAGTCCGTCCACGGCGGCGCTCGTGATGCCGCCGGCGTAGCCCGCGCCCTCGCCGCAGGGGTAGAGCCCCTGCACGCCGGTGCTGCACCGGTCTTCCCCGCGCACGATGCGCACGGGGCTGCTCGAGCGGGTCTCGGGCGCTGTGAGCACGGCGTCCGGGTCGTCAAAGCCGCGCAGCTTTTTTCCGAAGGCGGGCAGCGCCTGCCTCAGCGTCTCCGTGATGCGCGCGGGCAGCACGTCGTGCAGGTCGCACCACGTCACACCGGGGCGGTACGTCGGCCGCACGCGGCCGGGGCCGGTGCTGGCGCGCCCGGCGAGAAAGTCGCCCGCCAGCTGTGCCGGGGCGTGGTAATTGCCGCCGCCGCGCACATAGGCGCGCTGCTCGATGCTGCGCTGCCAGTACATACCGCCAAGGGTGCTTTGGTCCGGAAAGTCCTCCGGCCGCAGCGTCACGAGCACGGCGGCGTTGGCGTTTTCCCCGTCGCGGCGGGAGTTGCTCATGCCGTTGGTGCACACGCCGCCGGGTTCCGACGCCGCGGCGAACACCTCGCCGCCCGGGCACATACAGAACGTGTACGCGCTCGACCCGTCCGGCAGGTGGCAGGACAGGGAATAGTCCGCCGCCGGCAGACGCTCCGCCGCCGCACCGTACTGCGCGGCGTTGATGTCTTTTTGCCGGTGCTCGATGCGCACGCCCATGCTGAACGGCTTCGGCTCCATTGGCACGCCCTGCGCGTGCAGCATTTCAAATGTATCGCGCGCACTGTGGCCGATCGCGAGGATGACCTGCCGCGCCGGAAGCGTATAGCCGCCGGCCGGCCCGGCCACGGTCAGCGCCGCAATGTGTCCGCTCTGTGTGGACAGGCCCGTCACGCGGTGGCCGAAGCGTACCTCGCCGCCGCGGTCGATGATCTCGCGCCGGAGATTCTGCACGACCTCGACGAGCACGTCCGTGCCGATGTGGGGCTTGGCGTCGTAGGTGATGTGCTCCGGCGCGCCGTGCGCCGCAAACTCCGCGAGCACGAAGCCGATGCGCGCGTCGTGCGTGCCGGTGTTGAGCTTGCCGTCGGAGAACGTGCCCGCGCCGCCCTCGCCGAACTGCACGTTGCACTCCGGGTCAAACGGCCCGCCCGCGCGAAACGCCGCGATCTGCGCGCTGCGCGTCTGCGCGTCCGGCCCGCGCTCGAGCACGATGGGGTTTGCCCCCGCGCGCGCGAGCAGCAGCGCCGCGAACATCCCCGCCGGGCCGAAGCCCACGATCACGGGGCGCGTCTGCGGCGGCGCGATGCGGGGGATGGGGTAGGTCTTGTCCTGCACGATGGCGGCGCCGCGGCAGCGGCGGACGAGCCGCCGCTCGTCCCCGCGCACGGTCACGCCCACGGTGTAAACATAGTGAATGTCGTCTTTTTTGCGCGCATCGAGCGACTTTTTGCGGATGCGCAGGCCGGTGATGTCACCGGCCGGAATGTTCAGTGCTCCGGCGGCCAGCGCTTTGAGCGCCGCCTCGTCCGCGCCGGGGGCGAGCTTCAGGTTCGAAATTGCGATCATCGGCACGCCCTCCCGGCCGCGCGGCCGCTGGCCCACGCCCACTGCAGGTTGTAGCCGCCGCAGTCGCCGTCGATGTCCAGCACCTCGCCGCAGGCGTACAGCCCCGGCACGAGACGGCTTTCCATCGTCGCGGGGTCAAATTCGTCCGTGCGGATGCCGCCGGCCGTGACCTGCGCGCTCTCAAAGCCCTCCGTGCCGCGCACCGGCAGCGCAAAGCCCTTCGCGGTGCGCACGAGCGCTTTGAGCTCGGCGTCCGTCACGTCGCCGAGCGGCCGCCCGCCGTGGATGCCTGCACAGCGCAGCAGCATCTTGCCCACGCGGTTGTGCACCGTGCCGGTCAGCACTTCCTCACAGGGGAGCGCGGGTGCGGTTTGCCGCCGCGCCTGCAAAAATGCCAGACATTCCGGCGCGCTGTGTTCGCGCAGCAGGTCGAGCGTCACGGTCTGCCCCTCGCCGCCGCAGGCGGCCGCGCGCGAGATCTCAAACACGGCCGGACCGGACACGCCCTTTTCCGTGAACTGCACCTCGCCCGCGCTGCGCGCGAGGATCTCCCGGCCGCGCGTGAGCGTCACGCGCGCGTCGGCGCGCACGCCCTTGAGCGCACGGGGATAGGTGGGGTCGGTCGTCAGCTGCACGAGCGCGGGGTGCAGCGCCGTGCGCCGGTGGCCCAGACTCTGCAGCAGGGCATACCCGTCGCGCACGCCGCCGGCCTTCGCCCCGGCCGCACCGCCGCACGCGATGATGACGCGCTCGGCGGGAAACTTCGCGCCCTCCGTTTCGATGACAAAGCCGCGTCCCTGCCGGCGCACGGCCGTTACGGCTTCGCCCGCGCGCAGGGTGATGTTCGGCTGCGCGAGCGCGAAGCGCAGCACGTCCACGACGCTGTTGGCCGCGTTCGAGAGCGGGTATACGCGGCCGCCCGGCTCCGTCACGGTCATGAGTCCGTGCGCGGCAAACCAGTTGAGCGCCGCCTCGGGCGGGAAGGCCGCGAGCGCCGGCGCGGCAAAGTCCGGCTGCGCGCCGTGGTAGTTTTCGGGTGCGGCGCCGGTGTTCGTCAGGTTGCAGCGGCCGTTGCCGGTCACGGCGAGCTTGCGCCCCACGCGCGCCTGCCGCTCGAAGAGCAGGATCTCATTTTCCGGTTGCTCGGCGGCGGTCAGCGCGGCCATCATGCCGGACGCGCCCGCGCCGATGACTGCGATCGTCATGGCGATGCTCCGTTTCTATCGTTTTTCCCCTTCATTAAACCACACTTTTCCCGCAAATACAAGAAAACGGAGGGACTCCCTGACGCTGCGCACCCTAAGCCGCCGCCTTGATTGCGCGCGACTGGTGATGCATCTTCTCCTGATTGCGCACGGCCGGTGATGCATCTTCTCACAGAGTGCCTGAGCAGCAGGGGAGCCCGAGGGGGCAAGGCCCGCCTCGGATGGAATCCGGCATCGCCCACCGGCAGTGCGGTGCACCCTCAAGGGGGAGGCTTTTCTGACGTCACGCACTCTGGCAATTTCGTTCCCGCCCATGCTCGACCGGTGGTTCGGTGCGCTTCCTTCCCGGACAAACAAAACCGGCGGCAGCCAAATGGGCCGCCGCCGGTTTTCGGGCGTGCTGTTCACTTTTTCGGCACATCGCACTCGGGCATCAGCTCGTCGCTCATGACGGCCAGCACGTGCTCAAATGTGGCCAGTTCCTCGGGCGTGAACCGCTCGTGGATGCGGCCGAGCACGGTGTCGATGTAGCTTTGCATGAGGCCGTTGTAGCAGTAGAACTTGTCCGACAACTTCAGGTGGTATTCCCGCCGGTCGGTGTCGGAGTTCTCCTTGACGATGTAGCCCTTGCGGATGAGGCTGTTGACCTTGTAGGTCGCGTTGGACTGCGAGATACCGAGAAAATCCGCGAACTGACTGATGGTCGGCGCGTCGAGCTCATGGATGACCTCGACGGAGAAGGCCTCCATCGCGCTCAGCGAGCCCTCGCGTTCGCGCACCTGTGAAAACAGGCGGCGAAAAAATTGCAGCTTAAACTTCTCATACACGCTCTGAAAATTCTGCTCCAGCATCGGAAGCTCCCCCTTACTTCTTCGATTCGCACGCATTTTCTTTTCTTTTCTACACCAAAGTGACAAAAAAGTAAAGAGCCGGACGCGGGAATTTCTCCGCGTCCGGCAAAATTGAGCAGAATTTCATGTTTCACGGTGCCTTCGGCCCGCCGTCTGGCCTGGACCCGGCGTCGTCCTCGCCGATGACCTCGCCGGTCGTCTCGACGGCGGTGACGTCGTCCACGAAGTCGTGCACGGCGTTTTTCACGTCCTTGACAAAGACGGCGGCATATACGACGGTGCACAGGTTCTGCACGCCGTCGACGATGAGCGACACGCCCATCATGATCGTGAGCACCTGCTTGCCGTCAAAGGGATTGAACACCAGCAGGATGCCGAGCACGAGGCACACGACCGTGCACACGAGCGTGACCCACCACGAGTGCGCGCCCATGCGCCGCGAATCGACGGCGACCTGCAGCTTGAACACGCTGTCGACGAGTACGAGCAGGCCGATCATGACCGAGAGGATGTCCGTCAGTGCCGGGGCGCGCCAGAGCATGAGCACGCCGAGGATGATGCAAAACAGGCCCACGGCAAAATCGAACCGGATGGCCACGCCCTCGACCTCGCGGATGAAATAGAGCACGATCTTCATCACGCCGAACACAGCCATGGCAGCGCCGAGAATGCGGCAGATCATGATGAGGGACGTCTCGGGGTTCACAACAAGATAGATGCCGAGCAGCAGGAACATCACGCTGAGCACGACGTAGCTCCACTTGATGCGCTTGAAAATTTTCATGGGATCTCCTCCTTACAGGCCGAGCGGTTCGTCAATGAGCACGACCTCGACCTTGGCCATGTCGAACATTTGCCCCCAGAGCACGAGCAGCGCGTTGCAGCCGCGGCTCTTGCTGCGGCAGTCGAGGCAGCGGTCGGCCGTGTGACACGGCTGGTCGCCGTCAAAGCGCTTCATGTTCTGCACGGCGGCGGTGTTGCGCGCGCGGAACAGGGCGCTGTCAAAGTCCGGGCAGATCTTGTTCGTACCCGCGACGATGTACACCGTCTTGCCGATGCCGTAGACCATGGCGGCGAGGCGGTTGCCGCGACCGTCGATGTTGAGGATCTGGCCGTCTTCCGTAATGGCGTTGGCGCTGCTGAGATACACGGGCGCGGTCAGCGCGTGGTCGAGCGTGTCAAAGCCCGGCGTGCGCCAGTGCCACCAGACGGTGTTGTGCTTTGTCAGCCGGTCGTACAGGCCGAGCTGGTCGATGGTCTTGCTGCCGCCGATGCCGACGGTGGTCGCGTCGATCGCGCCGTCGAGATAGTCCGCCGCCTCGGCTGCCGTGGCGAAGTGCTGCACGGCAAAGCCGCGGCCGGTCAGGGCACGGATGGTTTTTTCGATGTCCATGGGACATGCCTCCATATATCATATTGTGCCCTTATCCTACCATTGTCATCCGCCGCTGTCAATTTCCTTTGCGGTTGAATCCGGCGGCGCGCTTTGCTATAATGGCGGCAGACAGTCACAGAGGGGAGAGATCATCTATGCAGCTGCTTTATGCGCTGGCGAAGCTGCGCACACCGTTTTTGGACACGGTGCTCGGCGCACTCACCAACTGCGGCGGCGAGATCGTGTTCATGGCCGTCGCCATCATTGTGTTCTGGTGCGTGAGCAAATCCTGCGGGTACTATATGCTCACGGTCGGCTTCGTCGGCACGATCGTCAACCAGTTTCTCAAGCTGGTGTTCCGTATCCCGCGCCCATGGGTGAAGGACCCGGATTTCCGCATCGTCGAGAGCGCCCGGGCCGAGGCCACCGGCTACTCGTTCCCGAGCGGGCACACGCAGAATGTCTTTGCCTCCTTCGGCTGCCTCGGCCGCTGGACGCGGCGGACGTGGCTGCGCGTGGTCTGTGCCGTTGTGATCGTGCTCACGGCGTTTTCGCGTATGTACCTCGGCGTGCACACACCACTGGATGTCGGCGTGTCGTTCGGCATCGGGCTCGTGCTCGTGTTCGCGCTCTATCCGCTCTTCCGCGATATTGACAGCCACCCGAACCGCCTCTACTGGCTCTTCGGCGCCATGGCCGTGCTGGGCCTTGCGTACCTGCTTTTTGCCGAGCTCTGGCCGTTTCCTGCGGACGTGGACGCCGCCAACCTCGCCTCCGGCCGCAAGAACGCCTACACGCTGCTCGGCGCGGTGCTGGGCATGACATTTTCCTACTGGCTCGACCGGCGGTATGTGCACTTTGACGTGCACGCCGTCTGGTGGGCGCAGGTGCTCAAGGCCGTGCTGGGCCTCGCCATCACGATCGGCCTGCGCGCCGTGCTCAAGGCGCCGCTGCTCGCGCTGTGCGGCGGGCACAACATCGCCAACCTCATCCGCTATGCGCTCATGGTCGTCTTCGCCGCCGGCATCTGGCCGATGACATTTCGCTGGTTCGGCCGCCTCGGGCGGAACAAACCCGCGCCCGGTGCGTCAGATTGAATTGACTTGTCGTCATAAGTGTGTTACTATTTATAAAGTTATGTAAACATGCCAACACGGACATAAAGAGGTGCGTATCACATGGACAAACACGCATTGGATCCCGCCTGCCTGCTCGGTGACCGGCTGCAGACGCTCTCGCGCGCGGAGCTGACCGCGCTGGCCGAGGCGCTGTGCCGCATCCTGGCGGAGCGCGGGGAATATCACGGCGGCATCCGCCCGGACAACATCAGCCGCGCTTCCGACGGCACGGTCGGTCTCGGCGCGCCCGCCCGCACGGACACGAAGGACTGGACGACCGAGGAGCTGGAATTCATGGCGCCCGAGGTCTTCTGGAGCGGCACGCGCGACGCCTCGGCCGATGTGTATTCGCTCGGCCTGCTGCTGTATGCGGGCGTGTCGGGCGGCCGCCTGCCGTTTTACCCGGACGACCGGGCCGTGCAGCCCGAGGATCAGGCCGCTGCGCTGCGCCGCCGCATGAACGGCGAGCCGCTGCCCCCGGCGCGCAAGGCCGGCCGCGGCCTCACGGAGATCATCGCACGCGCCACGCAGTGCAAGCCGGACGACCGCTACGCCACGCCGGCGGAGCTGTGCGCCGCGCTCGAGCAGTACGACGCCGAGCAGCGCCGCAATGTGCCGACCGCGCAGGAGATGTTCCATAAGCCGGAGCAGGAGCTCAGCGACGTTGAGCGCATGATGCTCGCCATCCTCACCGAGGAGGCCGCCGCGTCGGAGCCGGAGCCGGAGACCCCGGCGGAGGAACCTGCCGCCGAGGAAGTCCCGGCCGAGGAAGTCTCTGCTGAAGAGCTTGTGGTTGAGGAGCCTGCGGCCGAGGAAGCCCCGGCAGCGCCGGAGACCGCGCCCGAGGAACCGGCGCCGGAAGCCAAGCCCGAGCCGGAAACCGAAGCCGAACCTGAACCGGAAGCCAAGCCCGAACCGGAAGCCAAACCGCAGCCTGCGCCGGAGCAGAAGCCCGCACAGCCGCTGCCGAACAAATTCCGCCCCGAAAAGCAGCCGGCGCAGCCGGAGACCCCGGCCAAGCCGAAGCCGGAGCGCAAACCGGAAAAGCCGCCGGCCAAAAAGCCGGAGGCCTACCGTCCCGCGCCGAAAAAGCGCGAGCCGGCCGAGCGGCGTCAGTCGCACAAGGCGGGCGTGCTGCTGACCGTGCTCATCCTCTGCGCGGCCGTGCTGGCCGTGCTGCTGCTGCGCTCGCTCGGCGTGTTCGGCACGCCCACCACGGCGGAGACCACCCCGACGCCGACCGTCCCCGTCGAGACCGCCGTCCCGACCGAGACGCCCACGCCCACCCCGACGCCGAAGCCGGAGCCGACGTATGAGGTCGTCACGGCGGACGTCTCCTGGGCGGATGCCGAAGCGGCGGCCGAGGCCAAGGGCGGCCACCTCGTCGTGATCGACAGCGCCGAGAAGTGGACGCGCGTCGCCCAGCTTGCCGATGAATCCGGCCTGACCTATGTCTGGATCGGCCTGCACCGCACCGACAGCGGCGAGCTCGCCTGGGTCAAGGACAATGTCGACCCGGTCTACAACTGGGCGTCTGGTGAGCCGTCTGTGCACGATACCAACGGCGCCGCCGAGGACTATGTGCTCATCACGCGCACAAACAGCGGCTGGTATTATAACGACTGCATCGGCGATCCCGCCGGCCGTTACCCGCAGTTCTACAGCGGCAAGATCGGCTATATCATCGAGATCGACCCGTAAAATGTGCAAAAAGCTCCCCGGCCATCCGGCCGGGGAGCGATTTTTTTGTGCAGCGTTCAGGTCTGCCAGTCGGTGACCGGCTTTCCGTCGCTGTCGGTGAATGTGCCGCAGGCGATCATGATCAGGTCGACCAGCGCGCCGATGCCGAAGCACCCGGCCGTGAGCAGCCAGAGCACGCCCGTGCCGATCTTGCCGACGTAGAACCGGTGGATGCCGAG
>OGDY01003237.1_pt1 | contig 13103 bp, 6 predicted proteins | sample 1570341 | NCBI WGS metagenome assembly OGDY01 (sample SAMEA2581972, study PRJEB24529) | metagenome | biome: Human gut stool | place: China | collected 2011 | reverse complement strand
ATATTCTGGAGTCGGTCGCAGAAAAACATCAGGGCAGCTGTATGAGCGAAACGAAGGATGGCAGCTACTGTGTCTCCGTGTTTCTCAAACTGGACACCGTGAAAGAGAGGAACGCCACTTATGCTGGAAATTATTGTTTGTGACGACAACGCACTTCACTGCAAAGAAATCGTAAAGAGCGTCCAGGCAGCACTCGATGGTACCCCCGCAGAGATTTCCGACTTTCCGGACGCCGGCCGGCTGCTGGACTATCTGCGCAGCACCGGCTGTCAGCCGCACATTGCGCTGCTGGATATCTGTATGCCGGAGCAAAACGGCATCCACCTGGCGCGGAGCATCAAGCAATATGCACCCGGATGCCAGATTATTTTCCTGAGCAGCTTTCTCAACTACGCGACTGATGTATACGAGACCGAGCACATCTATTTTATTCTGAAGTCACAGCTGCATCAGCGTATCGGGCCGGCACTGCATCAGGCACTGACCGCGCTGGGTGACCGTGCGGTTCAGATCCCCGTTCGGCAGGACGGCGCTATTCTCCGGATTGCGCTGCAGGACGTGCAGTATATGGAGCGCGTCCTGCGCAAGACAAGAATCGTTACGCTGCGGGGTGCCTTCTTCTCGCAGAAAACGCCCGAGACACTCATCGGCGAGTCCGGCAGCTTTGTCCGCTGTCACCAAAGCTACTGGGTGAATCTCAAACACGTTCAGGCGATGGGCAACAACAAATTCACAATGGACAACGGCACGAGCGTTCCGATCAGCCGCACCTATCTTCAGGAGGCCAAACAACGTTTTTTGCGCGAGCTGATTCACGCCTAAGACAAACAGTCCCCCTCTGATTCTTCCCGAATCAGAGGGGGACTGCATTTTTACGATTACTTCTTCACGTTCTTGCAGAACTCCATCAGGATCGTCGCGACCTGTTCGCGGGTCGCGCTGCCCTGCGGCTCAAGGAGGGTCTGGCCGCCGTTGCTCGCGCCGGAGATCAGGCCAAGCGCCACGGCATCCGCCATGGCATCCTTCGCCCAGTCGGACACGTTGCCCGCATCCGGGAAGGTGCTCAGTTCAGCGGGCGTCCACGTGCGCTCGAGCTTGAGCACACGCGTCATGTATTCCATGAGGATGACGGCGATCTGCTCGCGCGTCACCGGCAGGTCAGGCTCAAACGTCGTGCCGGACGTGCCGGCGACCACGCCGGTCTGATACGCCCAGAGAACTGCGTCCTGATACCAGTCCTGTGTGAGATCGGTAAACGGCGTCGTGCCGCTCACCTTCGGCTCGCCCTCGAGGTTATACAGGATCTGCACGATCTGCGCGCGCGTCGTTGTCAGCTTCGGCCCGAACAGGTCGTTGCCGATGCCGGACATCAGGCCGTTGGCAATGCAGTAATCAATGCCCTCATGGGCCCAGTGGTCCCCACCCTGAACGTCCGTGAAGACGGCGCTCGGGCAGTTGGTAACCGGGATGGTCTCGGTCTTTGTCTCACCGCAGCGGGTGCAGGTGAAGGTCTTGACACCGGTCTTCGCCTCGGTCGGCGCCTCCGTCACCTTGCCAGCGTTCCAGGCATGGCCGAGCGCGTCCACGTAAGTATCCACATAGCTATCACCGCAGGCGCAGGTGTGCGTCGTGTAGCCCTTTTCCGTGCACGTCGGAGCGGTGACAACGGCCTTATAGCTGTGTTCGTGCGTGAGCTTCGGGATGGTCTCGGTCTTTGTCTCGCCGCAGCGGGTGCAGGTGAAAGTCTTCACACCGTTCTCGGTTTCGGTGGCAGGCTTGGTCACTTTGCCGTTGTCCCATGCGTGGCCGAGCGCGTCCGTGTAAGTATCCACATAGCTATCACCGCAGGCGCAGGTGTGCGTCGTGTAGCCCTTTTCCGTGCACGTCGGAGCGGTGACGACAGCCTTGTAGCTGTGCTCGTGCGCGAGCTTCGGGATGGTCTCCGTCTTCGTCTCGCCGCAGCGCGTGCAGGTGAAGGTTTTGACGCCGGTCTCAGCCTCCGTCGGCTGCTTGGTCACTTTGCCGTTGTCCCATGCGTGACCCAGAGCGTCCACATAAGTATCCACATAGCTGTCGCCGCAGGCGCAGGTGTGCGTCGTGTAGCCCTTGGACGTACAAGTCGGGGCGGTCACAACGGCCTTGTAACTGTGCACGTGCGGCGCTTTAGTTACAGTAACCGTGCCGGGCTCAAATGTAACAGCGACAGGCTGGCTATGTTCGTCCACACAATTTGATGCCTCATTTCCCTTGCACGCAACAGAGACTTCATATTCACCGTCTGATACGTTGTTTGCAATGGTAAACGTCAGCTCCAAAATCACACCGTTGCCTGTGATGTTGCAATCCCCTGTCCAGTTGATGATTCCCTTTTTAATATTGACCGTAAATAAACCGTTTCCCGCCGCTTCGAGAACTGCGCCCCTTTTTATGCCAGTGAGCACAAGGCTTGGATCGGAGGTGATTTGGAATGTGAATCCTGCAAATCCGGCATTGTTCCAAATTTCTACCGGTACCGTGACTGTGGCTCCAGCCACCGCGGTGACGGCAGTCGGGCGAATCAGGAAAACCTTATTCCCGCACACAGTGCAGACACCATTCACATACGCATGCGGAAGCATTTCCGTCTCCGCATCGCGGTATTCATCACCGCAGCGGCTGCATTTGTTGAGCGTGTAGCCTTTGGCCGTGCACGTCGCCGCAACGACCGTCTGCCGATAATCGTGCGCCTGCTTTGCAATCGGCTCTGTTTTTGTAGCCTTGCACACCGTGCAGGTATATGTTTTTGTTCCTTCTGCGGCACAGGTTGCAGGGACTGAAATCACACCGTCATCCCACTTATGTTCGCCCATCTGCACTTGGAGGTAGCGATATGCCGTCCTTGTTTCAACCTTTCTTGTATCGCTGGAAGTGCGCGCTTGCGCGCTCCAGTCGGACCAGGCTGTCCAGCGTGAATATGTAAAGACCTTCTTGTAAGTTGTATAGCTTTGTCTGGTCACAGCAACCGGGTAATACCAATGTGAATCCGTGCAGCAGGATGCATTTGCATAGACATAGCTGCCGTCATCGGAAGCTGAGCCGAGGGAACCAGGCGCCGTGTCCGAATAGAACGCGTGGAAAGAACCAAATTCGCTCGTATAGTTTGGGCTGGTCTTGCGGTTGATCGGGCCGCCCGTATAATTTCCGCGGCACCAATGATAATACAGATAGCCGCCGTTAGACGCACTGACAGTTGTTTTCGCTGTTGATGTCTCAGAGGCCGACTTTGGCGTATTGTTGTACTGACGATACAGTGCACTGTTCGTACTGAAGCCCGACGGCCAGGAATCGACATAGTCGATCGTTCCGGAACCTGTTTTCTCCCAGTCACTGCCCGTCTTTGTCCAGCCGGAAAGCTCCGATGCATCCGACGTCTTTGTCTCATAATCGGAATACCGGTATTCCGTCCGGCTTTCGATCAGCTCCTCATCTACGCCGGTAGGTTTGGTCGTCGACCAATCGGAATAGCTCGCATCTTTGTATTCCGTATAATGATCTCCGCACAATGTGCAGGTATAGGTCGTGCGCGCATACTCTGTACAGGAAGCAGGGATATCTTCGCTGACGACATAGTTATGCGTCACAGCAAAATAACAGTCATTACTCCACGTATGGTACCAGTCGCTCCCATCCGGCTCATACAAATCCGAATTATAAGACAGCAGCTGCGCGCGGTAATGTCCTGGTTGAAGCTCACGGGTCAAGCCGCTCTTGGCGTAAAAAATCTGCTCGACCGTTTCCCATTCGTTGTTTTCATTGAGCTTGTCCAGCCAGAGATTATAATGCGTAGTACGATCTGTATCGTTCCACGCGAAGGTAATTTCCTTGTTCTCGGGATAGGTCTCCTGCATATTCTGAAGCTCCGGCTTGCCAGGACGGCACGCATCGCAGGTATTAAGCAAAGTAGGTTCATTCGTGTTCCGCTGTACTTTGCCGCAGATGGAGCATTTATAGCACTTATAGTGCGGATGATCCGCCTCGTAATACGCATACTCATTCATGTTGCAGGTGTGTTCCTGAGGCGTTGCCGAAAAGTAGATAATGGCATTAATGCTGCCATAACGTGATAGGCTTGAACTGCTCGCGCCAGGGTCCATGATCACTATGTTGCCTGTATCTGTTGCGGATCTTACCGCCACATAGTGGCCATAGCCATTAACAGCGACAACACAAGCGTAGCCCTGATTATATAATGAAACCAATTGTGACGCTGAATATCCAACACTTCCCTGATACACAAATCCAGGGTACGCCTTGCTAATATTAGCCGGTACCATATCCGCCGCTGAGTTTAGCGCACCCACATTTCCGAGTGCAGTGTTGCAAATCCATGGATTGAAATGATTCACATCTCCATCGCTAACTACATTATAGTGCCTCAGAAGTATGGCAATCGTTGTAACATAGCACCCCGCCTCCTTCATCCATCTATAGGTCGCATTCGGATATTGGGATGCAGGCCAAGCCTCCGATTGGTTCCACTCCGAATCATATTGTTTCCACTGTGTGTAGTCGTTCGAAGCGGTAGCACGTGCACTTACTGGCATACAAGCAACTATCAGCACAAACGCTAAAAAGAGACTTAAGGTTTTCTTTTTCATTTCTCCTCCTGTATATTTCTATTCAGTTCTAGAGTGAATTTCCCTTCACGTCAGTTCCGTCAGCAGACGCACCAACGCCACCGAATCAGCGGCGGTGATTTTCCCGTCGCCGTTCATATCGGCCGACATCAGCTGCTCATCCGTTAACTGCTCGAGCTCAGAGAGGCTGCGCACCAGCAGGACGGCATCCGCCGAGGTGACCTTACCATCGCCCGTCAGATCGCCCAGCAGAAAATCGGGATCCGCCTGACCGCAAATTGTGCACTTGCCGCCAACATAGTGGTGCTGGCATTCTGCCGGCGTGATCTTATAGGCAGTGACACTTTGTGTAACCGAATCATATTTCTCTACAAGTTTTCGGAAACTGTATCCCGTCACGATCACTTCTTCGCTGCCGGTCGCGTCTATGGTTCCAATGTCCGTCGCACTCACGTTGCCGGAGCTGAAGATCCACATCTGGCCATCTCCGAGGGACGTTGTGTAATACTTTTCTGTGGTATAACTGAATGTTTTATAATCGCTCTGAGAATAAGGAAGCGTTGACCAGGTGCTGTGCCATGCGCTCGACGGAATTTGTGCATGGCAATCGCTGGTCCCATAAAACGGCTCATGCGCGCCACAGCTCGGGCAAAGAAAGTAATAATAACGGTACACCGGCGCTGTACGCACCTGCACATTCTCCCCCGCGGTTACTTCCGTTGGAGTATAATCGCTCCACTCTGTCCAATAGCTCGCATTTACACGGCAGTTGACCGTGCTCTGCACCTGCTCGATCTGGTAGCCATCCGCAGAAAAGTCCTCGATTCGGTAAATATACACTTCTTTTCCCGAAAGCACCTCTTCTAATGTGACATACACCGGATAAAAGCGCAGAGCGCTCCTGGCTTTGACAGACTGATTCGGCCGCAGGTCAAACGACGCTGCATCTTTTGTGTACGACCAACCGCAGAAGTAGCTGCCATCCTTCAGCGGATAGGTACTCTCGAGCTGGTAGTCAGAGCCGGAAGCAGCGCTGTCCGCAAGCCACACTTGACCCGCAGCGTCGTAATAAGTAATCTCTACAGAACTAAGAGCCCAGTGCGCATAGATCGTCGTGTCGGACGAGAAAGTGGTGCTCGCCGTAACCTGTGTTCCCCCGGTTTGAGATGTATACCAGCCGGAAAACGCATAGTCATCTCTCGACGGTGCCGGCAAAGCACCGATTGCACTGCCTGCATCTACCCTTCGTGACGTAACCGCGCAGCTGCCGCCGTTTGCATCAAAGGAAACAGTGATCAGGGTGCTTTTCCCGTACTTGGGCCAGTATTTGCTCTTTGCCAGATTCGCTCTCTGCGCGTACTGATCCACATCATCAAAATAATGCGCACAGCGCTCATACTTTGACGCCCAGTTATAGCCGGCCGTGTAGGCACCATCGGCCGTGTTTTCCACATTGCGAAATGAGCCGTAAGCACTTGATTCAGAAGTTTCCAGCTCATACTGCATATAGTGCAGCTGTCCATTCAGCGTCGTGGAATCATATCCATGCACAGAACAGTAATTCTCCAGCGCTGTACGGCGCACGCCATTCCACTGACAAAGACCATAGCTGATAGATCCGTCTTTTTCTTGATATTCGGCATGCGGATTAAAGTTTGACTCTTTCTCAAGGTTTGCCATTGCTCCGCAGGCGGCCGCCGTATTCAACCCCATTGTATTTGTCAAATATTCAAAGACCACCTGCTCATTGCTGGCCGCATAAACGGCAACCGGAAAAACAGCCGCTGCAATCAAAGCCGCAGCTAAGAGAACAGATGCGATTCGTTTCATCTCCTGTACCGCCTCCCAATTGTATTTTCAGGGAAAAATGCTCCCCGGCAAATATACGTTTCTGTTTGTTTATCGCTGCCGGGGAGCATCCATTATGCACGTTTTTTCATTACAGTGCACATTGCATTACTTCTTCACGTTCCTGCAAAACTCCATCAGGATCGTCGCGACCTGCTCGCGCGTCGCGCTGCCCTGCGGCTCGAGATAGGTCTGGCCGCCGTTGCTCGCGCCGGAGATCAGGCCCAGCCCGACCGCGTCCGCCATGGCATCCTTCGCCCAGTCGGACACGCTGCCCGCATCCGGGAAAGCGCTCAGGTCAGCGGGCGTCCACGTGCGCTCAAGTTTGAGCACGCGCGTCATGTATTCCATGAGGATGACCGCGATCTGCTCGCGCGTGACCGGCTGGTCGGGGGCAAATGTTGTGCTGGACGTTCCGGCGACCACGCCGGTCTGATAGGCCCAGAGGATGGCGTCCTGATACCAGTCCTGTGTGAGATCGGTAAACGGCGTCTTGCCGCTCACCTTCGGCTCGCCCTCGAGGTTATAGAGAATCTGGACGATCTGCGCGCGCGTCGTGGTCAGCTTCGGCCCGAACAGATTGTTGCCGATGCCGGACATCAGCTGATGCGTCACGCAGTACTGGATACCATCATCGGCCCAGCTGTGCGATACGTCCGTGAACATTTTCGTGACATCCATGACGCCTGTGGCCGGGATGGTCTCGGTCTTCGTCTCGCCGCAGCGGGTGCAGGTGAAGGTTTTCACACCGGTCTCGGTTTCCGTCGGCTCCTTCGTCACTTTGCCGTTGTCCCATGCGTGACCCAGCGCGTCCACATAAGTGTCCACATAGCTGTCGCCGCAGGCGCAGGTGTGGGTCGTATAGCCCTTCTCGGTGCACGTCGGTGCTGTGACAACAGCCTTGTAGCTGTGCTCGTGCGTGAGCTTCGGAATAGTCTCCGTCTTCGTCTCGCCGCAGCGGGTGCAGGTGAAGGTCTTCACACCGGTCTCGGTTTCCGTCGGCTCCTTTGTCACTTTGCCGTTGTCCCATGCGTGACCCAGAGCGTCCACGTAAGTGTCCACGTAGCTGTCGCCGCAGGCGCAGGTGTGCGTCGTGTAGCCCTTTTCCGTGCAGGTCGGCGCAGTCACAACAGCATCGTAGCTGTGCTCGTGCGTGAGCTTCGGGATGGTTTCCGTCTTCGTCTCGCCGCAGAGCGTGCAGGTATAGGTCTTGATGCCGGTCTCAGTCTCGGTCGGCTCCTTTGTCACTTTGCCGTTGTCCCAGACGTGCTGGCAGGTCTTGCTGCCGGCCGTCACGGAGGTCACCTTGAAGCCCCAGGCGTTGTTGCCCTTGTCACTGGCCATGCGGATCTGCACCGTGTCGCCGGGAACGCTGACGGTCTTCCCAGCAAGTTCCTTACCGGTGTACTTGCCGACTTCCTTACCGCTGCCGTCGAGGATGTAGAGGTAGTCAAAGCCGTCCTCCATCTCCGTCCGGGCATCGAACGTCACGTTCAGGGACGAAGCGCCGTCGAGCCTGTAGCTCCAGACGTCGGTGCAGCTATTGTCGTAGTTGTGCGGGCTCTCAAGCTGCGCCGGGTCGGTGCAGACATAGGCTGTATTGCTGACCGTGACCTTGCAGGTGCTCTTCACGCCGCTGCCGTCCATGGCTGCGGCCGTGATGGTCGCCGTGCCCTTCTTGAGCGCGGTCACGAGACCATTTTCGTCGACAGATGCGATCGCGGGATCCGAGCTGCTCCACGTGATGCGCTTGTCATTGGCGCTGTCCGGGTAGACGGACGCCGTCATCTGGAACGTGCCGAGCGCGTCCATGGTCAGAGAGCTCTTATTCAGGCTGATGCCGGTCACGGGCTGCAGCACCGTCACCTTGCAGGTAGCGCTGACATCGCCCACCGTGACCTTGACCGTCGCCGTGCCGACGCCGACGGCTTTCACCACGCCGTTGTCACTCACTGTGACAATGTTCGTGTCCGTGGACTTCCAGTCCACAATGTCCGTGAAGTTTTCCGGCGTTACGCTCAGGTTCAGCTGAGCCGCCGCACCCTTGTTGATCGTCAGTTCCGTCTTGTCCAGGCTCGCAGCCGTGGCCTTGATCTGCTGATCGACGAACTTGATGCTGTTTTCCTTGGCAAAGGTCTCGGCATAGGTGCCGGCCACGCCGTAGATCGTCAGGATAGCAGGATAGCTGAACGCAGAAGCAGAAATGCTGGTGACACTGCGCGGAATGGTTACGGAAGTGAACTTCGTACAGTCTTTAAAAGCATTGTTTCCAATGGAAGTCACACAACGCGGGACACTCAGATTCGTCAGCACGTCGCAGTGCTCAAATGTGGATTCCGGAATAGACTTCAGACCGCTGCCGAGCTTCACAGTCGTAAGCGCGTCGCAGTCATAGAACGCCTGCTTACCAATGCTCGTCACGCTGTCCGGGATTGTGACGGTCGTGAGCGCATCGCAGTCATAAAACACCTGCTCACCAATACTCGTCACGCTGTCCGGGATCGTGACGGTCGTGAGCGCATCACAGTTGTTAAATAATTGACCGCCCAATTCCTTTACCCCGTCGGGGAGCGTCACAGCGGAAAGCGCACTACAGTCGGAAAACACTCCATAGCCAATAGATTTTACCGAATCCGGAATCGTTACATCCGTAAGTGCGGAGCAATTCTGGAACGCGCGACTTTCAATGATCTCCGGCGCTTTGCTCCATGTAATGTCCTTGAGCGAAGTGCAGTCCTTGAAGGCATCGGCTCGGATTGCAGTCACTGTCTCGGGCAGAACGATCTTCTCAAGCGAGGTGCAGCCGGCGAACATTCCGGTGACAATATTTTGGCAAGTGTTCGGAAGTGTGACATCTTTCAGCTCCGTGCAGCCATTGAATGCATCATTGCCAATCTCCGTCACTGAATCTGGAATCGTAATTGATTCCAGTTTTTCGCAATTGCTGAATGCACTATCGCCAATCTTTGTCACTGTATCCGGGATCGTGATGGTTGTAAAACCTGGGCAACTATCAAACAGATTGCCGGGAATTTTGGTCATACCTGTTTCCAATTCCACACTCTGCAGCGCAACGCACCCACTGAATGGGCCACCAGGATACCAAGTAGATGAATATGCCGTTTCGAGACTTTTGGGAATTCGTATACTTGTCAAACTAGTACAGTCAGAAAAAACGTGCAATCCTAATTTTGTTAAATTGTTCGATAACTGCACTGTAGACAGCTGTTTGCAGGCAGAAAATGCCCAATCGCCGATCTCCGTTACCGTATCCGGGATCGTGATGGTTGTAAAACCTGGGCAACTATCAAACAGATTGCCGGGAATTTTGGTCATACCTGTTTCCAATTCCACACTCTGCAGCGCAACGCACCCACTGAATGGGCCACCAGGATACCAAGTAGATGAATATGCCGTTTCGAGACTTTTGGGAATTCGTATACTTGTCAAACTAGTACAGTCAGAAAAAACGTGCAATCCTAATTTTGTTAAATTGTTCGATAACTGCACTGTAGACAGCTGTTTGCAGGCAGAAAATGCCCAATCGCCGATCTCCGTTACCGTATCCGGGATCGTCACATTGACTAGGCATGTGCCACGGAATGCGTCATCTCCGATCGCCACGACCGTGTGGCCATCGATCGTTTGCGGAATCGCCAGCGCAGACACGCTGCCGCTGTAGCCGGTGATGGTCGCGTTGCCGTCCTCATCGAGCGAATATTTGTAGACCGGCATATTGACAACATTTGCGCGGCCGGCATTGAAATAGCGCGAGGTGACCGGGGTAAAGTAATTGCCGAAAACGCCCGTCGTGTCACAGGTACAGGCCGGAACCAGAACATCGTCCTCAAAATGGCTCACGGAGCGGACGGGGCTGTTGTTTCTGTCCCAAATATCCAGCGTTTTTCCATAGGTCTCATCAAAGCGGCCGAAGGAAATGTTGGCCGAGCAGCCGACCTTGGCGTACATCCAGGAGGCGATGCCGATGCACAGGTTCGGCAGTTCCGGCTCCGGATGCGTGACGGCCTGATAGTTGCACTTGGCGCCGATCTCGGCAAAGCAGCGGCCGGAAATGACCGGCAGCTCCGTGATCGCAGCCGTGATGTTCACACCCATGGTCAGCGTGAGATCCGCGCTGACCGTGAAGCTGCCTTTGGCGAAATCCCGGATCACGCGGAAGCCGCCGGAGGACGTATACTCGACGCCGGCGCAGAAGCTCGTGTTGTAGCTGAGCGTGACGGAGCCATCAACGGAAATTCTGGCGGAAACCGTGATGGAGCCGAGGAAGCCCACGGGGACAGAGCCGAGCTCAATGGTATCCGGCAGGCCGGCGGCCGACATGGAAAACGGAATCGTACAGGTCGCCGTCGCATCGCCGCGCACCGCCACGTAGGCATCTATGTCATTGCGGCTCCGGGCGCGAATGTTGTATTCACCGACGATACTCTCCACGTTGCAGGTAACAGTCACGCCGCTGATCGTTCTGCTCAGATGAATGGACTTGATCGGCTTTTCTCCATTCAGGGCCGCCATCAGATCCGGCGTTTCGGTGTCGTCGCTGAGAATATAGGTAATCTGTGTGCCTTCGTTCGGCTGCATCTGTGCGAGGTCGCCCTTCACGACGCCCTGTGCATCGATGCTCACGAGGACCGAGTTGATGTCGACCTTCTCGCCCGTCACCGTCAGCTGTTTGCCGTCGTTGGCGATGCTGCCGGCCTTGAAAGCGCGCGGGAAATCCTCCACGAAGACGACAAAGGTGTCCCCCTCCTTGAGGGCCACGGTCGTGTCCGGAATGATGACCGATCCGTCGTCCGCGATCTCGGCCGCGACACTCGACGGCACGACAACAACGCCGTCCGTGAAGACGTACTTGCTGTCATAGCCCGCCTGCACCTTGTCGCCCTTGCGCACCTTGGCCGCGTCGGCGAACATGTTGGCCGCTTCCGCGCTCGTCACGGTCTGCTCCGGCAGGAACTTTCCACCGGACAGCTGGAACCAGCCGCGGTTGACCGCCACCTGCACGTCTTCGGGATACGTGACCGCATCTTTGTCCGTATAGGTGTACTTCACGCCCTCGTCAAGCTGGAAGCCCAGACAGAAGTTGAGCGTGTGCGCCGCAAACTCGCGCGTCGCCGGCTTGTCCGGCTCGAACGCGCTGCCCGCCTCGAGGTCGATCACGCCGAACTCCACTGCGATCATCAGGTCCTTATAGTAGCTTGCGCTGCTGTCGATGTCGCTGTAGTAATTGTCCGGATAGTTGTCCGCTTCGACGGTCATGTCGAAGGTTTTGACCAGCTTCTGCACCCACGCAATGCGCGTGACCGTCTCATCCGCCGCCAACGCCGTGGCCGGCAGGAGCGACGCGATCATCAGCACCGCGAGCACAAAGCTCAAAAGTCGTTTTCTCATGTGTTTCCTCCCTGTTCGTTTTTTCTCCTGTCTTTTGTCAACACACCTGCCGGTGCCGTGAAAGCGACGCGCGCGGCGCACACCAATATACCCGGACAATCGGCAAAGTTGCTAAGCTGATTATAACATTTTTTATCAGTCACGCAATACGATCTGCATTTTTGGTACACTTTTCTGCAGAATTTGCACGTTTGTTCGCGCATTTATCCGCTTGACAGGCCAAAAACAGGATCGGCTATCTCGTGGTCACCTTCGGAAAAAGTCGAAACACACGCTCCATTTCGGCTGAACCCTAGAGCTCGGGAATGGTCAAGTTAACATTTGGACAATATAATGTATGAAAGAGTACAAAGAGTACATTATATTGGACAGTGAGGAGGCATGGGCATGATCACTTACGCCCCGCTATGGGAGACGATGAAGCAGCGGCGTATCACGACCTACGCTCTGATCAAAAACTACTCGTTCAGCCGCGGCACACTGGACTCTCTCAAGCACAACCGCAATATTACCACCGCAACACTCAATGATCTCTGCCGCATCCTCTCCTGCCGCGTGGAGGATGTGCTGCTCTATATTCCGGATGAAGCCGAAGAGTCCTAACTGCCCATTTCCGATTGAGAAATGGGCAGTTTTCCTTTAAATGATAGCATCTAAATGACAGCACCCCCGCTCCAATCGGAGCGGGGGTGCGTTCTTTCATGATCATTCACTGTGCGTTCTGCGCGTCGGCCTTGACTTCGATGACTTTGATCTGCGGTGCAGTGTAGTCCGTCTCTTTGACGATCGTGTCCGTGATCGTGGCGACCTGCGCCGTGCTCAGCCCATCGGCTGGTGCGGGTACAGCGACTGTGATGCCCTCATCCGTGATATAGACCACGCACTCGGAAAAATCCTTGGCCAGCAGGAGATTTTCAATCTGCGTTTCCGTCATGGAGTTACTCGCCATGGCGGAGATGGCGCTCATGGCGCTGTCGATCGTCGCCTGCGAAGCGCCCTCGGCCGTCGACGCCGACTGGAGCAGCGACAGCGCCTCGTCGCGCGACTGCTGGCGCGTCAGGCGCGCCTTGGCAAAGTAATCGTCAGAGGCCGACGCCGACGCTGCGGCCGCTTCCTCCTCCGCCTTGACCGCCGCTGTGGCGGCGTCCTCGGCAGCGGCCATTTCCGCGTCCGCTTTTCCCCACTGGGTGTTGTACGACCAGTTAAAGTAGATCGCGGCGCAGACAAACA
>OGDY01003230.1_pt1 | contig 13127 bp, 13 predicted proteins | sample 1570341 | NCBI WGS metagenome assembly OGDY01 (sample SAMEA2581972, study PRJEB24529) | metagenome | biome: Human gut stool | place: China | collected 2011 | reverse complement strand
GCCAGTCGAGCACGTTGGTTTCCATGCTTGCCAGCTCCTTTCCGATAAATGTCCACAATCAGCTCTATCCTATCATGTTTTTCGCGCAAAAACAAGTCGCCATGTGTCATATTTAAGAAAAGGTAAGAATGTGGCGCCTCGGCAGGGGAGCTCGAGGGGGCCCGCCCGTCTCGAATTGAATGAATGGAAAAGACCGGATGCATCCGGCCTTTTCCCCTTGACGCATCCGCGCCCGCAAAGTACAATAGAAATTACCAAAAACAAGCGCTCCGCGGCGCAGCAGAATTTGCACGTTTTTCGGCATATTTTGCAGCCTCTTGTCTGTTATTGCCAAAATCACACCTGGGAAATTGTGAACAATTCTCCTTCCACATTTGTGGAGAATGTGGTATACTTTGGGAAACTGCGCGATTCATCTGCGCGCGGTTTCGACGCATTCTGCGTCTGTCGTGTGCTATGATCGTTCCGGTTTCCGGGCACGGACCGGCGTCTCCGCGAAGGGGGGGAAAAATGCAGCGGAGCGGAAAGGAAGGTCACAGATGTCAAAGAGAGTTCAGAAGGTGTGGAACGCTGTCACCACCGTGCTGGTGATCCTGGTTGTCATTCTGGCGCTGCTTCTGGTGGGGGTCCGGCTGGTCGGCCTCCGGCCGATGTGCGTCCTGTCCGGCAGCATGGAACCGACTTATCACACCGGCTCGCTCATCTATGTCAAGCCCTGCGCGCCCGAGGACGTGCAGGTCGGCGATCCGATCACGTTCGTGCTCAATGAGGATCTCGATGTCGTCACGCACCGCGTCGTCTCCATTGATGCGGAAAATCAGCACTTTTATACAAAGGGAGACGCAAACGATGCGCCCGACGGCGCACCCGTCTATTTCAAGAACCTCATCGGCCGCCCGGTGTTCACCATCCCGTACCTGGGTTATGTCTCGCACTGGGTGTCGAACCCGCCCGGCATGTATCTGGCCATCGCGCTCGCGCTCGTGCTCATCATCCTGACGTTCCTGCCGGATGTGCTGCGCAAAGCGTCGGAGGCGGACGCGCGCGACGCGGCCCGCCGCGCCGCGGACAAGCACGGCGATGCCCCGGATGCCAAAAATTCCGGCGAAAATATGGAAAAATAAAGGTCCCGTGCAATATTTTTGCCTGTTCGTGCATTAACTTAATGATTGCTGGCAGCGCCCGGCACGGTGCTGTTGGACATAGGAAGCTTTGAACAAAATTTAAGGGAGGAAAACATTACATGAAGAAGAAAACTCTGACGATTGCCATCGCGCTCGTGCTCGTCGTGGCGCTGGCTGTCGGCGCGACGTATGCCCTGCTGACACATAGTACGGATGAGGTTGTCAATACCTTTGCGGTTGGCAAGATTAAGGATGATAGCACGGTGTTTTCGCTGAAAGAGCACGCCATCGCTGGCCAGGAGGCGAATGGTAAGTATATCCTGAAGACTGGCGATGACGCGAGTGACTACACCACTTCGAACGCGTACAACGCTGTTGTTCCGGGCGTGGACCTGCCGAAAGACCCGACCGTGAAGGTTGAGAAGCTTGCGGGCGATGCTTACCTGTATGTTGTTGTTGACGATCAGCTGACAGGCGGCCTTACCTATAGCGTTGATGGAAAATGGACGGAAATTGGTAGTAACGGCAGCAAGAAGCTGTATGCCTATAACGGTGGTGAAAAGCTGACTGCGGCCAGCAATGTCTCTCAGTCGATTCTTAATGGCGACAAGATTACTGTTCCCAACAACGTTGCTGCTGGCAGCTCTACTCTTACTTTCAATGCTTACCTCGTGCAGGCTGTTGGCTCGTCTGATGCAGCGAGTGCTTGGGTTGCTAATGGCGGTTTCGATACTGGAATTACTGACGCCACGATGCCCACTGTCGCCCCGTAATCACCCTTCGCTTTTTCCCGTGTGACCATCACGCGAAAATAGGAAAAGGAGACACCTACATATGAAGAAGAAAACGATTCTTGTGGCTGCCATCGCAGTCATGCTTGTCGCGGCGCTCGTCGTCGGCGGCACCCTCGCGTACTTCACCGATACGAAGACCGCGGATAACACCTTCACCATGGGCAACGTCGCGATCACGCTCGATGAGACGAACGCGAACCCAGATGCCCCGACCGGCAGCCGCGTAGACGGCAACACCTACAACGTCTACCCCGGCCAGACCGTGACCAAGGACCCGACCGTTCACAACACGGGCAGCAACGCTGCCTACATCCGCGCGACCGTTACGGTCAGCAACTGGGCGACGCTCAGCAAGGAGCTCTACCCGAGTGTGGCGCTTGTGGACACGCTCAAGGAACTGGTCGGCTCGTTCGGCGAGGGCTGGAGTGTTGTTGGCGCTGCGGCGGATAACTCCGGCGCTGTGACGTTCACCCTGAAGTATGACCGCCAGCTGGCCGCCGGTGCGGACACCGCTCCGATGTTCCAGCAGGTTACCGTTCCCGCCGGACTCGGAAACGAAAATGCGTCTTCCTTCAAGACCATGACCGTTCAGGCTCAGGCCATTCAGGCGGACGGCTTCAACACTTGGGACGCTGCCTTTGCCGCGTTTGACAAGTAATTCCCCGGCAACCCCGATGGGGCGGCGCGCCGCGCCGCCCCACTCGGAGCCTACGGGCCCGAAAGGGGCTGGCTTCCGTCCGGCGCAGATGCCGGCCGGGCCAAAGCTTCCCCGGCCCCTTTCGGCCCTTTATCCCCGGTTCCGTCCGGGCGCGGGCGGCGGAGCTGCCGCCGTCCGCGCGCAGACAGAAATGGAGATCCCACAAAATTTCCTGCGCGCGCCCTCCCGGGCGCGGAGAGTTTCAGCACTTTTTTTGGACATTCCTTTGAGGAGAAAGGTGGTTTGTGCATGAAGAAGAAGTGGACCATCGCGGCGGTGCTCGTCCTGGTGGTGGCGCTGCTTGCGGTCGGCACGTGGGCGTATTTCTCGGCTGTCGGCCGGGCGGATAACGTCATCACGATGGGCTCCGTCAAGCTTGCACTGCACGACGAGGACGGTAGCGGCCAACCGTTTACGACGGTGAGCGCCATGCCCGGCAGCGTCGTGGACAAAGTGGTTTATGTGGAGAACGTCGGCTCCGGCGCGTTTTACACCCGCGTGAAGATCACGCCTGAGGTGGTCGCCGCGAATGGCGAGCTTGTCCCGCTCACGGACAGGAGCCTGCTCACGCTCGACCTGAACGACACTGACTGGATCCCCGGCGCGGACGGATACTATTATTATAATGGTACGGTCGATCCGAAGGCCGCCACGTCGAAGCTGTTCAACCACGTCACGTTCAGCACGGACATGGGCAATGAATATCAGAACACCACGGTGCATATCTACGTCACGGCCGAGGCCGTCCAGACGGCGAACCTCGAAAAGTACGGCCCGATTGACGTATGGAAGCACGTCGGTACGGTCGAAGCGAGCACTTCGAGCACGCAGATCGACCCGATCCCGGCAGCCTGAGAAAGGAGGACGAAAACATGAAAAAACGCATTCTCTCGCTCGTCCTCTGCGCAGCCATGCTGCTGAGTATGTGCCTGTTCCTCGGCGCCGGCGTGACGGAGGACACCTCCGATACCCCGGCCGAGAGCACCGCCGCGGCCCAAGTCCAAGCGCCTCAGACAGTTGTGTATACGGCGGCCGGCCCGTTCCTGCCCGCTGTTTCGGTGCAGCCGGTTTTGCGTGCTGCGCGCGCCAGCGGTGCGAGTGAATTCAAGGACGGCCTGAACCTGTCTAAGACGGCGACTGCCAATGCGGATGGCAGCTATACGATCCGCATGGAGGCATTTACGACCGGCAAAGTGACGACGACGACCTCAACAACGCCGGTGGACGTCGTGCTTGTGCTGGATCAGTCCGGCTCGATGGCTTATGACTTCAACGGCAACAGCACCAGCAACAACACAAGCCGCCGGCAGCATGCGATGAAGCAGGCTGTGAACCAGTTCATCAGCGCTGTGGCGGACAAATATGGCGCGGAGAAGTCGGATCACCGGATCTCGATCGTGACATTCGGCACGAATGCATCCGTGCTGCAGGGCTGGACGCCTGTATCGCAGGGCGGCAAAACGACACTTCAAGGGGAGATCACCGGGCTTCCCGACACTCCGAGTGGCGCAACCAATGTGGGTGCCGGCATGCAGCAGGCAGAGACGCTGATGGGCAGCGGCTACAACTACACGGGCAGCAACACGACGCGGCAGAAGGTTGTGGTTGTGTTCACGGACGGTGTGCCGACGACGCAGAGCGATTTCAGTACGAACGTTGCAAATACTGCTATTCGGAGCGCAAAGGCCTTGAAGGATTCCGGCGCGACGGTGTATTCGGTCGGCATTTTCAATGGCGCGAATCCGGAGCAGCTCTATGGTGACAAAGGTTTTAGCAGAAATTCGAATGGCAGCGTCGGAAGTGACTGGTCTGATTTTAGTTTTTGGATGATTGGAGATATTCAAAATTATGATGTTCCGGCCGGAAACCGGTTTTTGAACTATATTTCCAGCAATTATAGCGAAGCGTCAGAAATTGGAATCAAGAATTACAAAAGCACATTTTTGGGGATTGGCTACAGAGGTTGGGAAATCACCAGAAACTTCAATCGCACATCTTCCAGCTACTACCTGACCGCGAATGATTCCGCTTCCCTGAGCCGAATCTTCACGACGATCAGCGAGAATATCGGTCAGGCGAGCATTGACCTTAGCAGCTCGACGGTTGTTAAAGACATTGTGACACCGTATTTCACTATGCCGGCGAACACCGCAGATGTGAAGCTTTACACCGCCGATTATAACGGCAAGAGCTTTGGCATGGAGCAGCCGGCCGGCAGCGACGTGCGGGCGACGATTGACGCAAATGCGAACACGGTGAGCGTGACCGGATTTGATTTCAATAAGTACTACGTCGCCGACAAGACGCACGATAGTACGTATGGCAAGAAACTGATTATCGAGTTTTCTGTGCAGCGAAAGCCCGGATTTGTTGGCGGCAACAACGTGCCGACTAACGGAGATACTTCCGGTGTGTACACGGATAAGGGCGTTTCTGCCGGCCTGTTTGATGTTCCAAAGGTCAATGTCCCCATCATTGCACCGAAATTGGACGGGCAAGAATGCCATGTCTATTATCTGGACACGCAGCCGACGCCTGAGCAGATGTGCACACCGTATGACACTGCAGGGAGTGATTTCTCCTTTGTGAAAGTCTCTTATACGACGAGTAGTTTGGTTGATATGACGCGGGATGACAGCTATACGGTGACTGCGACCGTTTCTCCCAAGGAAAAGGCTGCGTCGGATTCGACTGGTGCACCAGCCCAGTCGGAAACTGCCACAGCGACTTCTCATGTCTATGTTTACAAGCCGGAGCTGACTTTCCAGGACAGCGAGGGTTATTACGGAGATACTGCACTCGGCTTTGATAGTAATCTGAGCGCTACCGCGTGGAAACACGATGGAACCACGGCGAATCCGGAAGTGATGGGTGCCGCCCCGGCGCTTACTCTTTCGTATACGCCGGATGAAGGCGCAATTGTGTACGGCAAGATCAACGCCAGACAGGATTTTGGTGTGGCGGTGACCGTGAAGAGCGGGGATCAAGACGTGACGAATGCCACTACGTTCCTGCACACGAACTGCGCGGGTAAGACTTGTACGCTCCTGGATGGAAAGGCATTTTTGCTTCATGTCAATACCTGCAGCCTGACCATTTCCAAGACGGTGACCGGCCAGAACAACGGACAGTCCTTCGTGTTCACAGTGAAGGATGCAAACGGAAATGTGATTACCACCGTCACGGTCAAAGGCGGAGCGAGCAAGACCATCACGGGTCTGCCGATCGGTAGTTACACCGTTACGGAAGATACACAGTGGTCGTGGCAGTATGACTTGACATCCGGAAACAATGTTACAAAAGAATTGAAGCCCAGCGCCGAGGAAGATCACGCGACGGCAGAGTTCACCAACGCCTACAAGGGCACCAACTGGCTCACGAGTTTTGCCGAAGTGATCAACAGTTGGAAGACAACGCTTACCCAGACGAAGGTCTGGCCGCAGAACTGAATAGGAGGGATGACACATGAAACGTATCTTTAACGGTTCAGGCGGGAGAAAAGCCGCGCTCATCCTCTCCCTGTGCCTGATCTTCGCACTGGCCGTTGGCACGACGTTTGCCCTGCTCAAGGCGCACACCGCCCCTGTGACGAACACCTTCACCGCGGCCAAATCCGGAACGGACATTGTCGAGAAATTGGACGGCAACCAGAAAACGAGCATCCAAGTCATAAACACCGGCACGGCCACGTCCTATGTCCGCGTCAAGCTGGTCATGAACTGGGTGGACGGGAAAGGAAACATCGTTTCCGGCGACAACCTGCCGATGGTTACGCTCAACAGTGACAACAGCTGGTTCCGCGGTTCTGACGGCATCTACTACTACAGGACGCCGGTCGCACCGAAAGATTCGACTGCAAACCTGCTGCAGGAGGGCAAACCCATCATGCAGGAGAACGCTCCCGAGGGCTGCCACCTCGAGGTGACGGTGCTGGCCGAGAGCATTCAGGCCGCACCGAGCACGGCTGTGGAAGGCGCATGGAAGGCGGTCAAAGTCGGCTCGGACAGCTGCTTAACACTGAAAGACACCACGACACCATAAGGAGGGCAACGGTATGAAACACAAAAAGCTTACCATGATTGTCGCCCTCGTGCTGGTGGTCGCGCTGGCCGCCGGACTGGGCATCTGGGCGACGGGCGAGGCGAACATCCCCACCGTCACGTACTATGACGGCTCGGACGGCACCAACGCACACTTCACCTTCACCCACACCGGCAAGGGCTCGGACACGAACCTGTTCCCGAACTTCTCCGACTGCATGCCCGGCGACAGCCTCACGCAGACCATCCGCGTGCAGGCCGACAGCAAAAACGGCGCGCAGGGCGCAAAGATCTATCTGCGTGCGGAGATCGACGGCGACGCCTCCGCCAAGGAAGGCTCCGCCATCACGTACAACGATGTGCTCGATCGCATCAGCATGACCGTGTCGAAAAACGGCGTTGTGCTCGCGTCCAACAAGACCGCGAAGCTCTTCAGCCAGCTCGACGCGAGCGAGGGCCTCAAGAGCAACGTCTTCATTGCCGAGGTCAGCCCCAAGACTGACCCGGTCGATCTGGACGTGACCATCGAGGTCGACCCCGCCATGGGCAACGCGTTCCAGGAAGCGGCTGCGCACATCGCGTTCGTGTTCTCCGTCGAGGACAACGAAGTGCCGCCTCCGCCGCTGGAGCGTGAGAAGCACGATGCGTACATCGTCGGCTACCCGAACGGCAACGTCGGCCCGAACGACAACATCACGCGTGCAGAGGTCGCCACGATCTTCTACCGTCTGCTGCAGGACGATGCGCGCGAACAGGTCTGGTGCACCACGTATCCGTACCCGGATGTGGAGGCCAACAGCTGGTACAGCAATCAGGTCGCCACGCTGACGAACGCCGGCATCCTCGCCGGCTTCCCGGACGGCAGATTCGGCCCGCAGGAGCACATCACCCGCGCGGAGTTCGCCACGATCGCGGCGCTGTTCTTCCACGCGCCGGAGGTCGAGGGCGACGCGTTCTCCGATATCTCCGACAGCTGGGCGCGCGAGTACATCAACCGCGCGGCGGCCCTTGGCCTGGTCAGCGGCTTGCCGGACGGCACGTTCCGCCCGAATGCGGAGATCACCCGCGCCGAGGTCATGGAGATCATCAACAACGTTCTGTTCCGCACGCCGGACAAGGATCACTTCCTGGACGATATGGTCAAGTGGCCGGACAACAGCAATCCGAACGCTTGGTACTATGAGCCCGTGCAGGAGGCCACCAACAGCCACGATTACGAGCGCGTGAACAACACGTCGCCCGAGACGTGGACGAAGATCACGCAGCAGCGTGACTGGGATGCGCTGGAGGCTGAGCTGGCCGCCAAGTATCCGAACCGGTAAGCGCGCGGCGCTGCCGGAAAACCCAACCATAGCGAACACCCCCTGTGCTCTGCACAGGGGGTGTTTTTGCGCGGCCGATGTGATTTTCGGCCGCAGAATGAGATCGTTTTGCGTGGCCAGTGAGGTGTGATTCCGGACGGCGAGGGTGCGGTCGCGGCGCGGCGCTTTGCGGTTGATGTGCCGCGCTTTGCGGTGCCGCTTGGGTGCGGTGGCCGCCGGCGTCAGGTTCCCGCGCGCGGCAGACTGGCTGCGTTGCAGTAATCGGCCAGCGTGTCCGGCTCGGTGTCGTCGGCGCGGCGGCTGCCACGGTGCTGGCGCAGGCGGTGAGCGCGGTCATGTGCCTGCTGTATGCCTTTAGAGAATATCCGGAGCTCCATCTTTCCGGACAGAATTTTCACGCGGAGGTCTGCGTATATGCGCAGCACCTGGGTCAGGGTCTGCCGATGGGACTTCCGTTTTCGGTGCTGGCAATCGGCATCATCGTGATGCAGCGCGCGCTGGTCGGGTTTGACATCGGGTAAGACGGCATCATGGCGGCCGGAAACCCCGCCCAGAACAGATTCGGCGCCGCCAACAAGCTCAACAATTTCCTGATGTGTCCGATGAATGCGCTCAGCACCGCGATCGTCAGCTTCAACGCGCAGAATCTGGGCGCGGGCAGGCAGGACCGGATCCGACGCGGAACGGGCAAGAGTCTGCTGATCGGGCTCGCCATGCATCTGGTTCTCGGCGGCGCCGGCATGCTCCTGACGATCAATGGTGCATACCAGTACCTGTTTATGAGCGCGGACAAGATCACGGCGGCCACGATCCGCTGTGGGAATCTGTATCTGTACGTGGATCTGTCTATGTATTTTGCGCTGATGATCCTGCTCGTCTTCCGCTTGGGCGTACAGGGCGTGGGGCATGCGGAGTTTGCGCTGGCCGCCGGCTGCGCCGAGCTGGTCGCGCGGTACCTGCTCGGCGGCGCGCACAAAAAGCCAAGCGGGAACGACTGAAAATCGGTATTGGCAGCGTGGACGGGACGGGCGGACGACTTTGCGGGAGCAAGAGCCGTTGACAAGCGATCCGCAGCAATATATTATACTATGGGTGGGTGTGTACCTGCCGGCAGTCAAGCGAAGAGTCTGACTGCCGTTTTTGTACCGGCCGAAGCGTGATCGGAGGGATTGTGTATGAATATTACCGTTTATCTTGGCGCAAATGAAGGAAACGACCCCGGTCTGCGCAAAGCGGTCGAAGAGCTGGGGACCTGGATCGGCAGCAGCGGAAACGCGCTGGTCTACGGCGGCTCCAGATCCGGACTGATGGGTGCGATCGCGGACAGCGTTTTGCTCTCCGGCGGTGAAGTGACCGGCGTCGAGCCGCGGTGCTTCATCGAAAACGAATTCCAGCACGACGGCCTGACCAGGCTGATCGTGACCGAGGACATGACGGAGCGCAAACGCAAAATGATCGAGCTCGGCGATGCCTTTATCGCCTTCCCCGGCGGCACGGGAACGCTCGAGGAGATCACGGAGGTCATGTCGAAGGTGTCTCTGAAGCATCTGGACGCGCCGTGCATTCTCTACAACCTGAACGGTTACTACAATGCGCTGCAGGCGCTTCTGGGGCATATGATCGAAAAGGGACTGTCGTCTGAGGAGCGGCAGGAGGGCATTTATTTTGCCGGAGACCTTGAGGAGATCCGGCACATCTTGAGTCTCGCGTGATTTCCGACCGTCTCCTGAATATGCAAAGATCCCCTCCGTGTGCAGGAAAGCACACGGAGGGGATCTGCTTTTTATAAAGTTTGTTTGGCTGCATGCCGGCCTCTACGCGGCCGCCTCAGCCCAGATACTGCTTGTCGTAGTTGTTCTGGATGCAGGAGATGACCTTCGTGATGACGGTGTTGAACGGGGTGGGCACGCCCAGCCGCTCACCGTAGCGCGCGATGGCGCCGTTGAGCACGGAGATCTCTGTCTGGCGCTGGTGCAGCACGGCGTCTTGCGCCATGGACGGATAGTAGTTGCCGAGGTTTGCGACGATGTTCGGCTCCTCCTTTTCCATGAGCGGCCAGAGGTCGCCGATGCCGAGCGCCTGCGCGACAGCGCAGCCCTCTTTCCAGACGTGCATGACGATGTCGTGGCCGTAGGAGTCGGCGAACGTCTCCTTCACCTTCAGGCGCATGACGGCGCTTACGCCGTTGTAGCCGCTGTTGGCGATGACTTTCTTCCAGATGTACGGACGCACGTCCTCGTCAAAGCTCGCATTGCAGCCGCCCGCCCGGAAGCACGCCTCGAGCGCCTTGCCGGCGGCGTCGGCCTTCGGGTTGTTGTGCACGGCGCCGAAGTGCATCTGGATGCCTTTTTCCGGCTTGCTCACGCACACGCCGGGGCCGGCGAGCTCCGTGCCGATCAGGCCGCTGCCATAGAGGATGCGGTCGGTCTCCACGAACTGGGCGAGCACCTCGTCGTTGCCGAGGCCGTTCTGCAGCGAGACGACGACCGTCTCCGGCCCGATGCAGGGCATGGTGTCGGCCATGACGTCCGCGGTCTGCGTGGCCTTGACCATGAGGATGACCATGTCCATGGTGCCGATGTCGTGCGCGGTGGCGCTTGTGTGGAAGCCCGTGAGCACCTCCTCGCCCTCCGGCGTGCGGAAGACCAGCCCGTCGGCCGCGATCTTGTCCATGTGCGCTTTGTACTTATCGACGAGCCAGAGCTCGGCGCCGCCCTTGCGCAGATAGGCGGCGAACACGCTGCCGGCAGCGCCGGAGCCGATCATTGCAATTTTCATGCGTTTGCCTCCTTAGCAGACTGCCGGCCGGTTGTTGGCCGGCCGGCAGAGAAGATTTGGGGTGGGAAATTACTTCAGGTACTGCTTGTCGTAGTTGCCCTGGATGCAGCGCACGACCTGGGACAGGACCTTGCACACCGGGGTGTCGATGCCCAGCTGCTCGCCGTACTCCGCGATCTTGCCGTTGAGCACGTCGATCTCGGTCTGGCGGTGATTGAAGAGCATATCCTGGCACATGGACGGATAGTAGTCCGCGATGTTGGTGACGATGTCCTGATGATCGTGGGCGATGAACTCATCGGCGTCCATCGGCACACCCTTGGCGGTCGCGACCGCGCAGGTCTCGCGGATAACGCTGTGGAACAGCCACTGGCCGAACGGATCCGCCTCGACCTCGCCGATCTTCAGACGCAGGACCGCGCACACGGTGTTGACGGTGGCGTTCACGCAGACCTTTTTCCAGATGAACTTATAGATGTTGTTGTCGGTGCCCGGCTCGCCGTCGCGCCAGTAGGCGTCGCAGCCGCCGGCACGATAGCACTTGAGCATCTCGGCGCAAGCCGCGTCGTTGAGCTCCGAGCGGACCGCACCGCCGAAGTTCATCTGCACGCCGCCGGCCGGGGTAGACACGCAGTGTGCGGGTTCGGGCAGAGCCGTGCCCAGCACGCCGGAGCCGATGATGCAGCGCTCTTTCGGGAAGACCTTGAAGAGGTTGTCATCGTTGCCGAGGCCGTTGATGAGGGAGACGGCGACGGTCGTGTCGCCGACGACGGGCATGGAGTCCTGGATGGCCTGCTCGAGCTGGGTCGCCTTGGTCATGTAGATGATGACGTCGACCTTGCCCTCCGCGGCGGCTGCGTCAGCAGCGGTGGTGTAGGTGCGGAAGCCCTTGAGCTGGTAATCGTAATCCTTGTAGCCGCCCTCTTCCTCCTGATGGATGGTGAAGTGCATACCTTCCTCTGCGACCTTCTTCATGTGCGCCTCGTAGCGGTCAATGAGGATGATGTCCGCACCGCCCTTACGCAGGTAAGAAGCGAAGACGCTGCCGGCTGCGCCGGAACCATACATTGCAAATTTCATAACTTTTTCTCTCCTTTTCTGATTCTGTTTGCGATATCTTCGGCCGCTGCAGGCGTATGCCTGACGGCGGATTACCGAACGGTGTTGGTGAGGGTGCCGATGCCATCAATGCTGCACGCGACCACGTCGCCCGGGTGCAGCCACTTCGGCGGGTCAAAGCCCATGCCCACGCCGGCGGGCGTGCCCATGGAGATGATCGTGCCGGGCCGAAGCGTCATGCCCCGGCTGAGCTCGGCAATCACGTACGGCACGTGGAAGATCATGCGGTCGGTCGTGCTGTCCTGCCGGAGCTCGCCGTTGATGCGGCTCTGGATCTTCCATGACTTGCGCACGTCGAATTCGTCCGGTGTGACGATCCACGGGCCCATCGGCGTGAAGCCATCGAGGCTCTTGCCGCGGTACCACTGCTTGTGCTGGTTTTGGATCGTGCGCGCGCTCACGTCATTCAAAATGGTGTAGCCGAACACATAGTCCAGCGCGTCCGCTTCGGTGACGTTGTACGCGGGCCGGCCGATGATGACGGCCAGCTCCGCCTCGTAATCGAGGTCGGCGACCAGGTCGCTGTGGCTGAGGATGTCGCCGCCGGGGGCGACGGCCTCGTCCACGCGCTTGGAAAAATAGATCGGGAACGTGTCCGGCGCCTTGACACCCTTGCCGGCGACAGCCTCGCTCTCCTTGGCGTGGTCAAAATAATTGATGCCCAGGCAGATCACGTCCTGCACCGGGCGGGGGATGGGCGCGAGCAGCCGCACGCTCTCGAGCGGCAGGGCCTCACCGCGCAGCACGGCGGCAGTGTCCAGCACCGGCCAGATGCCGATGAGCGCCTGCATGTCCGCGCAGCCCGGCACGGGATGCGCGGCGGTGCCGGCCGCGTTGAGCAGACCGACGGCGCTGCGGCCGTCTTTTTCAAATGTTACGAGCTTCATAACGTGCGCGCTCCCTCCGAAATCAACACGGGGCCGTGGATGTGTACGCAAAAATGATGGTTAAAAATTCATCAATCGCGCGTCCCGGAACCGTTGGCGAACGTCAAAAATATGCCAAACTTGATTGTCAGAGATTCGACAAAAGATTTGACCTCCCAGCGTTGCTATGATAGCACGAAAGTGTAGACGCCGCAACTGTTTTCTTTCTGCCAGAGTGCTAAAATCACGCAAAAGATGACAAAAACGCCAGAATCAGAGTGCATAAAAATACATGCAGGATTTTGTGCAACCCGACAATTTTCAGAAAATGACTGAAAAAAATTGGGGATTGGAAGAGGCTGTTATTGACTTTTGCGTGTGAGAGAA
>OGDY01003229.1_pt1 | contig 13132 bp, 8 predicted proteins | sample 1570341 | NCBI WGS metagenome assembly OGDY01 (sample SAMEA2581972, study PRJEB24529) | metagenome | biome: Human gut stool | place: China | collected 2011 | reverse complement strand
GCGCCGTGCCGGCCGCGGCGGAATCGGTCACCCTGTTGTTCCGCGAATAGCTCTTGATGAGCGCCACGTTCTCGGCCCGCATGAACGAGACGGGATTGTCGTACCCCTCGGCGATCTGCAACATCGTCACATGGGCCAGCCCCATACCGTCGCCGATCATGTAGATCAGATTCCGCACCGTATCGCACTCCGCGACGCAGGCGGCCTGCCGCACAGGATTTTTCGCGCCGCCGCGCTTTACGCGACGAGCGTCCGCAGGCGTCGCCAGCAACAGCACGGCAGCCGCGAACACGCCCAAGCATCGTTTCCAATCGTCCATCTTCCGAATCTTTTTCAAACGACAAAAATAGCCACAATCAACGGATAATACAATCTTTTTCGATCTATAGTAAAACGTAATGCTATAGGATATTTACCTCCATTCCTCACATGCCTTTTGTCTAGAACAAGACTTATTGCGCAAACACCAACTTTGTCATTAACCAAACAACTTATATACTTTTTATCCATAAATCATCATATTTAAAAACATAAAACAAAACACTTTAATAAGCTATTTGGGAACACAATGGGAACACAGCGGGAACACAAAAAGCTTTATTTTCTAAGAATCAGTCATTATCAGACAATGTCACAAAAGTATTAAATCACTGATAAATAAGCAAATATATCATCCAATAAAAATCGCAAAAAATCATTCTAAATGATTCATAATCATGAGGTCCCCGGTTCAATCCCGGGTCCCGCTACTTGATAAGAATAAGGCATTTGAGAGGCTTCCACTCTTGGGTGCCTTTTTCTTTTTCAGCTCCGGTTTGCGCTAGCGTCAAATACAATGTAACATGGTTCTACAAATTTTATCGGGTCAGTTTGAGTAGGAAAATATATAAAGTACTATTTATATCGCTTCTTTACATACAAAGTAATACGTTTATATGCCAAAGCGATGTGTTCATTCACCGTACTTTCACTTATGGATAATAATTCTGCTATCTCTCTGTTTTTTAACTTATCCGACAGTACTAGCCTAAATACTTCTTTACATTTAGGAGGTAATGAATTTATAGCTTCCTGAATAAGCAACTCATATTCATTATCTTCCATAAGACTTTCAGGATCATTACTTTCAGGTATTAACTCCACTTCATATAAAGAAACATACGTTTTATCAGGAGAGTAATTTCGGCGAAGATAATGAAGTGCCTGATTTTTGGTAGATGTATATAAGTATTGCTCAATAGTTTTGATATGCCCTAAAGATTCCCTTTTCTTCCAAACAGTCGTAAATACATCCAGCACAGCCTCCTCAGCCGGTTCCTTTGCTTGTAAATAGTAATAAGCCACATGATACAATCTTTGCGAATATTGTTCAAACAATTGCCGCAAAGCATTTTCATCACCGGTGATGATCTTATTTAGTAAACCTTCCGGATTCATTTCATTTTACATATTTTAGATAGACTTTAGGGTTTAAATATACATTGCTCCCGTATACGCTTGGCAAATGTAGGAATATATAAAAAATAATCAAGTATAAACCCGTAGTTTTTATTTGTTGCTGTCATCTATATATAAAAACAGCACAATGAAAGAAGATTATAACATAAAAGACCCTAAGGTTGATGATTTAATTAATCGTCTTCGCTTCAAACTACCGGAGTATGACACTATTTCGAACTACAAACGACTACAAGAACGGATTAACATTCCGGTAATATCGTTAAGTAAGAATATCTCTCCGGCATGGAAGTGGTTTTCCATTGCTGCCTCTTTTGCTCTTTTGGTTGTTTCAGCCTTTCACTTTATTGACTTAAGCCGTCCGGAATTAGTATGGTATGAAGTCGCAGCAGTTCCGGATGCAAAAACAAAGATTGTACTTCCGGATAGCAGTACTGTATGGCTTAATGCCAATGCCCGCCTTGTTTACCCCCGTTCTTTTGAGGATGTAAACAGGAAAGTCAGTATTTCGGGAGAAGCTTTTTTCCAAGTTCGCAAAGACAAGAATCATCCCTTCATTGTAGATATTGGGAAATTGCAGGTTGAAGTATTGGGAACCTCTTTTAATGTAATGACAGATACATACAATGATGAAATAAGAATATCCTTACTTGAAGGAAAAGTGGCTTTATATGAAAAAGGGCAATCTTCTAAATCTGCCAAAATTCTTATGCCCAACCAAGAAGCTAAATATTCACCGTCAAATGGTGAAATTATGATTTCTCCTATCCGCATGGACAATGTCATGTCATGGATTACAGGGAAATTTAGCTTTGAGGATAACACTTTGGCTGAAATCGGAGAAGAATTAGAACGAGCATTTCACGTTAAGATACATATTGAAAACGAGGCTATACGCAAAAAGACTTTTAATGCAACGTTTGAAGATAAAGAAACTCTGGACGAAATACTCTCTATTCTCCAGATTTCAGCAAAATATAAAATGGAGAAAAAACGCGGAGAAATCTATATTTATTAATTGTAAAACCCTATAAAATAATACTATGAACAGCTCTTGAACCCTAAAAAACATTTGGGAATGCGCCAACATCCCCAAACGTAATCGCTAACCGGCAGCCCACTACAACTGCCAAGTATCAAATATTTAATATACAAAAATATGAATAATAAATTATTTATTAGCCATAAAAACACCCATTTAAGATTCTATAACTTTATTCTTTCTACCAAGAAAAGTTATTCCGTATTCTTAATAAGTTGCATCTGCTTTTTCTTTTCAACTAATCCGCTGATAGCACAATCTGTCTCGTTGAATTTCAACAACGCGTCATACGAACAGATCTTTAATACGATTGAGCAAAAAACCGGATATAAATTTGTTTATAACACACAAGAAATCAACAAACACAGTTTACGCTCTATCACTATAAAAGACAAAAACATCGAAACTGTATTAAATGAACTCTTTAAAAATACAGATATATCTTATCGTATATCCAATAAACATATCGCTCTGTTCAAACAAGTAACCAGAAAAATAACGGGGACGGTAACTGATCAGACTGGCGAACCTATTATCGGAGCAAATGTTCTTGTGAAAGGAGCCAAAACCGGAGTCATTACGGATTTCGAGGGTAAATTTACGTTGTCGGTAACCGACAATAGCATACTAATCATATCATACTTGGGGTATGTTACTCAAAACATCTCAGTAAAAGGTCAGACACATTTTAAAATCACATTGAAAGAAGACACACAAAGTCTGGATGAGGTAGTTGTGGTAGGTTATGGCGTTCAAAAGAAACGCGACCTTACCGGAGCCATATCCTCAGTGAAAATGTCTGACACTCCTATAGGTACATTCTCCACAACTGCTCATGCATTAGCAGGTAAAGCAGCCGGTTTACAGGTAACTCAAAGCAGTGCCCAAGTGGGTGGTGGAGCCAAGTTCCGCATTCGTGGTGAAACTTCAATCAATGCCGGAAACGATCCCCTGTTCATCATTGACGGTTTTCCGGTTTCTGCCTCTTCAACACTCGACTCGGAGAAGAATTTTTATAAAACAGGTACAGTTGACAACATATTATCGTCTATCAACCCCAATGACATAGAGTCGATTGAAGTATTGAAAGACGCCAGTGCAACAGCTATCTACGGCTCACGTGCAGGACATGGCGTTATTATCATTACTACTAAAAAGAGGTAAAACCGGAAAAGCCAAAGTAACCTATTCCGGCAATCTCTCTGTGCAAACCATTAAGAACAACTATAAAATGTTGAATGGGAAACAATACAGAATACATAGAAATATGTACCTTTATGAAAAATGGTTGAAAGAGACCGGACAAGGCATATATGCCGATTATATACCCGACACTTCTTCGAAAACTTATACTCCCAGATATACAGATGAAGAAATTGCAACCGCCCAAACCACAGACTGGCTGGACGAGGTAACCCGTACCGGAATGCAGCAATCTCACAATGTTTCATTGACAGGCGGTTCTGAGAAAACACAATATGCAGCCTCTCTAAACTATTTTACACAAAAAGGGGTGGTAAAAAACAATGCAATGGACCGGTTCACAATGAAAGTCAATCTGGATCAGGAACTATCAAAATATATCAAAACAGGTTTCTCCCTTCATTTAAGTCGCAACCAATATGACAACTCATCATTGGGAGACAATGATTTTGAAAACGCAGGTATTATTTCGTCAGCTTTGCGCTTCGACCCCAGTGTCCCCGTCCGTGATGAAAATGGCGATTATTCAATCTTCCCGGATATGGCACAATACCCCAATCCGATATCGCTGCTCGAAGTTACTGATAAAACAACAAGCGACAGAGTTCTGGTTAATGGCTATTTACAAGCAGAGCCAATAAAAGGGTTGACTTTAAAAGCTAACCTGGGAGTTGACCGCAGATATGATAAAAACAAAAGCTATGTGCCTAACACTACCGTAGCCGGAGCTGCAAAAGGCGGGATAGCCAACATCCTTCAACGTGATAATATAGATTATCTCATGGAACTGACGGCAAACTATACTAAAGACTTCGGGAATCATAGCCTGACAGCGCTAGTCGGTTATTCTTATCAACAGTTTAATCAAGAAAGCGTATATGCCGGCAACGAAGACTTCTCTACAGATGGATTTCTTTACAACAATCTGCAGGCCGGAGCCGGAACTAAGCCTTATGTAAACTCCTCAGCCAGGAAAAGTGCTTTAGGCTCATACTTTGCCAGAGCAAACTATTCTTATTTAGGAAAGTATCTGCTGACAGTTACCGTTCGTGCCGATGGTGAATCAAACTTCCACCCGGACTACCGTTGGGGATATTTCCCTTCAGTGTCTGCCGGCTGGAGGTTCAGTGATGAAGAATTCATGAAACCTTTGTCAAGCATTCTTTCTAATGGTAAATTGAGAGCCAGTTACGGACAAACCGGTAATTCAAACATAGGGAACTATATGACCGACTCTTACGGAGTAGTTTCCGGCTGGGTATTCGGCAATGACGGTTATATGGGTACTGCAATAACCAAAAGAGGAAACAAAAAGTTAACTTGGGAAACTACAAGTGAATTCAACATCGGTCTGGATCTGGGTTTCTTTGATAACCGGATTTCACTATCCATGGAATATTACAACCGAATTATTTCTGATTTGTTGGTAAGTAATAAAAGTCTGCCCGCCTATAATGAAATTAATACCATAGCAGCCAACATCGGTAAAACCCAGGGACGCGGGTTTGAGCTAACACTGAGTACCGTAAATATCATGAATAAAGACTGGACATGGAGTACTGATTTTACGTTCTATACTTTTAAAGACAACTGGTATGAACGAGATCCTAATTGGAAGCCAGCCGCATACGAATCAAAAAAAGATCCGATCCGTTCTTACTACTCATATGTATCTGATGGCTTGTTACAAGTAGGTGAAAAAGCACCGGCATGGCAACCCACTTTAGTACCAGGCCAAATTAAACTGAAGAATCTATACGATACGGGAACTTCACCTAATGTATTAGATCAATATGATAAAGTCAATCTTGGATCGCAAGATCCTAAATGCACTTTAGGTCTTAACAATACGCTTAGATACAAAAACCTCGACTTTAATATTTACTTCTATGGCGAAATTGGCCGCTTACGCGGAGCCAGCTATTATGATGCCTGGATAGTAGGTCTTGGAAACAGTCTGACAAATGTATCACAACAATCATTGCACTCATACACCAATGCAAATCAAAATACAACGGTTCCGAACCTCATTGAGAGTGCATACGATTTCGGAGACTATTATCACAAAAAGATTAATTACCTGAGATGTAGAAACATCACCCTCGGATATACGATTCCTGTTTCCAAATCAATAGCTAACAGCGTACGTATCTCTGCAAACGTCAGCAATCCGTTTGTATTTACAAACTGGAACGGCGTTGATCCCGAAACTGACACAGGAAATTTCTCTTATCCAAACGTAACTTCTTTTAGTTTCGGTATAGATATTTCATTCTAATAACTGAAAAAACATGAAAATGAAAAAATTAAATATATATATCATTGGACTTTTGACTCTCATGTTGTGTGGGATACAAAGTTGTGCGTTAGAATCAGAGGTATTCGATGAGATCACCCCCTCGATATACCCCCAAACAGAACGTGATGTCCGCGACCTGGTTACGGGAAATGCTTATTCTCCATTCCAGAATTACGATTACGGAGGTTTGTATAATGTAGCTAATGGAGTTATGCTTATTTCGGACATGGCTACCGAATATGGTTTCTGCTCATGGGGCGGATGGATTTGGGAACCTCTGGAATTTGCTCGTTGGACCCCCAGTGACGAAGATCGCATTGCTTATCCTTGGACAAACTACCTGAAAGGGATAAGTAAAATGACACTTACCATCGACCGAATAACAAACGTAAACATGAATAAAGACCTTTTGAACCAATATATAGCAGAGTTACGTTGTGCCCGCGGTTTTCTGGCCTTTTTATTATACGACCTGTACGGTCCTATTATTGTAGCCGATCTAGAGACGCTCAAGAATGCAGAAGATGAAATAATCCTTCCACGTTTAAGTGAAGAGGAAACACACAATTTCATCGTCACCGAGCTGACCGAAGCTGCAAAAGTTTTACCATATAGTTACGATAAAAGTAGTTCGGATTACGGAAGATTTACAAAAGGGTTATGCCACATGGTATTACTTAAATTCTATATGCAAACGAAACAGTGGGATAAAGCTATCACCGAAGCTCGTGAATTGCAGAAGCCCGAATATAAATACGCATTGGTGACAGACAAAGGGGCCGAGAGGTCAGCTTATGCCAATATCTTTACATACGCCAATGAAAAGAACTCGGAAACAATCTGGTCTGTAAACTGTCTTACAGGTTATCAGGTTCATTTATGGTATCCCCATGTTATGCCAAGTAACCTCAAGGCATCCGATGCCGGAAGATTTGATGGTGGCTGGGGAGGTTATAAAATGGCATGGAAATTCTTTAAAACATACGAAGATGGAGATGAGCGTAAACAAACTATCATCTCCGAGTATGATACATGGGAAGGTACTACCCTTAACGAAACCAATAAGGGAGTGGGAAGTAACTCCTTACAGGACGGTGTCATTCCATTAAAATATAAAATAGAAAGTAATAATGCAGGAAATCAGTGTCAGACAGATTGGATTGTATACCGCTATGCCGATGTGTTGACTCTATTGGCAGAAGCCATTGTCAGAGAAGGAAATACAGTTACAACAGAAGCCATTAATTTACTGAATCAAGTCAGAACACGTGCCGGTTTAACTGCATATACAGCTTCTTCTTTCAGCAGTGCTCGTGATTTCCTTGATAAATTATTGATAGAACGTGCACACGAGTTTTATTTCGAAGGGTGCCGCCGTCAGGATCTTATCCGCGATGGTTCTTATGTAGCAACCATGAAACAAAAATGTACCGATTACGGACAAGTGTCTATTGTAAACGAAAACTATCATCGTTTCCCAATACCGGAATCAGCTATTATTGCGGGACAAGGGATTATTAAACAGAATCCGGGATATTAGTCATCACATATTTTTAAATTAAAAGAGGAGGTAGTACATCAACACTACTTCAAAGTGGATATTTTGATGTACACTCCTCAGCTAATCATCTACCATGAAATATATTGTTCTTTTTCAGCATCTCCAGTTGAAGAACATAGGGCTAGTCTTACTATGCTCCTTTATGTTTTCCAACCTGCTATACTCCCAATCGACGAGAGAAGTCATCAACTTCGATCACGGCTGGCTATTCAACAGATACGGTCTACAGCCTGATGGTAAACGAATAGATGAGCCTTTTGGGAATGGCAGTCCGGATTCTCCATCTCCTAAAGAGTTAGCCTTTAATGACAAAGACTGGAGGAAATTGGATGTCCCTCACGACTGGGGCATTGAAGGACCTTTCAGGGAAAATCTGGATGGCTATACAGGTAAGCTACCTTGGCGGGGAATCGGCTGGTATCGTAAACGCTTCAACATCAAAAATATAGATAAAGATAAAATGTTTTTTCTTGATTTTGATGGCGTGATGGCCAATGCGGAGGTATATCTTAACGGAAAGAAGATAGGAGAACGTCCCTATGGCTACATTTCCTTCAGGGTAAATCTTACGCCCTATATTCGCTTTGATTCGGAAAATATCATTGCAGTCAGAGTGGATACGGAGAAACTGGGTTCTCGTTGGTATCCCGGAGCAGGTATTTACCGGCATGTCAGATTGGTCAAAACCAACAAGCTTCATATTCCCCAATGGGGTGTATTTATTTCTACGCCCGAAATCAATAGCCAATATGCCACCGCATCCGTGATGGTTCAGTTGGCTAATGGAAAGAAAAAAACGGCTAGAAGCAGTTACACAATTGAAATATTCAAATTAGATAAAGCAAACATTCCCCGAGAAAGAGTTGCAGTGGGAGCTAAAGAGAATATCAAAATTGCAGCAAACGCCATCGACAGTAGCTTAGTATCTCTGAAAGTGGAGAAACCACAATTATGGGATTTGGAAAATACGAACCTCTATCTAGCCAAGGTATCAGTATACGATAGAAAGACGTTGACAGATGTATACGATGTGCCGTTCGGTTTCCGGACTTTGAAATTCACACATAACAATGGATTCCTGTTAAATGGGAAAAGAGTTCAATTGAAGGGAGTATGTATGCATCATGATTTAGGTGCATTAGGTACAGCAATCAACAAGAGTGCCATAGAACGCCAAATCAACATATTGAAGAGTTTTGGCGCTAATGCTATACGTACCTCTCACAACCCACCCGCACCCGAGTTGTTAGAACTTGCTGACAAAATGGGAATACTTATTCTCGATGAAGTATTTGACTGTTGGGCTAGTGGCAAAAACGAAAATGACTACGCTGTTCATTATTCCGAATGGCATAAAAAGGACATTGAAGCACTTGTTTGCAGAGACAGAAATCATCCTTCCGTCATTATGTGGAGTTTGGGAAATGAAGTAGAAGAACAGTATCATCCCGAAAAAGGAGTAGCAGCATATCTCAGGGATATTGTGCGGCTTTACGACTCAACCCGCCCCGTCACTTTCGGTGCCTCATATCCCAGTAAAAGTGCTATCAATGGTACAGAACTCCAAGTAGATGTCCATGGCATGAACTATCCTTCGGGGGGGTATGGCGGTCCTGATTTTTATGAAACATTTCTCAACTATCCGGGGCATGAACACTTATCAGGCTTTGCCAGTGAATCCAGTTCAACAATAAGTTCACGCGGAGTTTATTTTCCAAAAGGTTATCAAGTTACTTCATATGACTTGAAAGCCCCCGGTTGGGCATCTCTTGCCGATGCCGAATTTGCTGCATTAGACAAATATCCGGCTATTTGTGGTGAATTTGTCTGGACGGGATTTGACTATCTAGGCGAACCGACTCCTTTCAATAGCGATATGAGCGTCTTACTCAACCATGCCGCGCTCAGTGAAGAAGAACTGGCTAAAGCAAAAGAGGAACTAAAGAGAATAGAAAAAGAGCGTCCTTCCTCTCGTAGCAGCTATTTTGGCATTGTCGATCTAGCAGGTTTTCCAAAAGATCGTTATTACTTGTATAAAGCACATTGGATGCCCGACGAGCCTATGGCACATATTCTCCCCCATTGGAATTTTCCGGATAGGATAGGTAAAATAACTCCTGTGTTTGTGTATTCTTCGGGCGATGAAGTTGAACTCTTTCTGAATGGTGAATCTTTGGGCAGGAAAAAGAAAGAACAGTATCAATATAGATTCAAATGGGAGAATGTTATATACACTCCCGGAGAATTAAAGGCCATTGCCTACAAAAATGGCAAACTCTGGGCAACAGAAAGCGTAAGAACCACAGGAGAACCGGCTTTGTTACAAGTCTCCGCCTATAAAGACAAGATAAAAGTAGCTGACAATGAACTGGCTTTTATCACAGTCTCCATCCGTGACAAAACAGGAAGTGTTGTACCAACGGCCAATCATAAGATTAAATGCAAATTAGAAGGTGAAGGTAAGATTGTAGCAACGGATAATGGTGATCCAACTTCACTCATCTCTTTTTCAGCGACAGAGCGCGAAACTTTTAACGGATTCATGTTAGTTGTTATAAAGGCTCATCAAGGAGCAAAAGGAAAACTACGTCTAATTGTGGAATCCGAGAATTTGAAAAGTGCCTCTGTGGATATCAACCTATTATAAATCATTCTTATTTGAACATCATGACAACAAAATTATTAAATATAAAAACAAGACTTTTCAGATCATTGACCAATTTGGGTATGATGATTATTTTATTTTCTTGCAGTTCGTCATCTATCGGAGAAGAACCGATAAACCCTCCTGTTCCTCCTGCTTCATCCGTAGAAAAGAGTGAGTATTATGTTTCCACAACCGGTAATGATGAGAATCCCGGAACACTTACATCACCCTGGCGTACCATTCAAAAAGCTGTCACCACAGTTACCCCGGGATGTGTAGTAAATATTATGGGGGGAACATACTATGAAGAAATAAAAGTAACTGTATCCGGAACTGCTGACAAATACATCGTAATCAAAAATTATAATGACGAGGAAGTTATTATAAGCGGCAACAATAAACCCAGAGAACTAATGAATCTCAATGGCGTGAGTTATATAAAGGTAAAAGGGTTAACCTTCGCCGATTGCTTGGGATCATATTCTGTGGGAATAAAAATATCCACTACATCCGACGAGGCTTCTCATCATATTGAGATAGAATCGAATACAATCAGAAACTTATATGCAAATGCCACCGCAACAGTTTATCCGCCAAATGTATATGCCGGAGGAATAACAGTAGCCGGCTATCTGGACTCAAAAGCCATTCACGACATTATAATAAGAGAAAACACAGTAAAAGACTGTCGGACAGGTTGGACAGAAGCCATTTCAGTAACAGGAAACGTAGATGGTTTTCTGATTACTAAGAACGTAGTGACTAATACAGGAAACATCGGTATAGATGCGTCAGGGCATTGGGGTATTTCGAAAAATCCTGCCACAGATTTCGCCAGAAACGGAGTCATCTCTGAGAATCATGTTTCATACTGCAAAAGTCCTGTTGAGGGAGGCGCAGGTATTTATTTGGATGGAAGTTCAAATATCCTTGTTGAGAAAAACATTTCGCACAACAATGTTTATGGTATTACCGTAGGGTGTGAAAGGGCAAACAATTTTGTAACTAATAATATAATCAGAAATAACATCTGTTATCACAATGAAGGGTTTGGAATCGGACTAATGGGCTGGTCCCCTGAAGGCAGAATCATAAAAAACTGCCAAGTTGTTAATAACACAGCCTTTGAAAATGCGAAAGACAGATTGGGAGAAATAGCCATATACAGCACGGAAAATACTACGATTAAAAACAATATATTTTATTCAACTCACGCAAACTCAAATCTATTATATGTAGATGATAGTCACCTCAATCTCGATATGAATTTTAATCATTATTATTCCAGTTCTCCCGATGTTAAGTTTTACTGGAAGGGTAGCATATTTTCAACTTTCGAACAATATAAACAGAACACAGGCTGTGATTTAGCTTCGGCTTTCAGTAATCCTTTATTCATTGATACAGAAGTATTCGATTTTCAGTTACAATCCACATCTCCGTGTATAGATACAGGTGATCCCGCCTATACACCCGCAGAGAATGAACTGGACTTTAATCATAACCCTAGGAAAGTTGGAGCTTGTATTGATAAAGGCGCTTATGAAAAGCAATAATAAAAAAGCGGTTTACTAATATCAAACCTCATACAACAAATCCTCCCCGAAAGTTTTCAATACCAACCTTCGAGGAGGATTTTATTTCATTCTTTTATTCCCATTCTATGGTCGCATTGGGTTTAGGCGACATATCATAGCAAACACGATTCACATTCTTCACTTCTTTCAGAATACGGTCCGTGATTTTCATCAGAACAGGCCAGTCAATCGGTTCAATAGTAGCAGTCATGGCGTCTACTGTATTGACAGCGCGAATGATAACCGGCCAATCGAAAGAACGGGCATTATCACGTACACCAACAGATTTGAAATCGGGCACTACCGTGAAATATTGCCATACTTTTTTATCCAATCCGGCAATCTGGAATTCCTCACGCAGGATAGCGTCGGATTCACGCACGGCTTCCAGACGGTCACGTGTAATAGCACCCAGGCAGCGTACACCCAAACCGGGACCGGGGAAAGGCTGACGGTAAACCATTTCATAAGGTAATCCCAGCTCCAGACCACAGGCACGAACTTCATCCTTGAACAGTTGACGCAAAGGCTCTACAAGTTGGAATTTGAGATCTTCGGGCAACCCACCTACGTTATGATGAGATTTCACCATTTTAGCCGTCTTCGTTCCACTTTCCACAATATCCGGATAAATAGTACCCTGGCCTAAGAAGTCGATACCGTCCAACTTGCGTGCTTCTTCTTCAAATACACGGATAAACTCGCTACCGATAATCTTACGTTTTTGTTCCGGATCTTCCACACCTGCCAGTTTATCCAGAAAACGGTCGGTCACATCAAGATAAATAAGGTTTGCCTTCAACTGGTTGCTGAATACTTCAACGACATCCTCAGACTCCCCTTTACGCATCAAACCATGATTCACATGTACACACACCAGATTATCACCGATTGCTTTCAGAAGCAAAGCAGCAACAACAGAACTATCAACTCCGCCGGACAGAGCCAATAATACCTTCTTATCGCCTACTTGACGTTTGATTAATTCTATCTGATCATTGACGAAATTCGTCATATTCCAGTTAGCTTCAGCTTTGCAAGTATCGAATACGAAAGCCTTCACAGCATTCTTAATAGCTTCAATATCATCTGTGAATTCAGCTAGCTTCACTTCGCAAGCCGCTTTGTCATGGCCGGCAGCCATAACGGGAATCCCCATTGCATAGATAGCCGGATTTACATCAATAGCCACACCATCAATGACATTGTTCGGGCCGCCATTGATAATAATACCCTTCACGTTAGGTAATGCTTTCAATTCTTCCACTGTGATGTCGTGAGGATAAATCTCACTGTAAACTCCTAATGCACGGATGGCGCGAGCCAATACCGTATTCTCATGACT
>OGDY01003223.1_pt1 | contig 13164 bp, 13 predicted proteins | sample 1570341 | NCBI WGS metagenome assembly OGDY01 (sample SAMEA2581972, study PRJEB24529) | metagenome | biome: Human gut stool | place: China | collected 2011 | reverse complement strand
CTGTCCCAGCCAGTCACTTTCGTGCTTGCATAACGGAATCCAGGTTAAAACTCCGGCTTCCCAGTCCGGGAGAACCTTACAGATATACTCAGCGTCCTTCTTATGAGGATCCGGGCCGTTGTCTGTACTGTTTTCCCGGACTTTTTTAACCTCCCATGGATACTTAAAGTAACCGTCACATACCAGATTTCCTAAATGATCCATCAGGAAATGTCCGTAAGCGTTGTAATCGTCCGGAAGGGCGATCTCCCAGTATTTGCCGCTTTCCATGTCGTATTTGCCGACCATGGCCGGGCCATTCTCGTAACCGCCGTGGTAAATGATGGTCTTGCCGTCATCACTCCACATCTCGTGGCATACCCAGTCCTCGGCGTTTCTTGCATAGCCGCGTGGATTGCCTAAGGTATCATTGCCTTCGGTACGGATGCGGCGGATCTCATCGGTGCTGTGGTCATAGATCCAGATACGGCGGATGCCGCAGGAAAAGCTTGGCCACTCGTGGTTGTACATGATGATCTCCGGATTTGCCGGGTTAAACTGGACATGGGTGATCCAGCATTTCGGTACGGTTTTCTCAAATAACAGTTCACCGCTCTCGGTGTCATAAACACATAAATAGCTGTTTAAGTTCTCTTCCTGGACACGGCCATCGATGTTATACACCGGGCGTTTGTCCAGACCGCTTCCTTCTGTTTCCGGGTCAAAATCCAGACAGCGGCCATCGGTCATTGGCACGCAGAGGCGTTTGCCAGGAGCGCTGGCATGGGTAAATGCAGTCATACGTCCGTCGGGAACGTGGTTTAATACGGTGATATTGCCTTTCAGGTCCACCTTACAGATCTTATCATCCTGGATGTAGAAGATCACGTTATTCACGCAGTCCAAACTGACGCTGGCTTTGCCAAGTCCTTCGTTGAAGGTGCCGTCAAAGTATACATAGCTTTTTAAGATGCCTTTTTTGTTGTCGGTCAACATCCGTTCTTCGCCGGTACAAAGCTCCCTTACCCATACGTTCGGGGAACCGTTACGGTCGCTGAGCAGGAAGATCCGCTTGTCGTCGCGGCTTAAGGAAGAACAGGTAAAATACAGAAGCTGGGTGTCATAGGAGTCCCGGTCAGCACAGCCGCTGACTAACATTGGACAGTTGATTAATGTTTTTGGCATAATAGTAGCCTCCTTTATGGTTGATTGATATAAATGAATCGTTCGGATATCGGATGATTCCGCACGGGTATGCTTTCGGCTCTGGTATTATATTTCCTGCATCCACTCCAGACATAACTCCATCCAGTGGGCGATATGTACGTCCGGATGCAGGTTTTCTTCTTCAGATGCCACTTCCGGGGTAGCCAGGCTCATACCGTGACGGCCCTTGTGGAATAAGTGGTATTCACAGCTTGCGCCGTCCAGAGTCAGTTTCTGGGCGAACAGCAGGGAATTCATGGCTGGGACCTTCTCATCCTCTAAGGTGTTCCATAAGAATACCGGAGGAACCTGGGAGAGATCACGCTTTTCCAGTGAGAACAGTGCAAGAAGTTCTGGGGCATCTCCCGTGAGGCGTTTGCGGGAACGCTCGTGGCCGTAAGCCCCCATGGAGATGACCGGGTAGCCAAGGATCAGGCCATCGGGCTTGTTGAGGGCCTGTTCTTCTTCTGTAAAGAGACTGTCTTCGTTCCAAAGTGTACCTAAGCTTGCTGCCAGATGTCCACCGGCAGAAAAGCCGCTGACCCAGAGTTTGTGGACCAGACCGTTCCACTCAGATGCTGTACGCAGATAGCGGACAGCCCATGCCAGCTCTTTTACAGGGTTGGTGCCATGCACATCCCTGTCTAAACAGTAGTTTAAAATGGCAGCAGAGTAACCATTCTGGTTAAATGCATCGGCGATCGGTCTTCCCTCCCGCTCTGCGAGAAAGCTGTAGCCGCCGCCAGGGCAGATCAGAACGGTTCCTTTGCCGGATGTATCCGGGAGCGGATAGAATTCCAGGGTTCCGCCAAATGGGGTTTTGATCGGTGTCATAAGAGAAGCCTCCTTGATTTTAAGTAAAAACAGGGTGCAAAAAGCACCCCGTTTTCGTAAATTCATTATTTTAATAAGTTTGGAATAAACATACTGATTGCCGGTACGAAAGTAACCAGAAGCAGTGTGATGATCATACACAGGTAGAATGGCAGGGTTGCCTTTACAACCTTTTCCATCGGGATCTTTGCAACAGCAGAGCCGATGAATAATACCGCACCTACTGGAGGTGTCAGAAGGCCGATACCACAGTTTAAGATTACCATAATACCAAACTGGATCGGATCGATACCGATAGACTGGGCAATCGGAAGCAGGATTGGTGTTGCGATCAGGATGATCGGAGACATATCCATGATACAGCCAAGAACCAGAAGAATCAGGTTCAGTAACAGTGCAATCAGGATCGGGTTGTTGGTCAGACCAACGATAGCGTTAGCAGCCATATCCGGTACATGAAGACGGGTCAGGCAGAAGCCAAAGATGCTGGAGGTAGCGATCAGGATCAGCACGATCGATAAAGTGTTGATACAGTTCTCTAATTCATTCCATACACCTTTCCAGTCCAGACCTTTGTAGATATATACACTGACGATCAGACTGTAAACAACTGCGATAGCAGCAGACTCAGTAGCGGTAAATACACCACATACAACGCCGACAACTACGATCAGGACAGCAGCCAGAGCCCAGAAGGAAACACTCAACTGCTTTAACAGGTTTTTAACGCTGAATGGCTCACCCTTCGGGTAGTTTCTCTTTACAGAGATGATATAAGAGCCGATCATTAAGGAAAGAGCTAAAACAGCACCAGGGATGTATCCTGCAAGGAATAAGCTTCCTACAGAGATACCGCCTGCGGTTGTTGCATAGATAACCATGTTGTGGCTAGGTGGTACTAACAGTCCCTCACAGGATGAGGTGATCGTAACTGCGGTGGAGAAATCTCCATCATAGCCCTGGTCAACCATCATCGGGATCAGCAGAGAACCTAAGGAAGCGGTATCTGCAGCAGCAGATCCGGAAATACCACCAAAGAAATAGGAAGCAACGATGTTAACCATCGCCATACCGCCGCGCATCCAGCCTACACAGGCATTTGCCAGGGCGATCAGCTTCTCAGAGATACCGCCGCTGCCCATCAGACAGCCCATCGTGATGAAGAACGGTACAGCCATCAAGCTGAAGGAGTTGATACCCTTTACCATCTGTTGACAGATCGTAGTCAGTGGAAGACCCTGGGACAGCAGGCATAAGATAGAAGACAGCGCTACTGCATATGCGATCGGGAAACGAAGGAAGATCATGATGAAGAAGCTTCCAAGTAAAATCAAAATTGCCATGCTCTCGCTCATTAGTTTTCCTCCTTTACAAAAATTCCTTTGATGTGGTTATACAGAGATTCAATCTCAAATACCAGCATTGCGACACCGGCTAACGGAACAGGGAAGTACATCCAGAATTTGGATAATTTCGGGATACTGGTGTAAAAGCCTTTGGCACCAAGTCCGGTTGCATACTGCCAGCCGACAACGATCATAACCAGTGCCAGCAAGAGAACTGCAATATCAGCCAGGATATCAAGGAACTTGATCAGGGCTTTTGGAAGGTAGTTGTCCAGTGCGGTCATACGGATATGAGAAAGTCCATTGACGGGCTTGCAGCTATCGTTCAGCAGCAGCACAAACTGGACCTGTTTTCAGATAGCCTATTCCTGTTCTGCGGACGAAGAAGAGACCGTCTGAAAGCATTGCTTTGGGAGGGTGACGGTTTTCTGCTGTTCTACAAACGTCTTGAGACCGGACGGTTCAGCTGGCCCCGCAACGAGCAGGAGGTCAGAAATCTCACCCGTGAGCAGTTCGTATGGCTGATGCAGTCCTATCTCCGATGCGATAATTGACCGTATAGTCAACAATGCTTATGACATCATGATTTCAAAAATATCATTTCTGAGTAACCGCCTAATAACATACCGCCCCTAAATAAAAGATTCCCAAGCTGCGGTTCGAGGATTACTCATGTTGCTTTACAGATTTTCTGCACAGATATATTCCACGGCATCAGTTCTTCCAGAATATCCGGATTGGTCAGAAACTCCATGCTCGGAAGAACTGTCAGCAACAATTCAAAGTATTTGAACACATCAAGCCTGTTCGCTTTTGCTGTCTCAACGATGCTGTATATATCAGCGCTGGCTTTTGCTCCGTTCGGAGTATCACTGAACAGCCAGTTCTTTCTGCCTACAGTAAACGGCCTGATCGCATTTTCCGCTGCGTTGTTTGAAATAGCACAGTCGCCGTTTTTGAAATAATTCCCGAGATACTCTCTGCGCTTGAATGCATACTCAAAAGCCTTTCCGAGCTGCGTTTTCGGAAGAACTGTAGGTGCTGTTTTTTCAGCCCATGACCAGAAAGCCTCAAACACAGGTTTTTCCTGCATAAGACGCTTGTTAAATCGATCCTCGGTAGTGAGACTGTCAAGCTTCGCTTCTATCTCAAAAAGCTTATCGCAATAATCTCTCGCGACCCTTGCTATGCTGTCCTCACTGTTCACTACCATCGCTTCATGGAACTTTCGCCTAACGTGTGCCCAGCAATTGCAGTGCGTGACCTTGGTCAGCTTGTTGTAGCCTGCATAACCGTCTGTGTGGAGATAACCGTCGTAATCTCCGAGAAACGCTTTCGGCACGTCGCCAGACCTCGACTTGTTGTAGTCATAGATCACGATCTGCCTGTCCGAATGCTTGCCGGTGCGGTATACCCACATATATTGCTTGCTTTCGGAGGAAACGTTTCTTTCCTTGAGGACCTTGACGTATGTTTCATCGCAATGAAGGATTTTTTCTTTCAGCATCTCAGTTTTGAGTCTTGCCACAAATTTGCTGAAATAATCCTCACTGCATCTGATGATCCAGTTTGCCATGGTAGTTCTGCTGAGCGAGTATCCGAGACGTTCCCAGTCCTTTTCCTGACGGTACAGCGGAACAGCATTGACGTACTTTTGGTATATCACCCACGCAGCCGTTGACGCAGACGTTGGTATAGTTGATCTGGCGGTTAACGACATAAAAGGCCCGGTGCCCGTGACGGCGGCAACGGGCGTGCAGGGCCAGCGCGCCCACGGCCGTGAGGTCGGGGCAACGGAACAGGGCGAGCCCTTCTTCGGGCTCCAGGCGGCGGCCTTCCAGCACCTTATCATAGATGGACGAAAGGCCGAGGTCAGCGTAATATGCTGCGTCTAGCATGGTCAGGCATCCTGTGCGTAGGGGGACGGTGAAACTTTTTAAGATTAATCCCGGCCGCTACGTGCTGTCAACGTGAGGTAATAATGTCTGTTTCCGATCCGCAAACACTGCGTCTTGGTTTTTCTCCTTGCCCCAACGACACGTTCATTTTTCATGCGCTGCTGCACGGTGGGGTGCCCGCGCCGCTGCCCCTGCAGCCGCATATTGCCGATGTGGAAGAGCTGAATACCCTGGCCCGCCGGGGAGCCTTGGACGTGACAAAAGTATCCCTGGGCGTGGTGCCGTGGATTATGGAAAACTACGCCCTGCTGTCGGCGGGCGCGGCTCTGGGCTGGGGCTGCGGCCCACTGGTGGTGGCGCGCGAGGGCATGCCCCCCGCGGCTTGGCGCACGGCCAGCCTGGCTGTGCCCGGCGCCATGACCACGGCCAACCTGCTGTTGACTTTGCACGGCGGTTTTCATGGCTCGCGCCGGGCCATGCTGTTCAGCGAGGTCATGCCCGCTGTGGCAAGGGGCGAAGCGGACATGGGCCTGGTCATCCACGAAGGGCGCTTTACCTATGAGCGACTGGGTTTGGTCAAGGTGCTGGACCTGGGCCAGTGGTGGGAAAAAGAATACCATTTGCCTCTGCCTTTGGGGGCCATTGCCGTGCGCAGGGATCTGCCGCACCCCGTGGCGCTGGCCCTGCAGGAAGCCATTGCCGCCAGTCTGGCCCGCGCCCAGGCCGCCCCTGAAGCCACGCGGGAATTTGTACGGGCGCACGCCCAGGAAATGGAGCAGGCCGTCACCGAGGCGCACATCAAGACCTTTGTGACCGAATTCAGTCTTGATCTGGGTACGGCCGGGCGCGCCGCCATCAACAATCTGGTGGGCCGCGCCGCTGTGCTCCAGGGCAAGCGTTTACCTGCGGACGGACTGTTCTTATCAGAGGAATAATAAGGGATTACATGCAGTTTTTTTCCTGGGTGGAGGCCCGCCGCCTTTACGCCATCGGGCTGCCCATTTTTGTGGCCCAGATGGCCCAGACGGGCATGGCTTTTGTGGATACGGCCCTGGCCGGCCAATACAGCGCCGAACACATGGCCGCCGTGGCCGTGGCCGGGTCTGTGTGGCAACCTGTGGCCCTGCTGGGCATTGGCTGTCTGCTGTCGCTTTCGCCCCTGAGTGCTCAGGCCGTGGGCAGCGGACAACCGGACAGGGCGGCGCACCTGCTGCGGCAGGGGTTGTGGCTGACGCTTGGCCTGAGCCTGGTGCTCATGAGCTTTTTTTACACGGTTTCCTGGCAGATGGAGTCTTTTGGCCTTGCGCCGCATCTGGCGGCCATTTCCGGCGGATTTCTGCGGGCCATGCTCTGGGGCCTGCCGGGCTTTCTGCTTTTTGTGAACCAGCGCGGTTTTCTGGAGGGTTTTGCCCGCACCCGTCCGGCTATGATTATCGGGGTGCTGGGGCTGGTGATCAACGTGCCTTTCAACTATGTGTTCATTTACGGTAAGCTGGGCATGCCCGAGCTGGGCGGTGTGGGCTGCGGCGTGGCCTCGGCGGTGAGCTTCTGGTTCATGGCCCTGTGCATGTTTCTGCACCTGCGTTTTTCTCGGCAGTACGCCTCCATGCGGCCTCTGTTCCGGCCACTGTGGCGTGGCCCGGAGCGTTTTGACGGTGTGCTGGTGCTGCGGGTGCTGCGTATCGGGCTGCCCGGCGCGCTGGCCCTGTTTTTTGAAGTGGCGCTGTTTGCCCTGAGCGCCATTTTGCTGGCCCCGCTGGGCACGGTCATGGTGGCCGGGCATCAGATAGCCCTTAATTTTGGGGCCCTGGTCTTTATGGTACCGCTTTCCATCAGCATGACGGCCACCATCCGCGTGGGGGCCTGCCTGGGCGCGGCGCAGGTGGACAGGGCCAAACTGGTGGCCCGTACGGCCTTGAGCCTCAGCGTGATCTTTGCCCTCTGCATAGCCCTGCTTACGGTGCTGCTGCGGCGGCAGATTGTGGGCATTTATACGGAAGACGCCGCCGTGGCGGCCCTGGCCGCCCATCTGCTGCTTTTCGGAGCCGCCTACCAGGTGCTGGATGGCCTACAGGCCACGGGCATCGGCATTTTGCGCGGACACAACGACACGCGCATTATTTCCGTCATCTGCTTTATGGCCTATGCGCTGATCGGTCTGCCTCTGGGCTATGTGCTGGGACGCACCGACCTGCTGACCCCGGCTCTGGGCGCCGTGGGCTTCTGGATTGCCTACATTGTGGCCCTGGGCTTTGGCGCAGTGTGCTATCTGCTGCGGTTGCGCTATCTTTACGCGCTGCCGGCCCAAAGCCTGTTGACGCGCGTGCGGCGGTGATCTGCTCTGTGGCTCTGGCGGCTGGCGTTTGCCGTGCGGCGCAGGGCGCACCGTCTGGTTGCGCGCTTGCGCGCCGGGAGGGCGTTGTACGTGCCTTGCCAAAAGGAATCGGTAGGGACGCCTTGCATTGGGGCGGGCGTTTATTGGGGCGGGCGGGCAGCCGGGTCGGTCAGTTCCGGCAGAGCGCCGCCCGCAATGGCCCAGAGGTACAGGCTGGCTACAGAGCCGTAAGGGCTGTAGCGCCGTCGGCAGCGTTCAAAGCGTTCCCGGGGCATCTCTTTGTGGCGGTAGAGCATACGCAGCCCCCGCTGGATGGCCAGGTCGCCCCAGCTCAGGATGTCCGGCCGCTGCAGGGAAAACAGCATGAGCATTTCTGCGGTCCAGACGCCCACGCCATTAAGTCGGCAGAGGGCCGCACAGAGGGCCGCGTCGTCCAGGCGGCGCAGGGCCTCCGGGTCCAGATCCCCACATAGGGCGGCGGCCGCCGCAGCCTGCATATAGCTCACCTTGCGATAGGAAAGCCCCTGTTTTTGCAAAAGTTCTGTCCCGGCGGCGGCTACTGTGGCGGGCGTCACCCGGCCGAGGGCCGTTTCCAGACGCGTCCAGACGGTTTCCTGCGCCTTGGTGGCTATCTGCTGGCCTACAATGGCGTGCATAAGCGCGGCGAAAAAATCCGGCCGCACTGTGCGCCGCACAGGGCCGATGGCTTCTATGGCCCGGGCCAGACGCGCGTCGCGCCGGGAAAGGTGCGCAAGTTCCTTTGGGCCGTAACAGAAATATGGGGCAGTGACCTGAAAGGCGATGGGTGCTGCGGGCATGGGGACTCCCCCGTTGCGGAAGGAGGCGAACAGCGGGCCGGGCTCCGACGGTTCACCGTCGTAGCCCGGCCGTGCGGGTCAGTTCTTCAGGCTGTGGATGGGCGCGGGGATGCGACCGCCCAGGGCAATAAATTCCGAAGCGTCGCCCTGCGTGACGGGGATGATGGCGGCCTTGCCCAGCAGACCGCCAAAGGAAACTTCGTCTCCCACGCTTTTGCCGGGCACGGGAATGAGGCGTACGGCCGTGGTCTTGTGGTTGATGACGCCGATGGCCATTTCGTCAGCAATGATGCCGGCGATGGTGCTGGCGGGCGTGTCGCCGGGGATGGCGATCATGTCCAGACCCACGGAGCAGACGCTGGTCATGGCTTCCAGCTTTTCCAGACTCAGCCGCCCGGAGGTGGCTGCCGCTTCAATGCTGGAGTCTTCAGACACGGGAATGAAGGCCCCGGAAAGGCCTCCCACCGAAGAGGAGGCAAAGGCGCCGCCTTTTTTTACGGCGTCGTTGAGCATGGCCAGCACGGCGGTGGAGCCGGGCGCGCCGATGCTGGAAAGCCCCAGGCTTTGAAAAATTTCACCCACGGAGTCGCCCACCGCCGGGGTGGGGGCCAGGGAAAGGTCGGCCACGCCAAAGGGGATGCCCAGGCGGTCGGCCACTTCGCTGCCGATGATTTCGCCCACGCGGGTCACTTTGTAGGCCGTGCGTTTGATCACTTCAGCCATGTCCAGCAGGGTCAGGCGACGGCCTTTGGCGTTGTGGCCTGCCTCGCGGGCGCGGTCCAGAGCTTTTTTGACCACGCCGGGGCCGGAAACGCCCACGTTGATGACCACGTCGGGTTCGCCCACGCCCAGGTAGGCCCCGGCCATAAAGGGCACATCCTGCGGGATGTTGGCAAAAACCACCAGTTTGGCGCAGCCTATGCCGCCGCGATCGGCTGTGGCGGCAGCCACGTTACGGATCTGTCGGCCCATGAGAGCCACGGCGTCCATGTTGATGCCGCTGCGGGACGAAGCCACGTTGATGGAAGAGCAGATACGTTCGGTTTGGGAGAGGGCTTCGGGCAGGGCCTCGATGAGCGCGCGGTCGCCGTTGGCAAAGCCTTTTTCCACCAGGGCGGAAAAGCCGCCCAGAAAGTCCACGCCGGCTTCGCGGGCGGCCTCGTCCAGGGCGCGGCAGACCCGCACCATGCCGTCCGGGCCGAAGGGCGCGGCCACCACGGCGATGGGGCTTACGCTGATGCGCTTGTTGACCACGGGAATGCCGTACTTGTCGCCCACGTCGTCGCACACGGCCACCAGTTGGGAGGCGTAGCGGCGCAGTTTGGCGCGTACATTGGCGGTGAAAAGGTCCAGGTCGTGGCTTACGCAGTCAAACAGGCTCACGCCCAGGGTGACAGTGCGCACGTCCAGATGCTCATTGCGGAGCATATTCAGGGTGCTGGTTATCTCACGTTCGGAAAGCATGGTTCTTCCTGCGCTAAAATGGGGTTACCCGATGCACGGCCTCAAAAATATCCCGGTGCTGCACGCTTACGCGCAGCTCGCGTTTTTGCCCTTCGCAGGCCAGTTCACGGCGCAGCCGACCCAGGTCCACGCTTTCGGGCACCATTACTTCAAAAACGAACAGGGCGTGGTTGGCGCCGCCTTCGCCCAAGATGGCCTTGAGGCTTTCAATATTCACGCCGTGGCGGGCGAACACACGGCTCATGGCCGCAATGAGGCCGGGTTTGTCCGGCCCGTCCGCCGTAACCACAAAGGGCTCACAGTGCAGGTCCGTGCCCCACTGCCCCTTGATGGCCGGCCGCACCAGCACGGAAAGGTCCACCCCGGCGGCCTCCAGCCCGGCGCTGAGCTTTTGGCGCAGGCCTTCGGCGTCAGAGCCTTCAGGCGCGGCCACTACGAAAATGGCCGCGAATTCGCCGGAAAGGATGGTCTGGGTCACTTCCTCAATATTGCAGCCCGTTTCTTCGAGGATGCGGCTGACCGTAGCCACCACGCCGGGGCAATCCCGCCCCAGAAAAGAGGCAGTGTACTTTTGCATGGAGTTTCCTTGGGATGCCGCGCATGGCACGGCCTTGAAGTCAAAAAAATCTTTTTACACGTAATGGCGGTCGAAGACAAGGCCCTGTGCCTTTGCCAGTACGGCACGAAGACCTCTGCGGCGCGTCAGCCTTGACGCCGGGGGCTGAAGAGCATAGCGTTACAGTTCTTTGAATTCAGGGCAGCGTAGGAGTTGGTTCCGTGGAAGAAAGGGAAAAGAAGAACAAAAAGCCTGCGGTGAAGCTGGGCACCAAGTCGCCGCACGCGGGCTATTTTATGCCCATGCTGGAAAGTTTTGCGGCCCGTGACGACCTCAACGAAGTGGTCAAAAACCGTGTGACCAAGGCCTGCGATCTGCTGGATGCGGGCGTGCCCCTTTTCCCCAATGATTTCCGAAAACAGCACGATATCAACTGGGTGCTGGAAACCTACGGCCCCCTGGAAGGGGAGGAGCTGGATCGGCAGGAGGACGTCTTTGCCGTGGCCGGGCGTATTGTTTCGCTGCGCTCGTTCGGCAAGGTGGCCTTTTTCCATATTATGGATCAGACCGGCCGTATCCAGGGCTACGCTTCGCGGGAACATATGGCGGCCGAAGACTACGCCATCGTTAAAAAGCTGGACGTGGGCGACATTGTGGGCCTGTCCGGCCATTTGTTCCGCACCAAGACGGGCGAGCTTACCGTGGCCTGTCGGCACATCAAGTTGATCACCCGCTCCATGCGACCTTTGCCGGAAAAATACCATGGCCTCAAAGATTTGGAAATGCGTTACCGCCAGCGCTATGTGGACCTGATTGTCACGCCGCGGGCACGCGAGATTTTTTTGAAGCGCAGCCTTATTGTGCGCGAATTCCGCCGTTTTATGGAAGACAACGGCTTCATGGAAGTGGAAACGCCCATGATGCAGCCCCTGGCCGGCGGGGCTACGGCCAAGCCCTTCAAAACGCACCACAATGCCCTGGATCTGGACCTCTTTTTACGCATCGCGCCGGAGCTCTATCTCAAGCGTCTGCTGGTGGGCGGCTTTGAAAAAGTCTTTGAGCTTAACCGCAACTTCCGCAACGAAGGCATTGACACGCGTCACAATCCGGAATTCACCATGTGTGAATTCTACTGGGCGTACGCCACCTTTGAAGACCTGATGGACTTCACCGAGCAGCTCTTTGCCCATCTGGCGCGCACGGCCTGCGGCGACACGGTGGTGCCCTATCAGGGCGAGATGATCGACCTTACCCCCGGCGCCTGGAAGCGGCTGAGTTTTTACGATTCCCTCAGCCAGGTGGGTGGGCACAGTCCGGAATTTTACAACGACTACAACCGGGTGCGGGATTATATCCGCCAGCGCGGCGAAAAGGCGGCGGACAGCGAAAACCTGCAGAAACTTCAGGCCAAGCTCTTTGATCTGGATGTGGAGCCTAAGCTCATTCAGCCGCATTTCATTTACCATTATCCGACTGAAATTTCTCCGCTTTCAAGAAGAAATGACCAGAACCCCGGCATCACGGACCGCTTTGAGCTGTTTATCACCGGACGGGAGCTTTCCAACGCCTTTTCCGAGCTCAACGACCCCGTGGACCAGCGTCTGCGATTTGAGGAGCAGGTGCGCGAGCGCGAGGCCGGCGACGACGAGGCCCATAGCATGGACGAGGACTATCTGCGCGCTCTGGAATACGGCATGCCGCCGGCGGCGGGGCAGGGCGTGGGCATAGACAGGCTGGTTATGCTGCTTACGGATTCGGCCTCCATCCGTGAGGTCATTCTCTTTCCGCTGCTGCGGCCCGAAAGTTAGGCCGCCATGCCCCGCGCCCAACGTTATCAGTGGACCGCCGACGGTCAGGAGGAAGCCCCCCGGCCCAGCCGTTCGTCCAAAAAACGCGCCAGTCTGGCTTTGCAGGATCTGGGGGCAGAGCTTGCCCGGCTGCCGCTGGGGGACATGCGCACGCTCAACCTGCCCGCTGACCTGGTGGAGGCGCTGGAGCTCTACGCCCGCATCCGCGATCATGAGGGCCGCCGCAGGCAACTGCAGTTTATTGGTCGACTCATGCGTGATGTGGACCCGGAACCCGTGCGCGTCGCCCTGGAGGCCCGCCAAGCCCGGGCTACGGCGGACAGCGCGGCCCTGCACCGGGCAGAGCAGTGGCGCGACCGCCTGATGACTGCTGAAGGAGCGGAGCTGGACGCCTTGCTGGACGCTCTGCCGGTGGGGCTGGATACAGCGCCGGAGGGCGTTACGGCGGACGCCCCAGCCACGACGCGGGAAAAACTGTACGCCCTGACCCTGGAAGCCCGGCGGGAAAAAGCCGCGGGAACAGCACCGCACGCCGCACGGGCGCTTTTTCGCGCGTTGCGCAGCGGACTTGCGGCGGCAGCGGCGGCAGGCCGGGAACAGGCTGCGGATCTGGAAAAATTTTGAAGAAAACAGGCCCGTAACGCTTGACGAATTGGGGGGCTTAGGATACAAACCTTCTTCGTCACCGCGCCCTTGTAGCTCAGTCGGTAGAGTGCATCCTTGGTAAGGATGAGGTCATCAGTTCAATCCTGATCAAGGGCTCCAGGAAGTTGAAAGGCTACGGCATACTGTCGTAGCCTTTTTTTATTATGGAGCCCCGCCCGTCATGGGGTCTACACCAAAGACGGGGGCAAGCCCCTTCAACGGGCAGTTTTTCCGACAGGTTTCTGAACAATTCCCCATCCATTTCAGCAGCACAA
>OGDY01003216.1_pt1 | contig 13191 bp, 8 predicted proteins | sample 1570341 | NCBI WGS metagenome assembly OGDY01 (sample SAMEA2581972, study PRJEB24529) | metagenome | biome: Human gut stool | place: China | collected 2011 | reverse complement strand
CCTGCGGCTCGCCCGTCCGGAATGGACGCAGTGGAAGCCGGGTCAGTTTGTGATGCTCCGTCCCCACAACTTCGGGCTGGACATCCCTTGGGCGCGTCCTCTGGGCATTTGCCACATGACGGCCCGTCATATGATTTGCTTCTTCCAGGTGCGGGGCAAGGGCACCAAACGCATGGCCCAGCTCAAGGCTGGGGACAGCGTGCGCGTCTGGGGCCCCTTGGGCAACGGCTTTGTTATGGAGCCGGATACCCCCACCCTGCTCCTGGCCGGGGGCATGGGCATTGTGCCCTTTGTGGGCTATGTGAGCGAGCATCCCAAGCCCTGGAATCTGACCATGCTTTTCGGCCACCGGGAGCCCCTCAGCTGCTACCCCGTGGACAGCATTAACGAGCATGTGCCCCTGGACTCCCTGCGGGAAACCGTACCCGGCGATCTGGACAACTTTATCTTTACCCTGCAGGAACGCATGGGCGAATATGCCGAGCAGAAAGGGCTGGTGCTGGCCTGCGGGCCCGCGCCTTTTTTGCGCACGGTGCAGAAGTTCGCCGCCGAAATGGGCGTGCGTTGTCAGCTTTCGCTGGAAAACCGCATGGCCTGCGGCGTGGGCGCGTGCCTGGGCTGCGTGACCAAAACCACGGAGGCCTGGCCCGTGCCCGAAAAGCGCGAAGGCTATGTGCAGGTGTGTAACCACGGGCCGGTGTTCTGGTCCAACCAGATAGAACTGTAACGCCCGCGCGCGGAGCCGTTCGCACGCCGGGCGCGGGTTCCCTTTTTGGGGGGCAGTCCTGATCGGGGCAATTTGCCCCCGGCCGAGGCTGAGCCGGCCGCAACGAGTCCGCCTGCCTGGGCCCCTGCCCCGAACCGACTTGTCTGAACCTGCTCCTGGGGTCGCCGTTTTGCGGCTTCCTTCCGGAGCGTTGCGGACAGTTTTAAGAATGCGCGCAATGCTGCGGACGGTGGAGAACGCATGAACCTTTCCGTCACTCTCAAGGGCCAGACCCACGATCTGACCTTGAAAAATCCTGTACTTACGGCTTCCGGCACGTTCGGCTACGGGTTGGAGTTCGCCTCTTACGGCGACCTGGCCTCTCTGGGCGGACTGGTCACCAAGGGCCTTTCACTCATGCCCCGGCCCGGCAACCCCACGCCGCGCATTGTGGAAACCACGGCTGGCATGCTCAATGCCGTGGGCCTGCAGAACGACGGCGTGGAGGACTTTTGCGCCCGCAAACTGCCTCTGCTGCCCTGGCAGGAAACGGCCGTCATCGCCAATATCTATGCCGCTACGGTGGAGGAATTCAGTCAGCTGGCCGCGCGCCTCAATGCGGAGGAAGGCGTGGCCGCGCTGGAGGTCAACGTCTCCTGCCCGAACACGCACGTCGGCGAACCGTTCACCGCGACTCCGGAAGCGCTCGACCGTCTGTTTACGGCGCTCGACAAGATCGACCGCCCGCAGCCCACGCTGGTCAAGATGCCGTTGAACAAGCCGTGGGGCGAGTACAAGGAGCTGCTCGATGTGCTGGCCGAGCACAATGTGCAGGGGCTGTCCATCGCCAATCTGCAGAAGGACCGCACCGGCCTCGAGATTCCGCGCGATTGGGAGGGCGGCCTGTCCGGCGGCCCGTGCACCAACGCCAGCACCGAGCTGATTCGCAAGGTGTATAAGGAGTATGGCGACCGGTTCGCCATCGCCGGCATCGGTGGCGTCTTTACCCCCGAGCAAGCCTATGCGAAGATTCGTTCCGGCTCCAGCCTGGTCATGTTCATCAGCTCGCTGATGTACCGAGGCCCGCAGCAGATCACCGTGTTGAAGCGCGGTCTGGCCCAGCTGCTGCGCCGCGACGGATTCGAGCACGTCTCCGACGCCGTCGGCGTGGACGTGGAGTGAACTCACATATTGCCCTATTACCCATGGGGCGGTAAAACCCTCATGGGGCGGTGATTGTCCCATGGGGCGGTTAGCCAAATTTCACATTCCGCAGAATACCGCCGTTTTGGGTTACCGCCCCATGAGGGTTTTACCGCCCCATGGGAAAGTCACCGCCCCATGAGGATTCAGTACGCACCGGCCACGTATTGCGGGGCGTAGGGGACCTCTGTGGACGGTATGCCCAGCTTGTTGGCCGCACGCAACGGCCAGTACGGATCGCGCAATGCGGCGCGGCCAATTTCCACGGCATCGGCTTCGCCATGGGCCAAAATCTTGGCCGCCTGCTTCGGCTTGGTGATAAGACCCACCGCGGTCACCGGAATATCGGCCTTGGCCTTGACCTGCTCGGAGAACGGCACCTGATAGTTCGGCTTGACCGGAATCGACACTCCCGACATGATGCCGCCAGTGGACACGTCCATCACATCGACGCCATGCTCCTTCAGCACCTTGGATAGTGCGATGGTCTGGTCCAAATCCCAACCGCCGGCGGCCCAATCCGTGGCCGAAATGCGCACCAGAACCGGCACGCCCTCAGGGACGGCCCCACGCACGGCATCCACGACCTCGACCAGGAACCGAGAGCGACCGGTCAAATCGCCACCATATTCGTCATCACGCTCATTGCTCAGCGGGTCAAGGAACTGAGAAATCAGATAGCCATGCGCGGCATGAATCTGAATCGCCTGGAAGCCGGCGGCCACCGCACGGCCCGCCGCCGCGGCGAACGCGCCGACCAGACCATGAATCTCATCCACGGACAGCGCGCGCGGCGTACGCAACCCACCGAACGCGATTTCAGACGGTGCCATGGTAGGCCAGCCGCCCGCCTCCTCCGGCACGCTCTGACCGTCGTAACCAACGGCAAAGCAACCAGTCGAAGCCTTACGCCCCGCATGGTTGAGCTGGATGGCAGGCACCGCACCCGCCTCGCGAATACCGTCCACGATCCAGCGCCAAGCATCAATCTGCCCGTCTTCCCACAGGCCCAGATCGCACGGCGTGATACGCCCCTCAGGAGCCACGGCGGTGGATTCGACGATCACCATGCCGAATCCGCCGAACGCGCGAGACACGTAATGCTGGTAGTGGAACGGCGTGGGCCTACCATCGCGGGCGAACGACGAATACGTGCACATCGGCGGCAACCAAATACGATTACGCACGGTCACCTCGCGCAGCGTCATTGGCGCAAACAGCCCCGGACGGTCCTTGCTGACTTTCTTATCTGCCTTGCTCACAGCTTCCCTTTCCTCATAATCCTCATAATCATCGAACGATTCGCTCGTCTTGCCCGCGCCGGCCCGCTTCTTGGACCGTGCATCGGATTTTGACTTCTTCTTACCGTGCTTACGGTTCTTCGATGCATCCTCGTGCTTGGTCTTCGGCTGCTTGGACTGATCGCCGTCCGAAGACGAAGCCAGCGTCACCGCTTTGAGATCCGGCACGTCGAATCCACGAAAATCAAAATTCTCATGCGTCAGATCGTCGTTGCTCATCGTTCCCCTTTCCGATGCACGTTCATGGCGAATATTCGATGAACGCGATGGCGTTGTCATTAAGTATTGTAAAACGGGCGTCACCTGAAACAGGTAACGCCCGCAAACTACGTAATTTGGGTATCGCAGTCGGCCATGTTACGTAGACTCAGCCGGCCTGCAATCACCAAATGTCAAACGCCAATCACCAATCACTGGCCATCATTCGACTGCTCTGAATTGGTGCCCTGGGTTTGGGTGTTGTTTTGCCCAGTGTTCTGCGACTGAGACTGATTGTTGCTGCTCTGCGATTGGCTGTTGCCATTCGTAGTGGTCTGCGGCACGCTGAACGTTCGTCCGCCAATGCCCAGATACTTGCCAGTCGTGGTGTACTTCGAGACGGGCTGGCCGTAATCGTTGTCAATCGGTATTTTCTTCTTGGAAATGTAGCTATTGAAGAAGTTGGTAACGGCCGGAGCCGCGATTGTCGAACCATCCCAATAGCTGTTGTACCGGCCGTTGATGGCAATGTTGGAAATACGGTTGGTGTACGGGTTCTGTGCATCGCCGACCACAGCGAACGCCGCAATCTGATTAGGAATGAACGATCCACCGGACACCGCAAGATCCTCACTGGTACCGGTCTTACCAAACGACTTACGCCCGTCAGCCAATCTGAATGACCAACCGGCACCATCCGGCCGCACCGTACCTTGGTTCAGGGTATAAGCGAGTGTTTGGATGATGTCCTTATCCACCGCCTGATGGCAGTTCGCGGATGGAACCTTGAGATCGTTGCCGTCCTTATCGGTCACCTTGCTGATGGCGATCGGGTTGCATTGCACACCATTCGAGGCGTATACGGCGAAGATGCTCGCCATGGTCAGCGGGGACACATTCACCGAGCCGATCATCATGGATGGTGTATACACCTGGGTTTTGTCGATGGTCTCACCCGTGGCGGCGTCATGGTATCCCAGTTCAGTCGCGGTGTCCGCCACCTTGCACAGTTTGAGGATGGCACCCATGGAAGCCTGAGTAGTGTTATGCGAACGGACCAGACCGAGGAATGGGCTTTCTGGGTTCACTGTACCTGCGCCCATGGCGTTCGACACGTTCCACGAATCGGCACCGCCCGAATAGTTACTGCAGGCGAAGTCCGTAGTGGGGTATGACGTCGAGGTCTGGAGGTTGTCGTTGATGGAATGGCCCGCTTCCATCCACGCAATCAGGTTGATCGGCTTCCAGGACGAACCGATGGTCCAACCAGAACCACCGCCATCCGCCAAATCGACGGCATAGTTCTGGCTCGTCTTGGTGGGATCGTTCGCGGCTGCCGGAGTGGCGTCATAGTAACGATTCAGGCCAAAGCTCAGCACTTCGCCGGTTCCCGGTTTGACTGCGGCCATGGCTATCTCCATGCCGCTGGGATCGTCCGGTGGAATGGTATTACGCGCGGTCTCCATCATCGTGGAATTCGCTTCCACATCCAGCGTGGTGACGATTTTCAGGCCACCCTCCTGCAGCAGCTTGTTACGCTCGGCACGAGTCTTGCCGAATTCTTCGGAGTTCTGGATGCGATGCACCACAAAATCGCAGAAGTACGCGTAATCGCCGGTGTCCTGACAGCCGACATTCACGTCCTGTGCTTTCAGCGTGTCCTTCAACGGCGTGTTCACAGCTTCGGTGTACTGCTTCTGGGTGATGTATCCTTCCTGCAGCATCAGCTTGAGCACGATATTGCGTTGGTTTTCGCTTTCCTTCTGGTTCTCTTCGACCAGCGGATCATACAGGCTTGGGTTCTTGGTGATAGCCGCGATGGTGGCGGACTGCACCACGTTCAAATCGGCGGCGGACACGCTGAAGTAGCGCTGGGCCGCGGTTTCCACGCCATACAGGTTGTTGCCGAACTGGGCGATGTTCAAATAGCCCTGCAGAATCTCGGCCTTGGAATACTTCTTTTCCATCTGCACGGAAATCAGCATCTCGCGAATCTTACGGGCGATGGTGTCTTCAGTGGCATGGTACTGGGCGATCGAATCGTCATCCTCGATCGCCTGCATCAGCAGCACGTTCTTGACGTACTGCTGGGTCAGCGACGAACCACCCTGCTGGGAGCCTTTGACGAGGTAGGTCTGCACGAACGCACGCATCACGCCTTGCACGTCGACGCCGGCGTGAGTCCAGAATCGACGGTCTTCGCGCGCCACCACTGCCTGCTGCATGGTTTTGGAAATCTTCTTCAGCGGCACGACGATACGGTTTTGGTTGTAGAACGTCGCGATAACGGTGGAACCGTCTCGCGCGTACATCGTCGACTTCTGGGGCAGACTAGTCACGTCGAAGTCCACGTTTTCTACCTTGAGCGACGGAATCACCGCTTTGGCGGCTTTATTGGCACCGATCACACCCGGTACAAACAACACGCTGGCCGCCACGCCGCCGCAGACGGCAAGCATGATATAGGCCAAGAGGAGAACAAGCACACGTTGGAGAGTGAGGGACTTCTTTTTGGGCATGGGCCCCATTCTAAATGGGGTGCCCTACCAACCGGGCTTACGGTCAGCTCCCGTGAACATATCATCACAAGAATCGCACTAGCGTAACATTGGCTGGAAGTCAGCCGAACGGTCAGCGCCGCGAGCGTCGAATCAGCATACCGGGCTGGAAGATGATGATCGATCGGCCGTCACGTGCGATCCATCCGCGGTTGGAAAAGTCCATCAACGCCTTGTTCACGGTCTCACGACTGGAGCCCACCAGTTGGGCCAGCTCTTCCTGAGTCAGGTCATGCGGCACTTTGAGGCCCTGTTCCACCGGCTCGCCGAAACGTGAGCCCAAGTTGAGCAATGTCTTGGCCAGACGCGCCGGCACATCCATGAATACCAAGTCGGAGATGCGTTCGTTGTTGCCGCGCTGGCGGCTGGCCATGACCTGCAACATGTCGATGGCCACACGCGGATGCTCATCAAGCCATGCGAACAGGGCATCATGCTCCAGCCAGACCACGCGCGTGCCATGGCTCATGGACACCGCGGACGCGGTGCGCGGGCCACCATGAGGGTCGAATACCGGAATCTCGCCAAGCACTTCGCCCGGCGCGTGGATGGACAGCAGCTGCACGCGGTCATCGGAAGAAGTGCGAATCAGCTTGACGCGCCCCTGCTCCAGTAAATACATGCGCTGATCGGTATCGCCTTCGGAGAAGATATAGTCGCCTTTATCGAACGTCGCATGCTTCAAATGCGGCAACAGCTCCTCGGCTTCGGCTGGCGATACCTGCTTGAACAATGCCGTATGCAACAGGATGTTTTCCTCGTCAGCAAAAGCGTTTGGCGTTTCCAAGCTCATCGCACCATCCTTATTGTCCTATGACCGTCGTCGCCCATCCGTCATATTGTAACGCGCCCCACAGGTTTCGTCAGGAGCATGCCCTCATTCGTCACTTCATGTGTGGCACGATCCGATAGCCGTACGACATGCTGACGAATGCGTTACCGCGAAAAACGGCACTGTCGCGGCTACCGCGCTCGCCCATGACAAAACCGCGCACGGCCAGCGGCAAAATCGTATACGGCCATCGGTGAAATCACGCCGCAAACCAGTCAATAAGGTGCTCGACGATGTGTTCGCGGCTGAGACCCGTCTGGCTTTTCATCGGGTCCACGCGTTTGACCGCTGATTTCACCGCTTTGTCTGACATCTTCTCGCGACTGGTGTTGAGCACACGGCTCATCTTGGCCGCATCGATGTCATATGCCATGGTCACATGGTGCAGCACCGCGCCGCCTGAGCCTACGGGGAAGCGCCGCTGCGCCGCTCCCCCGATCTTGCCGTACTGCGAGGCGATATCATTGAGGCCCGCGAACCGCACATCTAAACCAAGTTCGCGCAGCGCTTCGACCAGCCACCAGTCACAGAGCCGGTAGGATTCTTCGATGCTTACGCCCTGAACGAAATCGAGCGGCGCATACAGAGAATAGGTAATGGTGTTGCCCGGTTCGATAAACATCGCTCCGCCGCCCGTGCAACGGCGTACCACGTCGAAGCCGAGCTGCTTGGCAATGTCCAGATTCACCTCGTCCTGGGCCGATTGGAAACGGCCGATGACCACAGCCGGGCCCGCCCACTCCCATAATCGGATGGTCGGCTGTCGTGTTCCTGCTGCGACTTCACGCGCCCAGGTCTCGTCAATGGCCATTTGCTCGTCCGGAGTACGCGGATGGCCGTGGATCACGGTGAGTTGAGGCTTGAGGGCGTTCCAGCGCTCCCGGTATTCAGAGCTTTTGTCGGGCTGCTTGGTTTGTGTATTGATGGATGCTGGGATGTTCGGCGCATCGGGGCTGCCCACCCCCACCCGCTGCGCTGGAGCCCCCGCCAGCGGGGGTAAGTTGCTGCTTACGGCTCGGCTGTATGCGGTTTTGATGGCAATTTCATCTGTGCCGATAATTTGGCAACTAGGATGGGCGTCCAATACGGACCGCAATGAATCATCGCTAATTAGAGCTCGTTCCAGGTCATGCAACAAAGCATGAGATTCGGCATCCGAAACTGATTCAATAAAGAAATCACCGCTGATATGGCATGACTGTGCGGTGCCGTCATCATCGACGGATACGGTCACGGCGACTAGTTTGCTGCCAACGGTTTTGCATTCCCCATGTCGCATTTGCATGCAACTCAGTATAGAGAGTTTTCTGGCTCCCCTCAGCGAGGGGAGCCAAGTTTGAGGTCACATGCGGGCCAGAATGTCCTTGCCGACCTGGTCGGTGGAGCGCACGGTGGAGCCGAGCTCCTCGATGTCCGCTTCGACGGCGGTATGGATCTTCTTGGCCGCATCATCAAAGCCGAGATGCTCGAGCAGCATGGCGGCGGAGAGGATGGCGGCGGTCGGGTTGGCCTTGTTCTGACCGGCGATGTCCGGAGCGGAACCGTGAATCGGCTCGAACATGGACGGGAACTCGTCGGAGGCGTTGATGCAGCCGGAGGCGGAGTAGCCCACGCCGCCCACCACGGAGCCGGCCTCATCGGTCAGAATGTCGCCAAAGAGGTTGTCGGTGAGAATCACATCGAAACGGCTCGGGTCGGAGACCAGGAAGATGGTGGCCGCATCAATGTGCTGGTAGTCGTGGGTGACCTCAGGGTATTCCTCGCCGACCTTGTCGACGATGCGCTGCCACATATCACCGGCGTTGACGAGCACGTTCTTCTTGTGCACCAGGGTGACGTGCTTCTTGCGCTTCATAGCGAGCTTGAAGGCGTAACGCACCACACGCTCCACACCGTATGCGGTGTTGATGGACACCTCGGTGGCCACCTCCTGCGGGGTGTTGCGGCGCACCGCGCCGCCGGCACCGCAGTACAGACCTTCGGTGCCTTCACGTACCACCACGAAGTCGATGTCGCCGGGGTTGGCGAGCGGCGAGGTGACGCCCTTGTACAGCTTGGAGGGGCGCAGGTTCACGTACTGGTCGAGGTCGAAGCGGAGCTTGAGCAGCAGGCCGCGTTCCAGAATGCCGGCCTTGATGCGCGGATCGCCCACGGCACCGAGCAGAATCGCGTCGTTGGCCTTGATGCGCTCCTCTTCGTCCTCGGGCAGGATCGCACCATCGCGCAGATAGCGCTCGGCACCCAAGTCGAAGTTCTCGTACTCGAAGTCAGCTACGCCTTCAGCGGCCTTTTCCAAAGCCTTCTGAGCCCACGGAGTCACTTCCTTGCCAATGCCATCGCCCGGAATGACGGCGATGGTGTACTTCTTTGCAGAATCACTCATAGCACGCGACTCTAGTCAGTGATTCACCTATCGGACTAAAACAGCTCAGCAAATGGACAGCCCATTCCGGCAGTCGGCGGCCAGTCAGCTGCTGATGCCCATCATCGACAAGCACCAAGCGTTCTCATAGGAGACTTCCTCCCATTGCTTGTACCGCCCGGACGTACCCCCATGGCCGGCTTCCACCTCGATTTTCGCCACGGCGTCCACACCGGCATGCTGCAGCCGGGCCAGCCATTTCATCGGCTCCACATACAGCACGCGGGTGTCGTTCATGGATGTGGTAATGAAAATTTTCGGAAAAACGGCAGTTCTTTCGTCATTTTCACTATCTGGCGCATTCTCGTATGGCGTGTACGACTTCATATACGCGTACACATCCGCGTCGTGCAGCGGATCGCCCCACTCGTCCCATTCGGTGACGGTCAGCGGCAGCGAAGGATCAAGGATCGAGGTCAGCGCGTCCACGAACGGCACATCCGCCTCCACGCCCGCATAGCATTCCGGAGCCATGTTGGCGACCGCCCCCATCAATAGGCCGCCCGCCGAGCCGCCGTTCGCCACCGTACGCAGCGGCGAGGCCAGTCCGGCGCGTTGCAGCGCGCGCGTGGCGTCGATGAAATCCTCAAACGAATGCTTCTTGTTGAGCAGGTGCCCCTGCTCGTACCAGGCGCGTCCCATTTCGCCGCCGCCGCGGATGTGCGGCACGGCGTACAGCACGCCGCGGTCGAGCATGCTGATGCGTGACACCGCGAATCCCGGATCGGAGCTGATCCCGTACGCGCCGTAGCCGGTGATGAACATGGCGGAATCGCAGGTCGGCACGTCACGCCGCCATACCAGCGAGACGGGGATGCGTTCGCCGTCGCGCGCGGTGACCCACACCCGGCGTTCCATGTAGTCGCGCGGATCGAAACCACCCAGCACGGTGGCGCGTTTGAGCAGACGGTCCTCGCCGGTGTCCGGATCGTAGTCATGCAGCTCGCCGGGGCGCGTGTAGCTGGCGAACGAGTAGCGCATGCGCGGCGCGTCATACGAAGGATTGCCACCAACGCCGATCGAATACAGGCGGCGCGTCTCCCCCGGCATGCGGTCGGCGGTGGCGCCGTCCGACGACGTCATCGCCCGACGCGAGACGCCATGCACGGCCGATCCCTTGCCTTGCGCGGCGGCGGCCGCGTCCAGTTTGCCCCAGATCTCGGCGCGTTCCTCGTTGATCTCGTCCACGGATTCGTCGACGTCCCAATCGTCCTCCAGCGCGTGCGGCACCAGTTCGGTGAACCGCCATGGCCGGCCGGCCAGGAAATCCTCGGCGGCGGCCCGTTTCGTCATCACCGCGATGTGCGGCAGGCTTTCCGCGCGGTATTGCAATGCGACGAAATGCCGATGGATCGAGATACCCTCGATGCCCAAGCCGTGCGCGCCCTGCAGAATGGCGGGATTGCAAGGATTCGAATACGGGGTGCCGATCGGCATGGAGGAAGCGCCCGGCTCCACGTCGTCGCCGTGCTCGCAGCCGTAAGGCGATCCGACCGCCACGCGCACGCCTTCGCCCAGCCGGTATGGAGGCTCGTGCGTCCGCATATCGATCACGTCAATCTCGAAATTCGGATTCAACGCGTTGTGGTACACCACGGCGAGCGGAATATCCTCGCCATGCTCCCCCGCGCCTTCGAAACAGGCGAAGCTCACGTCGTATTCCACGTCGGTTTCGCGCGGAATGAACGCCCGGAACGAGCCCTCCGGGATGTCCACCGGCAGCATCAGCACCTCGGTGGTGGTTTTCGACCCGGTGCCAATCACGATGTTCCGTTCGTCGAAGGACAGTCCGATGCCCACCCAGAAGCGTTCATCCGCCTCGCGGTACACCTCCACGTCATCGGTCACGGGGGTGCCGACGCGGTGGCGCATCACCGCGTATGGACGCCATGCGCCGTCGAGCAGCACGTAGAACACCCATTGCGCGTCCGGCGTGAAGCAGGCTCCGCCGATGCCTTCGAACCGCTCCTCCAACTCGTCACCGGTCTCAAGATCGCGGATGCGGAAATCGTAGCGTTCGTCGCCGCTCGTGTCGGTGCCGTACAGCATCCAGCGGCCGTCCTTGGAGATGTCCATGCCGCCGACACGGAAGAAATCATGGCCTTGCGCCTCGGCGTTCGTATCGAACACCACCTGTTCGCCGTCGAGTGGCACACCGGCCTCCACCGTCGGCGGACCCCAATCGTCCGCGCCGCGAATCGGCACCCGGCATTGCACGGCATACTGTTCGCCCTGCTTGGTGCGGGTGAAGTACCAGTAGCCATCCATGCGCGTCGGCACGGACATGTCGGTTTCCTGCACATGCGATTTGAATTCCTCGAACAACGTTTTGCGCAACGATGCGAGCGGTGCCATGCGCTGTTCGCAGTAGCGGTTCTGCGCCGCCACATAGTCGCGCACATCCTGCGATTCCTTGTCGCGCAGCCATTCGTAGTTATCGATGAACGTATCGCCGTGGAAGGTGCGCTCCTTTGGCACCCGCTTCGCTTCCGGCACCGCCAGTCCATTCTGGTGTTCGTCGTGCGCGTTCGTCGCTTCCTTCACGTTCATGGTGTTTTCCATACCCCGAAATTCACTCATGCACGCGATTATACTGACGACCCGCCCAAACTTGTGTCGGCCGTCAGTCGCCGTTTTGCGCGGCGCGCAGGTACGGCAGCATGGTTTTCATGATGTTCGATCCGGTCGTTCCCGTGAATACCGGCACGTCGGTGACCGGCATCGGCTGCGTGGCCACGCGCCCGGCGACGGAACCGAAATTGCCGGTCACTTCGCGCGGGGACAGCTGCCGGATGCCGATCGCCAGCACACGCCCCGGGTAGCGGCGTGCGATTGTGGCGTATGTGGTCGGATCCTTCTGCCCGTCGTCGCCGATCAGAATGAACTTCATATCGGGAAAATCGGCCATGAGCTGTTCGGCGTATTCAAGCTTGTGCTGCACGCCCGAAGGAATGAAGGTTTTCGGCCTCGGGTCAAGGTCGCGCAGCAGCAGCGGACCTTCCGGAAAACCGTGGTTCGTAATGAAATGGCGGATCGAGCTTTCCACATTCCATGGCGAAGTGGACAGGTAGAAGAACGGCGCGTCCGGGAACATGTCCGCGATGCGGTTGAACAGCAGGTTCATGCTGGCCACCGGCACTTTTTTGCGCGGATTAAGCAGCAGCAGATTGTAGGCGGCCTTCATCAGACGCGGCGCCTGCGTGACCATGATGGTGTCGTCCACGTCGGAGATCACGCCCACTTTGGTGCCGCTGGGAATGGTGAAAAGGTTGGCGTTGACCGGCTTGCGGCTGCGCACTTTGTACGAGACGTTGTGGATGCCCGGTTCGAGCGAATGCTCGGCGACGAGGTCGAGGTAGCCGGCATCGTCGGATGCCGCGAATTCGCTGGAAATATCAGGATTGCTGTCGATCGCGTCGTATACTTCCGACGCACCCACCTGCACTGTTTCGATGGGCACGTCATCGATGGCGATCCGCACTTTGGTATGCGGGGACGGCACCATCAGCATGCCACGGATGCCGCGAATCAGGCGGCCGGCCTGCCGTTTGAACGGGCCGTATACGGTACGGCAGATCAGTCGGGAGTAGTGTTCGGTGCCGTAGCCGACGTAGGGTTCGACACGTGGATACCAGTCGAGCGACCGTACCAATGCAGTCGAGAATTTCAGCCAGACACTGAATGCTTTGGTGATCGTGCGGCGGAACAGCCTGGTCAGCGGCGGTTTGACTTCAAGACGCTCATGTCTGGAGGCCGCGTCGAAGGTGGTGACCACCTTGCGTGCCGGAATCGGCACGGTGGGCATGTCATCGCAAGAATCGTCCATCCGCTCCCCCATACGCTGCTGTTCGCGCTGCTGGTCGTGCTGCGGCGCACGCTGCGGCGGGAACTGCGGCAACGGCTGAATTTCACTCATATGCCCACTATAGAGGTCGCGTTCGAACAAACAGTAACGCCACCGAGAAAATCAG
>OGDY01003215.1_pt1 | contig 13191 bp, 15 predicted proteins | sample 1570341 | NCBI WGS metagenome assembly OGDY01 (sample SAMEA2581972, study PRJEB24529) | metagenome | biome: Human gut stool | place: China | collected 2011 | reverse complement strand
TCAGGGGGTTAAAAAATGGGCCTTCTCGCTGGCTACCTATTGAGGGACAAAACAAGCGCCCTCACGAACCTTGAAAATCGAATACACATTCAAGAATCTGTTGCGCAATTTCCCGTATTGTTGTGAAAATATAGACACCGAATGCAACGGTCAAAGATGCATTCGGTGTCTATTTCCCTTTTATTGCAGGGCGCAATCGTTCGTGGAAAGGACGGGGCTGCCAGAGAGGAAGACCTGCTAAAGATGAAAGTTTCATCTTTAGCAGGCCAAGCATTATTCCTTCCACCATTCCTGATATTGGTGCGGCTTGTTTCCAGACGGTTTGCTCTCCGGATACTTTACAACATAGTTTGCGTTGAAGGTGGGAATCAGCTGTTTGAAAATTTTCATGCGTTTCCGTGTTGCTTCAATTCGGATGTATCTGGCGTTTTTCTTGTTCCCCATTTTCCGGATTTCGTAATATCGCTGCGCGTTGACCGCATCCCGATTCTCTTTGGTCATGACCTTCGGGGGCTGCTCAGCAGCGGTAAAAAGTTGTTCGTCTCTGTTCTTTAAACGGACAAAGTACCCGGCTGCCGTGATTTCATCCAACCGAAATTCTGTTATGACACGATGGAAACGAGACAGAATGACCCGATCAGACGTAATTGTAAGAATGCCATACCCTGAGAAATAATTGCCGATAAGGATCAACAGAAAGAAGAACTCCGGGAACAGAGCTGGCAGCCAAAGATCACGCTCGACGGAGAAAAGCACCACCACCGCGATCACCAAGATAATGGAACTCGTAACAAAGGTGGCCCAAGATGAAACGACAGTGCACTGGTATACCACGTCAGTTTTTTGTTCACGCATATCGATTCACCTCAATAAAGCTCAGCAAGAAGCTTTTTGCTGCAAAATGGGTACCGGTTCCCCATTTTTGGCACCTTCTCTTTCATTTCCGAATTGTCGTTGTGAGGTCCAACGGGGCTGTGGCAATCTCGCAGTACACGGTCGAATCATGGGGAAACCTCGGCGGATTCGCAAGCTGTTGCAGGAGATTGCCACGTCGCTTCGCTCCTCGCAATGGCAAGTTTGGGAACCTCGTCCCATAGAATCAATACTACAAGTGCTGCAAGCCTGCATGGCGCTCGCTGAGCGCCGCTACGATCTCTCGCCCGGCAGCCTTGCGCAGGGAGGCCGCTGCAGGGTGACTTTTGGTTCCTACCATTTTAACGGCGACCTGTGCGAATCGCAGCCACTGTGCCGGGAGTGGCATGCCGCTCCCCTACAATGGCCGGTGCAGACCTGCTAAAGACGGAAGCCTCATCTTTAGCAGGTTCCAACCGCTCAGGTTAAATTACCCCTAAGTTATGTAGCAGAACCAGTTGGGAATGCACTCGACACTCTCTTTTATATACGTCTTTATATACATCGTATCCAAGCCACCGTCTTCCAAATACCAAATGCCGGCGGCATTCAAAAGGTTAGACACTTGCAGGAAAAAATTGACTTTCTTCCCGCCGTCCCGAATCTGAATGCGGCGAAGGGGAATTGCATTTTCCAATTCTGAAACGATATTTTCCAGCTCTTTACCAGGAATTGCTCCTGCATAATAAACGCCATCTATACAGTAATAAGAAACGTTCGAAACACATTCTCCCTCTCGAAACACAATGTGGCTTATGGCAGGTTCCCGCTCCAACGCACTTTGACAACGTTCAAACAGCTGCTCATTTTGCCGGAATATTTGTGCGACGTCATCAGCCGAAGCGCAATAGCCACAGGAATGCCAGATGCTAAACGCTATCGTCGCTGCCATAATTACGCATAATATGGACAGTTTTACAGTTTTTCCTATATAGTTATTCGTCATTTCCAAAAGAAATCCACCACCTCATCAGTAGAATAACCAGTGATTGTCATGAGGTACTCCATATCAATACCCAATTGAATCATTTCAGCATCCTCTTTAGAATCAAAATCATACCACCAATCTTCCCAGTTAATTCCGCTGTTCTTAATTGCCACAAATCCGCCAGCCATACGGAGAACTGGAGCCGGGAAACCCAATACGGAACCCGTAAATCCGTAATTAATGTTTCCAAGTTGCTCTGCCGTCATTTTTTTGCCGTTTACGGAAAAAACACCGTTCCGCGGTATCCACTCACTTCCTTTTGGAAGGCGCTTGTAGTCCCATTTGCCCCTATCCTTTACCGCATTATAGAATTCAAATGGGCCATCAAGTTCCCATCCCCACCGCTTTGCCTGTTCGTAATTCTCCCGCAGCACACATTTTACATCTTTTGTTCTGTCAAGATATCCGCTACCACCATCACAGATCGCCGTTAGATTAGAACGCAAGGCATGCCCGCTAGGATCACTATTGATAATAGGCTTATTATTACAATATGCAAACATGTTGGTTCCGACGAATCCCTGTCCCGTTGAAGCATAAACATCTGCACTAATAAATCTCCGGTTTGCGGGATCATAATAACGGGACTGCAGGTAATAGAACCCTGTCTCATTATCATAATAGTATCCGCGATACCGCAGCGGATTGACTGCCGCGAGGTCGCCGCCGCTGTCCAGAATATTGCCCCACGCATCGTAAGTATACTGCGCAACAACATGTCCATTTGCCTGGATCAGCTTTACCACGTCGCCCTGGAGATTGAGAACGTAATAATACGTCTCAAAGCTCGTTCCATTCGTCGAATACTTCAGTGCAAACGGCTTTCCAGACTCATCATAGATGAAATCAAGGACCGCTGTCAGGGAGTTATTCGTTTTAATTGTCTCTCTGGCAACTTTTCCGTTCAGTGTCAGATACTCATGCGTGACCGTCTGCGTTCCGGTGACATGAGTTCCCTGCGGGGAGACGGTTTCATCTTCAGCAGGAGCGTCTGCTTCGACCGGCTCATTCTCGACCGGCTCATTCTCGACCGGCTCGCCAGCCCCGCCGGACATGATCTCGCCGGGGCTGGTCGGCTGCGGCGGGATGATGATGTCGCTATCGTCCTCCAGAGAAATAAAGATCAGCGGGAAAAAGAGTCTTGTCTGGTTCAAGGGGTCACTTCCTTTCTGTGGGGTGGGGCGGACCTGCTAAAGGCGGAAGTTTCATCTTTAGCGTAACTCACTCGGAGAATCGTGGCTTTCATCAAGGACAGTCCATTCAAATTCTGTTTGGAAGTCGCGATAACACTTGTCGCAAATCCAATGGTATTTATCCAGTGTGCAATAACCAGACTGTAATAATCCCTCGGCGTTTCCGAACTTGGCGAAGCAGAATTCGCAGTGCTCATGGTCGCTGTGAGAGGATTCAGAAAATGTTGTTTTTATCAGTCTTGCCCGAAATAAATAATTCATTTGATTTGTAATGCGCCAATCATTGCACAAATGCCCGCCCATATGTTGTTGCTCCTTATCGCTTTCTCAGGATGAACCTGCAATAGATGAACGATTGCATTGACTTGCATCGGCAGGCGTTTATTCCGCTCTCCTTTTTCCCGGATAATCACACGGCTGCAGCAAGACCAGTTTCGTCAGCTGCTCCAATCGTTTCGTCGTTGCTGCGAACTGAATGCTTTTCCCTCCACGGCGATTGGCGGTTCTGAGCGCCCGCCGGAGATCGGTTTCCTCGTGCACAGAGAGATAGACCTGACTGCACTGGCCGTTTTTGAATATGAGTTTTGCGGAGCGCAGCTCTTCCAGCGGGAACTCCGTGACCTTGAAGCCAAGACAACGCAGGCAAATGTTCCCGTCCGCAATCATCACCGTGGACAACTCCCGGATCAGGCAATACAGGGTAACGGCCAGCATCCCTGCCGGAAGAACCAGCCACGGGGGCGTGAGCCGCCAGTCTCCCAGATAATGTACTACCAGAAACGGCATTGCACAATAAATGGCCGATGCTGCCGCGTCCGCCGCCAGCTGCTGCGGTGCCCCGACCCGGCTGCGGTATCTCGGATTCATGGCTGCTCTCCTTTCGTATCCTGTCGGAGGAAAATATAGGATTTTCCGCTGTTCTCGTCCTTCACAACGATCCTGCTGCGTGCAGCGCGAACGACCGTGCCATCGAACACTCTGCTCCCATCCTCGGTCTCGAAAAAGAACAGATTGCAATAGAACTGGTGCAGCGAAACAAATGCTTCCTGTTTCCCATTCACCTGAATCGTTCCGGATGATGTATTGAGGTCCCATGTCGCGTCCAGCTCTTCACAGTACCAGATGCCTTCATGTGGGATCAGATCCGGCGTGAACACCCAGGTATACACGATCAGGACCGGGATCGAGCACAGCGCAAAAATGCAGGCGGCCAAAAGACGTTTTCCTGATGCGCTCATGGTTAACCTCCTTGATAGATAAAAATACTGACAGCAACAACACCGTAATTGTTACGGAGAAACTTATATGGATCACTAAACCTATATACCGGGTGGTTATTAAACACATTCGTCGGCTCGGAATCGACCACGTCAAAACCATCCTCTAGTGATAGAATGATCAGCGGGAAAACGAGCTTCGTTCGGCGCAAAAGGACACTTCCTTTCTGTGGGTTATGCGGAACCTGCTAAAGGTGAAAGTTTCATCTTTAGCAGGTCCATATCTGCCTGTTTCTAAAACTCCGCGCCTTCGGGGGCCGGGACAGTTGGGATCCATTCGCCCAGATCGCCTACATTCTGTTCCTCACAGGTGCGTTCAAAATCTTCTTTCTCTGTAAATGGCCCGTAAATCGTGTCGGTCTCTGCATCGATCAAATAGTAATCAGCAGCTTCCGTATCGACGGATTGGATATCATCCAAAAGTGCGCGGTCGGCTACAACAAGCCGCCTGACCGCAATGTATCTGCTGTTATACTGAAAACATGTTATATAAGCGTCAATAACATTCTCAAAAAGATCCTTATAATTATCTCGTTCATGTACAACGCAAATATTACGACTGCTCGTCCGAAAAATGTAATAACCATTGCACAGTGGAAGTTCCCAATCACCACGTGGATTCCAATTGGAAGACATAATGAGGCTACAGGATGAGCCAAAAATCAAAAATCCGAGGACTGCGGCCACCACTGCAATGGCAACCACGCGATGTTGTGTAGTTTGCTGTCCATTCATAATCTGTTCCAACTCCCATTTTAGCCGGATTCGTCATAGAAGAAGTCCAGAGTCTCCGTTTTCAGAACCGTCCCGCCGACGTCCTGCCGGATCGTTTCTCTCGCGACCTTGCCGTTCTGCGTCAGATACTCATGCGTCACAGTCTCGGTCGAGGCAAGCGTCCAGTCGGATTCGGACAAGCCCGGCTCCGCGGCAACCGGCTCTTCCGCCGGAGCCGCGTTCGGATTCGGCTCGATCGGCTCCCACGGCTCGTCCTCCAGCGATATAAAGATCAGCGGGGAAAAGAGTTTTGTCTGGTTCAAGAGATCACTTCCTTAGGTTATTGGGGGCCTGCAAAAGATGAAAGTTTCATCTTTAGCAGGTTTCTCACTTTATAACATCCCAGAACTAATCATATAATACGAGTCCATGATATTGTTGTAGGTGAACGTCTGCGTCCCGTCGGCGCTTGTTAGAGCAAAATCAAACGGTAGCTCCCCGGAAACCCAGAAATACTGACAATGTTCCGCCGCAGATGGATCGGCCGGCAGGTTGTTCACGCCATCCGTCACGACTCCCTGTGAACCGTCAGTATCTTCGAATAATGTGTCAGACAAGACGTTGATGAGGACGCCGTCCTCAAGAAACAGCGCGTAAACCTGTGAAATGCTTGCCTTGTGGGCCTTGACCGTCATGGAGGCAGTGGTCGCCTCGAAGCTGACCAGCGGGAATTTGTAATACGCTCCCCAGAAGGTGCGCAGCTTAACCGCCTGAATCAGCTGGATCTCTCCATCGATCTCCACAGACATCGTCCGCAAAACGTGCGGGCCGACCTCAACCTCGGAAATATTTTGGTCCACGAAATCGTAGGTCAGCTTCCGGGATGTCAACGTCTGGTAGAAAAAGTCTGCGACAGATTGAAAACGATAATTGGAATTCGTTCTGAAATTCGCAAACAGGACTACAACGAAAGCCACAATGGCAACGACCAGACCGACAGCAATCGCGATCAGCCTGCGCCGCCGCTGCCGGGCAAAATATTCTTCCATTTGAAAACCTCCAGTCACTCAGTTAACGAATTAACGATCCATAAATACCCGAGAAGACGATCTAAACATTTCCCCAAACATTCCGCCGCCATTAGCATATAACGGTTGCATGTTAGGTCCTGACATGCCGAGACCAAGGCCATAATATACCAGAACGCTCCCGTGGGCGAATTCCTCGCCAACATATACACATAGTTCATTGCACAGGTTCGCTTCCTTTCTGTAGTCTGTGGGGCGGGCCTGCTGAAGATGAAAGTTTCATCTTTAGCAGGTTCTGCATCGAATCAATGCTGCCGCCTTATTTAGGCCACGCGGTCTTATCGATCGGCAGAATATTATATGGATTGCTCCATGACATCCCGTATCGGTCTTTCCATTCCGCCTCAGCAGAAGGCCAATCCGCATCGCTGTAGAAGTAATACTGCGGCTCAGCCTCATGGTTGTACAAGGTTGGCCGACTCATGATCATCACGCCGTCCGCAAGAGGAAAATACAGATAATCGATCCCCGGAACATGCTTTACCACGCGATAATTATCCCGCAGATAAAACTGCGATGTTTCATCGACCGTCATGTCGATCCCGACGTTCTCAAGGTCAGCGATTATATCCTTGACATCTGCCTGCGAAGCAAAGCCGCCGAAAATCATAGCATCATACAGAATATCGTCTTCATCAGCGAAGAGAAAGCATTGATAGCCGCACCCTTCCACAACATAATAGTATTGCCGCTCTGTAATCTGCCTCCTGCATTCCAGCAGGACTCCGGTTTCCCGCGCAAGCTGCTGCGCAGTAACTTCCTCAAAGCCATGCCGGACATCAAAGATTGCTTTTGTGAGAAGCAGCCGCTCCAAGCTATATTCGCGCGAAATGATATCCTCCGCAGGTGTAATATTGTCGACCGGGACCGCAGGCGGAAACAGCCAGAGCGCCAGAAGTATGCAGGTCAGGGCCGCCGGAAAAAACGCAGCAGTGCAGAGCCGCTTGAGCCAATTATTCATAATATATTCCTCCTATTACATCCCATTGATTTATGGGGTGTAGAGAAAATACATTGTATCTCCCGCATACGTTATGTCACCGATAGTCCAAGTATTTGCAAATCCGTCAATAGCACCATATCTGGTCTCGCCGATGCCCGGCTTATCGATCCAAATACCATCTGACAACATCACGGTAAAGTGATAATCCGTTGCATCGCTCGAAATTTTACAAGCAATCAAATATGCTCCGTCTGGAATTTTGTAATTAACATATTCGTTCGGAAGATATTTTACATTCTTACCTCGTACTGCTGCATCAGCCAAGACCCCTTCTTTTATGCTTCCTAGATTATAGTGAGGTTCACCGCCAGCATCATCCAACCTCGAGCTGACACCAGATGAGTCTCCAGGATCGCAGACGCCATTGTAGTCGAACGCATAGCTATAGCAATTATCATCAATTGAACTACTACCGCGAGGCTTGTATTTATAATGGCCTTCTTTTGGCCACTTTTTTTCCATCTCCGATTCGCAACCACCAAGCAGTCCAGCAATAATCACAATTGGGATGACAATCAATAGACTCGGAAATTCGCCGTTAGAATCATGGAGTATTACAGGTAAATTATTGCAATATGCAAACATATTTACGCCCAGAAATCCTTGCCCGGTACTGGCATAGCTATCCGCATTGATAAATCTTCTATTTGTCGGGTCATAGTATCTACTTTGCAGGTAGTAGAATCCTGTTTCAGAGTCATAATAGTATCCACGATATCTGAGCGGGTTGATCTCGGCCAGATCGCCCTCCGCAGAGATTATCTCGCCCCACGGGGAATAGATATATTCTGCCTGCATGACGCCATTTGCATCAATAATCTGGACGACGTCACCTTGCAAGTTGAGGATATAGTAATATGTCTCAAAGTCGCTGCCGTCAACGGAATAATTAAAGGCGAACGGGCGGCCGGAATCATCGTAGAAAAAGTCCAGCGTTTTTGTGCTCAAAACCGTCCCGCCGACGTCCTGCCGGATCGTTTCTCTCGCAACCTTGCCGCTCTGCGTCAGATACTCATGCGTCACAGTCTCGGTCGAGGCAAGCGTCCAGTCGGATTCGGACAAGCCCGGCTCCGCGGCAACCGGCTCTTCCGCCGGAGCCGCGTTCGGATTCGGCTCGATCGGCTCCCACGGCTCGTCCTCCAGAGAAATAAAGATCAGCGGGAACAGGAGTTTTGTCTGGTTCAAAGGGCACTTCCTTTCTGCAGGATGGGGCGGACCTGCTAAAGATGCAAGTTTCATCTTTAGCAGGAAGTACCGCTACATTAGGTATTCAAGCCAAGACCATGCAGGATATCCGAAACAGCAGGAAGCGGCTTCTGCCCATCATATAGCTGCGCCGCAAAGTAGGAGACCGTTTTCTGCACCGGGTCGAGCTGCACACATGCAAGAACATAGCGCGTCCCATCCTGCGGCTCGCCGTCCAGATAGGCAGCAAGCTCTTCGAGGCTTCCCTTCAGCCATATGACGGTGACTTCATCGGCAGGTTCCCCTGTGAACCGCATGATCCGGCCGGACTCTGCCTGATAGGCCGCATCGTCACGGAATTCTACCTGCATAGAGATGGCGAACTGCGGATCTCCCAACACGCCACAGCAATATTCATAATGGTAACGGAGAATATCGGCGGAAGGGTCGAGCGCCTCTCGGTCAGGCAAAAAGTCTGGAAAGTCGCTGTGCAGGGCCGTTTCGACATAATGGTTGACATTCAGGTACTCTTCCGGCGCGGTGATTTCGGCCCCGCCGACAGGAGGGTCCGCTGTACAGGAAAAAAGGCCAATACACAAAAGGAGGAGTAAAACATGCGTGATCTGCTTTCGCTTCCACCAGTTCATTTGTTATCACCTCTCAAATTTAATTAAGTAGGGCATAAATGAATGGAATTATTTTATAAATTACCTTAGCTCTATTAGAGACATTATTTTTGCATCTTAAATCCAGCGATCTTGCGCTTTCAATGGGATTTGTCGCGCCAGATATTCGTTGCATAATTGTATAGCCAGAATCGCTCGCAGACGCTATGTTGTAGCACTCATTATGTGCAATCCATTGCCCAATCATATAATCAACGCTTCCAAACATTTCTTCGCTATAATATTCGCTATTAACGATTACCGACAGGACAGCGTACATCTCATAAACATTGGTAATTTCTAGTGATTTGTCAATATTAATATTAACATATCCTTTTTCTGCGTCGGCAATGTAAAAACGCACATTCAATTTACTAGCATCATCAATGCCATTGCCTTCCATGTAAATATTGATTGTATCTTCATTATACTTTCCTTGGGCATTTTCACGTTTTGCCTTTGCTATCGCACTTGCATGGCCTTGCCGTTTCCCGTCGTTATCAAAATTGTTAACGGGATTATTACTACAATATGCAAACATATTTACGCCAAGAAATCCTTGCCCCGTACTCGCATAACTATCCGCATTAATAAACCTATGATTCTCCGGGTCATAGTATCTACTTTGCAGGTAGTAGAACCCCGTCTCGGAATCATAATAATATCCGCGATACCTGAGCGGATTCACTTCCGCCAGATCGCCCTCGGCAGAAATCACTTCGCCCCACGGGGAATAGATATATTCTGCCTGCATGACGCCATTTGCATCAATGATCTGAACAACATCGCCCTGCAGATTAAGAATATAATAGTAGGTGCTTGCAGTATCGCCGTCAATGGAGTAGTTAAAAGCGAACGGGCGGCCGGATTCGTCATAGAAGAAATCCAAAGTCTCCGTTTTCAGAACCGTTCCGCTGACGTCCTGCCGGATCGTTTCCCTTGCAACTTTTCCGTTCTGCGTGAGGTATTCATGCGTCACGGTCTCGGTCGAGGCAAGCGTCCAGTCGGACTGGGACAAATCCTGCTCTGCAACGTCCGAATCGTCCTCCGGGGACGCATTCGGATTTGGTTCGATCGGCTCCCACGGCTCGTCCTCCAGAGAAATAAAGATCAGTGGGAAAATAAACTTTGTTCGGCGCAAAAGGGCACTTCCTTCCTGTAGGTTATACGGAACCTGCTAAAGGCGAAAGTTTCATCTCTAGCAGGTGTCATCTATTTTCTGGCTTGTCTAAGTCTCTTCATCGTAATGATAAGGCCTATCACTACCGCCACGAGCAGCGCCCCAAAGTACATTGCAAGCCAGACTGCCTGCTGCGAAGACGCGTCGGTCGCATCATAGATGATCGTCGTGCCGCTGTCTGTTTTTACGACTGCTCTGGAATAGTTCACCGTGCCAAACTTCTTTTCAAGGCAGAATTCTTTTCCATTGCGAGTCTGATGAGAGGACTGCAGTGTCTGCAGATAGGCGTTTCCCTCCTGTGTAGTTGGCACTTTGTAGGCATCTGTGCACACTCCGTCACCGTTTATGGATACCAGAATTCCGCTTCTATCCAAATAAATCAGCAGATTTCCCTGATCCCAATCCAATTCGAAGCCACCAGTATGGGAAAATGTCAAACCATACTGGAATTCGCCCTGCGCATTATAGACGGCAACGAACCTGTTAGGGCGATATCCCGATTCCTCCTCGCGATAGGGATCATAGGTAATGCCAATCGCAATGAGCTCCGATTCGCTGACGGCAAAGCACTCGATGGGCTTCGCGGGCGGAGCCTCATAAAACAGCTGCACATCCAGCCGTTCCAATAAGGATTCCTTTTGTTCTGATGGAATTTCCTCAGGCAGAAAACCCTTGTCGAGCGCCGCTCCATACATTGTAAATAAACAACTTGCGGCTAGGATAATTAGTAAGATCCGGCCTAGCCTGAAGATCTCCACAGATTCTCTCTGCATGTTACCACCCCAATATCTTATCGTAAAACGAATTGAAAATTTCATTTATATTAAATTTTATACCCTTGACCGGACGAGTCGTGGACCAACCTACATGAGCCTCCATTCCGGGTGTACCTAATCCAGCACCGCTCGTAAAACCGTAATATGTGCGGTTTGCGTCCGTATCCGGAATGATATTTATATCTGCTCCAGCCGCAGCCGGGATATTATAAATTGGGACCCCTACAGAAGCTCCCACTTGATATCCATCATCGTGCAGGTTTGTTACATTCGGCGCATTGGTTATCGTCTGATAATTCATTAACGATACACCTGACTCCGTTGTAACAGCACCGCCAACCGTATACTGCATCTCCACATTCCCGCCGCTGTCAATCGACAGGCCAAGCTGCCCGCTCATATTCCATATTCCGAAGGAGCCGGAAAGGCCCAATCCGGTGGAATATGTAAAATCTAATTTTGATATTTGCTTTGCATTCCAGTTATTTACAGGCTTTACGACATGTTTCACAAATCCTTTTATAGCACTCTTTGCAATATCTTTAAGGCTTTTATTGCCGTCGGAGTCGCTTCGGTTAACGGAATCATTCAGGCAATACGCAAACACATTGCAGGAAATGGCATCGCTCGAGTCTGTGCTGGCATAGGTATCCGCATTGATAAACCGATGATTCTCCAGGTCATAGTATCTGCTCTGCAAGTAGTAGAATCCCGTTTCACTATCATAATAGTATCCGCGATATCTGAGCGGGTTAATTTCCGCCAGATCACCCTCGGCAGAAATCACTTCGCCCCACGGGGAATAGATATATTCTGCCTGCATGACGCCATTTGCGTCAATGATCTGAACAACATCGCCCTGCAGATTGAGAATATAGTAATATGTCTCAAAATCGCTGCCGTCGACAGAGTAATTGAACGCAAACGGGCGGCCAGAATCATCGTAGAAGAAGTCCAGTGTTTTTGTGCTCAGGACTGTTCCGCCGACGTCCTGCCGGATTGTTTCTCTCGCGACCTTGCCGTTCTGCGTCAGATACTCATGCGTCACGGTCTCAGTCGAGGCAAGCGTCCAGTCGGATTCGGACAAGCCCGGCTCCGCGGCAACCGGCTCTTCCGCCGGGGCCGCATTCGGATTCGGCTCGATCGGCTCCCACGGGTCCTCCGTCGGTTCGGAATCGACAGCGCTCGGCTGGATGGGATCAATGATCCCGATCGGCATATAATTCGCGCGGATGATCTGGTCGCTTGTAATGCGCTGCGTATACTTTCTCCACGAACCGGTGAAGCCGGTTTTCGGAGGAACATCCGGATAATCCAGATCGTTCAGCCGGTAGCCGTAATCGACCTGCATGGTCTTTACAAGCGTCTCATCGGCATAGAACCGCACAAGCAGCGGCAGCATTTTCCGGTAAGTTGCCTGCACCGTCACATTGCTCGTGACCGCAGCGGTGTATTTCTGCCAGGTCCCTTCATAGCGCAGCTTTTCCGGAACGCTCGGGTAATCGCTGTCCTTGAGTGTGTAGCCGCTGTAGACCTGCATGGTCTTGACCGTGAAGCCGTCCGCCACGAAGGTGACCGTGTAATATGTCGTGATCTTCGTGTATGTTGCGCTAACCGTCACATTGCTTTTGACGGGCGAGGGATACCGCTGCCACGCGCCGGTGTAGCCCGCCTTTTCGGGGACGGCCGGGTAGTCGCTGTCCTTGAGGGTATAGCCCTCCGTGACGTTCATGGTCTTGACGGTCTTCCCATCGGCCACGAAAGTAACTTTATAAGTCTGAACAGGACGGTAAGTATTCCGCGTAACAGTCTTACTCGTGCGGATGCCGTTTGCGTCGTAGGCGAAATCGAGGACGTCCTCGGTCGTGCTGTCGCGCTCGGTGGTAGCGCGGCTGAGCTGGCGGCCGTTCTGCCACTCCATGTTCCAGAGCAGCTCCGTCCCGTTCGCGTAAAACGTCGGGTTGCCGCTGCCGTCGTACTCGAGGTCGATGCCGTCGACGGACGTCAGTAGATCGCCCCACCGGCCGTCTTCGTAGGCGTACTCGTGCAGTTCGCTATTGCTGCCCTCGTGCTCCTCTGACAGAATGTTGCCTGCCGTGTCATAGGAATAGGTCCATCTGTCGACCTCTTCGCCATTTTCATAGCGGATGGCCGTCTTGAGCTGGCCCTGCTTCTCGTCGTACTCGTAATGCTCCAGCGGGATCAGCGCG
>OGDY01003203.1_pt1 | contig 13281 bp, 15 predicted proteins | sample 1570341 | NCBI WGS metagenome assembly OGDY01 (sample SAMEA2581972, study PRJEB24529) | metagenome | biome: Human gut stool | place: China | collected 2011 | reverse complement strand
TTTTTAATTGGTCCATATTGTCCAATTTATGGATATGGAGCTTTATTAATAACAATATTACTTCATAAATATACAAATGATCCAATTGTTTTATTTATAATGGCAATTGTGGTATGTGGAACATTAGAATATTTAACAAGTTATTTTATGGAAAAAATATATAAGGCAAGATGGTGGGATTATAGCCAGAAGAAATTCAATATAAATGGAAGAGTATGTTTAAATACAATAATTCCATTCGGTTTATTAGGAATGTTTATAATGTACGTTTCAAATCCATTCTTAATAGGCAAAATTGAAGCATTACCAGAACTTGAATTAAATATAATATCAGGAGTACTATTTACAATATTTTTATTAGATAATATAATTTCAACTAATGTTATAAGTTTTGTTGGAAAAACAACAAAAGAATTTGGAAAGAGTCTAGACAATACTGAAGAAATAACTAATAAGGTAAAAGAGGCACTTCTAAACAAATCTGGATTATATAGAAGACTATTAGAGGCTTACCCAAAAGTTCAATCAATTAAAGTTAAAATAAAAGAGAAAAAGGAAGAAATAAAAAGACAAGTTGTAGAACAAACAGATGAATTTAGAGAAAATATGAATAAGCAGAAACAAGAAATAATTGACAAGGTTGGAGATTTAAAAGAATTACCTAAAAAGACAAAAACAAAGAATAAAAAAGAATCTAAATAAAATATTATAGTATAGAAGTTATTAAATTTTTAAAAATTTGATTAAAGAAAAATCTTTGAAAAAGTATAAATTTAAAGTAAAGGAAAGAACAATGGAAAAAATAAAATTGAAGATTTCTAAAAAAATGAAACAATTTAATATGTTCTTAAAAATAAGCGGAGAAGACCACATAAGTGAATACTCCGCTCAATGTTCATATTATACAATATTATCATTTATACCATTTGTCATATTGCTAATAACATTGATACAATATACAAATATACAACAACAGACACTATTTGATGCAATTTCAAAAATAATACCATCAAGTATGAATGAATTTGTATTAGGAATAGTAAGAGAAGTATACTCAAAATCAATAGGAACAATATCAATATCTCTTATATTCACATTGTGGTCTGCAGGAAAGGGATTATTTGCTTTAACAAAAGGATTACACTCAGTATACAACACAGATGAAGACAACGAAAAATCAATATTATATTTACGAATAATGGCATTAATAGATACAGTAATATTTATAGTTTTAATAATGTTAGGAATGGTTTTATTGGTTTTTGGAAATAGTTTAAAATCATTGTTGCAACAACATTTTGGCGCATTAGAAAACTTTAATACACTTTCACAAATTGTGACAGAACTAGGATTTATTTTTGTGACATTTGTAATATTCTTATTTTTATATAGATTTATGCCAAACCATAAAGTTACATTTAAAAGCCAAATCCCAGGAGCAATATTTGGTGCTATTGCGCTTAATGTAATATCATTTGTGTTTTCTAAATACCTAGATATTTTTAAAGGTTTTTCTATTACTTATGGAAGTTTAACAACATTAATGCTTATTATGATGTGGACATATTCATGCTTTTACTCATTATTTTTAGGAGCAGAACTAAATAAAATAACGAATAAAATGAAGCACAGAGAACAAAAATAAAAAATTTTAAAAGTTACTATTCACAAGTTATGAATTATAAAAAATAAAATTAATAATTTATATTTTATTATATTGTGAATAGTAACTTTTAAAATATCTTATATAAATTTATAGAAACATTATTAGCAGTAGCAGAAGCCTCAATTCTTATATCATTTCCAGTATTATTTCTAAACTTTAAATCATAACTACCATAAGCAACAGCAGCATCCTTTCCGGATTTGATATAAGGAACCTTATTACTATGCTCATGGCGCTCTATAACAGACAAACCAGAAACTTTTAAAACAGCATTATATAAAGTAGTGCTCACTTGGCAATTTCCACCACCAAGACCTTTCTTTTTATTACCATCACTATCAAAAATATCAGCTTCTTTGTAACCCTTTGAAGAAGTTGCAGGACCAATAGTATTGCAAAAAGAAAAAGTGTTTCCATTTTTTACCACAGTTCCATTTAATTTCGAACAAGTAATAGAAATATTATTTTGTCTCTCAGACTCCTTTGTATAAATCTTTGTAGAAAAAGAAGAAATAAGTTCATCCTTTTTGGGTTCAATATTTTGGATATTATTTTGTTCATTTTCCACATTTGCTTTATTTTCCATTAATGAATTATGTCCAAAATTTTCTGTATTATTTATCTGTGAATTTGAAACAATATTATTATTAACAGAGGTATTGTTTGCCGAAAAATCTTGATTTGTAGAAGTTCTTTCTGCAGAATAATTAGAAGAATTCGTATATTTATTTTTAAAGAAAAAATAAATACCAATTCCAATACACAAAATTAGTATAATGGCAACAATAATCCAAATTTTATTATTTTTCATTTAGAAATCAATCCTTGCATAATATATTTAGGCTTTTTAATAACGGTTTTACCTATAAACCAATTAGAATAATTATTATAATGTTTAGTCTAACCAAAATGAGTCATAAAATACATAAAAAAGAATATAATATAGAGAATGTCAAATTTAGAACCAATGTATAAAAAAGGACATTAGAATAAAAATAAAAGGAAGATAAAAAATGGATGAAATTTTAAGATATTTTCCAAATAAAATATATCAAATTTTTTCAAATTTATTGCAAGAAAATCCCCAAATTGCAAATGAACTACAAGAAATTAGAATCAGGGTAGACAAGCCAATAATATTAAAATTAAGGGAAAAAGACCTTATATTGCAATATAATATACTTCAAACAGAAATATTGCAGATAGTAGAAAGACTATGTGAAAACTCAATATATGCATATAAAAATCAAATATGTGAAGGATTTATAACAATAAAAGGAGGACACAGAGTAGGGCTAACAGGTTCATGTGTAATTGAAAATGGAAAAATTACAAATATAAAATACATATCAAGTTTAAATATAAGAATAGCAAGAGAGGTAAAAAACTGCAGTACAAGAATATTAAGAGAAATTATAGATATTGAGAATAAAACAATATACAATTCCATTATAGTTGCACCTCCAGGTAGAGGAAAGACAACTATTTTAAGAGACATTATTAGAAGGCTAAGTGATGGGATAGAAGAAATAAATTTTAGAGGCAAAACATGTGGTGTTGTTGACGAAAGAGGAGAAATAGCAGCAATGTATAAGGGAACACCTCAAAATGATGTTGGAATTAGAACAGACATAATAGAAAATGTAAGTAAAAACAAAGGTATACATATGCTTATTAGAACAATGGCTCCAGAAATAATTGCGTGTGATGAGATAGGAAGTAAAGAAGATGTTGAGGCAATTCATTATGCATTATATTCTGGGGTTAAAGGGATTTTTACGATGCATGGGAAGAATGTAGAAGATATAAAAAATAATAAACAAATTTATGAATTAATCGAAAATAGAGAAATTCAAAAAATAATTTTTTTATAATCGACTTTTCGGTCTACTATAGATTTTAAAATAATTAAGTGATATAATGACAAAAAACAAAAGAGGCGAATCAAATGAAAAAAATTAATGGAATAATAATGCAATACTTTGAATGGTATATGGAATGTAACCAAAATTTATGGAATCAAATAAAAGAAAATGCAGAAAAACTATCAGATTTAGGAGTAACAGCAATGTGGTTACCACCGGCATATAAAGGAATAGGCGGAAAAGATGATGTTGGATATGGAGTGTATGACGTATATGACTTAGGTGAATTTGACCAAAAAGGTTCAATAAAAACAAAATACGGGTCAAAAGACGAATATTTAGACGCTATAATTGCACTAAAACAAGCAGGTATAGAAAGCTATGCAGACATAGTTTTAAATCACAAAATGGGAGCAGATGCATTGCAAACAATACCTGCAACAAAAGTGGACTGGTCAAACCATAATATAGAAACATCACAAAGAGAAAATGTAAAAGTTGCAACAAAATTCACATTCCCAGGAAGAAAACACAAATATTCAGACTTCGAATGGAACTGGACAGATTTTGATGGAATAGACTATAATAATCAAACTGGCGAAAATGCAATATTCAAATTTGTAGATAAAAAATGGGGAGCAGAAGTTGACGAAGAATTTGGAAATTTTGACTATTTAATGGGAGCAGATTTAGACTTTTCAAATCCTAGAGTAGTAAAAGAATGCAAAGACTGGGGAAGATGGTATTTAGACTTAACAAAAGTTGATGGATTTAGATTAGATGCGGTAAAACACATAGATGCAAATTTTTATAAAGAATGGATACAAACATTAAGAGATGAAAGCAAAAAAGAATTATTTGCGGTTGGTGAATATTGGTCAACAGATGTAAATAGACTACATAGATACATTACGGAAACAGAAGGAAAAATATCATTATTTGATGTACCATTACACTATAATTTCTTTAATGCGTCAAATGATCCAAATTACAATATGTCACAAATACTGGAGCACACATTGGTAAAGGAAAATCCATGTATGGCAGTAACATTTGTAGACAACCACGATACGCAACCAGGCCAAGCACTACAAAGTTTTGTACAAGGTTGGTTTAAATCAATAGCATATTCAATTATATTGCTAAGAAATGATGGATATCCTTGTGTATTTTATGGTGACTATTATGGAATAGAACATGACCATATTGAACCAGAAAATGACCTAAAAACATTAATGTTAATAAGAAAAGAAAAATCATATGGTTTACAACACGATTATTTTGATCATAATAATTTTATAGGATGGACACAAGAAGGTGACGATGAACACTTAAGTTCAGGTTTAGCGGTTGTTATTTCTAATGCAGGTGCTGGATATAAAAGAATGTATGTTGGAAATCAAAATGTTGGTGAAACATATATTGACTGCCTTGGAAATTGCGAAGAAGAAGTCACAATAGACGAAGATGGATGCGGAAATTTTGGTGTAAAATCAAGAAGCGTGTCAGTATGGATAAAAAAATAAATTTTTTGACATTATGGTAAAAAAGAAAGAATTAAGGAAATGGAGAGATAAATGACAAGAACAAAATTAAAAGATAGAGTTTTGCCTTATTATACAAAAGGCGAAGAAATTTTTAACATGACATCACACATAGTAGGAGGGGCATTTGGAATAGTTGCATTAGTGTTATGTGTTGTGTTTGCTGCAATACATCATAACGGATATGGCGTTGTGAGCAGTTCAATATATGGTGTAACAATGATACTCTTATACACGATGTCTAGTATATATCACGGATTAAAGCCACAAAGAAAAGCAAAAAAAGTATTCCAAATATTAGACCATTGCTCAATATTCTTATTGATAGCAGGTTCATACACACCATTTTGCTTAGTGACCTTTAGAGAATACAATACAGCTCTTGGATGGAGTATATTTGGAATTATATGGGCAATTGCAATTTTAGGAATAACACTAAATTCAATAGATATCAAAAAATTTAAAGTTTTTTCTATGATATGCTATTTAGGTATGGGATGGTGCATTGTTTTTACAGCAAATTTATTGCCTAAGTTATTAGGGATACCAGGTTTAGTTTTATTAGTTGCTGGTGGCATTGCTTATACAGTTGGTGCAGTTTTATATGGACTAGGCAAAAAGAAAAGATATATGCATTCTATATTTCATTTGTTTATATTGCTAGGTAGTATATTGCAGTTTTTCTGTATATTATTGTATGTGGTATAAAATGTTGCAATTTTATGTAAAACGTACTATAATAAATGTAGTTACTTATATAATCAAACCAAGATATATATTGGTTTTAAAAATAGACAGGAGGAAAAAAGATGAAAAAGAAAACATTATATTATCGGATTATTATTAGAGAAATTGATAGGATGGTAAATGATGGATTTATCATTGCAAATATTTGTGATGGAAAATTATTTTCACTGGAAGGGATATTTGCAGAGGATTATTTGACAGCGAAGATTGATGAAGATGCTATATCCTTAGAATATTATTCTAGATACGAGGTATTTGGACAATATGAAAAACAGTGGGAGATTTCTACACAAAAAGAGTACTTTGAATTACCTATCTATATGGAGGCTCAGGTATTAAATAAACAAGACCATATAACTATGGATAAGGACGAAAATGAAATAGAAGAATACAAAGATGTTCAAATAGATACCATAGAACAAATTTCTCAAAATTATCAAAAAGAAAGATGCGAGGAAATTCTTCAAAATTTTAAAAAAAATAATAATGTTTTCAAATAGAGTGGAATATTCCACTCTATTTTATATTATAGGAAATAATAATAAACTTTAAGTTCCACAACTCAAAGTGAAAATAAAATATTAAATAATATTTTATAGGAACTACTTGAAATATAATATATTTTTTTATATAATTTGAATTAAGAAAATTAAAAAGGATAATAAGTTAAATGAAAAAATTTATAAAAAGTTTTAAATATGCATTTGAAGGAATATTTACGGGAATAAAAAAAGAACGAAATATGAAAATACACATATCAATAATGATATTAGTAATAATATTTGGAATATTATTAAAAATAAATAAAGTAGAATGGATAATTTGTATAACATTATTTGGACTTGTAATATCAATGGAATTAATAAATACTGCAATAGAAAACACAGTAGATTTAATAACAAAAGAAAAAAACGAACAAGCCAAAATAGCAAAAGATGTTGCAGCAGGAGCTGTCTTAGTTTCAGCAATAGTGTCATCAGTTATTGGATTAATGATATTTATTCCAAAGATATTAGCAATATTTTAAAGAAATTTAATAAGCATAGTTAAAGAACAAATCTGAAAAAATGAGACAAATTAGGACTGTACAACTTTTCTCAAATAGAAAATGAGACAAATTAGGACTGTCCCACTTGTCTCATTTTGAAAAAGGAATGAGATTAAAATGGAATACAAAGAAACGGAAAAAATTGAAAACATAATAATTAAAGAAACAGAACAAGAAAACGATATACGAGGTTACAAATTTAAAAATTGTGTAGAAACCACAATTGAAGAAAAAATCGAAGTTACAAATTGTATTTTTGAAAATTGCAAATGTATTGAATCAAAATTTACAAATGGATATTTCACAAATGTAATATTCAAGGACTGTGACTTTTCAAATACAGATTTTAGTGAGTCAAATTTTGTTGAATGTGAATTTTTAAATTGCAAATTAGTAGGAGCAAAATTTGTAGATACAAGTATTTATAAAACAAAAATAAATGAATCTAATTTAGAATACTTAAACTTATCAAACTCTAATATAAAAGATACAATTTTCAATGAAAACAATCTGAGTTTAGCATCTTTAGGTGAGTGTAAATTGAAAAATATTAAATTTAATGAATGTGAGTTATACAGAACTCAAATGTTTAGAACCAACTTAAAAGGCCTTGATTTTTCTACTTGTAATATTGATGGGATAGTAGTAGATAAAGAGGACTTAAAAGGACTAATTGTAAATCAATTTCAGGCAGTTGAATTATCAAAACTATTAGGAATTATTGTGAAATGAATAAAAAAACTTGTATGGTTAAGAGATAAAGAAGAACTTTTAAAATTATTTTAAATGTCCTTTTTTACTATGATGTCCCAAACAGAACCATCCCTAAAAGGATACCTTCTTTCCCAAGAAGCATCTACACTTTAATTATACCACTATAATTTAATCTTACAATATCTATTGCTGTATAATTAAAATATATTCTAATTAAATCAAATAGAATTTACTTTTTTAATTGACGTTTTTTTGATTATTAGTAAAATTTTTGCCATTTGTATTGTATTTTATAGAAAATATGATATACTTTAATAAATTTATTGATATTTGTATCAATCGTCAAGAGAGCCCAAAAGTTGTAAATAACTACTTTGTTGGCACCAAAGTAATAAAACAGAGTATAATTAATATCCTGTTTTTTATTATCTTTTATAACAAATATGAAAATTTTCATTTTTCAGTCATAATTCTACTTTTTATCATACCCAATAAAATTGAAATTTTATTTCATACATAAAATATTTTATTTATAATTCCTAACATTTATATACGCAACTCTCCCCGTCATCCTAACTCTAACCTTATCAACATAAGAATTAACATGTTGTAAAACAACAACAGAAGTATTATCTTTATATTGATATCTATAACCTGTCAAATTTGAATTTGAATACAAAACACAATTTTTTATTCTTCTAACCGTTCCAACATTTGAACTTCCAGAAACACTTGAATAATTATTTGTATTTATATAGGCAACTCTTCCAGTCACATTAACTCTAACCTTATCAACATTTGCAGAAACATTTTCAAGTACAGTTACAGTAGTATTTTCCTTATAATTATATCTATAGCCTGTCAGATTTAAATTACTATATAAAATACTTGCCCTAGCCAATTTTTTTGTTTGTCCAGAAGTTCCTACTACACTACTATTTCCAATATTTGTACTTGTATAATTTAGAGATATCCATCCCCTATCCGTTTTTCCAAAGCCATTTGATTCAGCCAAAATTGTGACGATTGTTCCTTTAGCATATCCACCAACTCTTGGATATGATGTACTTGCTCCCGCTCTAATATTCAAACCACCATTTGCTATTATTTTTACTTGATAATTTGCTTTTGATATTCCCACATTCGCATTATTTGAAGGAATATTATTTTCATTTACATTTGTTCTATCATTTTTGAAACAGAAAAACTTTTTATAATTTGCATATTGTCTAAAATTTTGAATTGACACATATGTTGTATTTCCTTTTACAATTGCTTTTCCTCTTCTACTTGCGACATCATATTTTCCATTATATAAATATGAATCATATATTTTTATATAATTTCCTTCAAGTCCAACCAAAACAACAAAATGTCCTCCATATGTAAATAGCCCTTGATTACAACTTGCTATTATATAATGATTGTCTTTTAATTTGGCGATTGCGTCGTCTAATTTGTAGTATTCACTATATCCAATATCAAACACATCAGCGGTCCATTTAAATGCACTCCAGTATGTTCCCTGGTTTGCTGAACGATATCCGTATTTCATGTATAAATCTGCCATCTGGTCTGGTGTTATATTACCTTTTATGCTAGATACTACCATTGCTGCGGCTGCTGGTCCGCATCCTGATGTTCCTATTGTTTGTGCTGTATTCCCTACACTTGAATACATTTTATTTTTCCATCTATTGTCTATTTGTGAATAATATGTTAGCCCAGAATATTCACCTAACTGAACATTTGGAGTTTTTTCTGCACCATTATATGCTATTATTCCTTGTTCTTCAAAACCTTCTGCTTCTGTTTCTTGGACTTCAACATTTTTCTCGTCTTCTTCTGTTAGTATTGGAATTTCAGTGCTTGATTTATTTGATTTATTCTCATTATCAGTATTGTTCACGGTGTTTGCACTATCATTTGGCAAATCTAAACCATTTGTATTTTCAACATTTTGAATGTTGTTTTCCGTTATATTATTTTGATTTTTTTGTCCACCTTGCAAATTACATTGTGATAATATCACAAATAAAATAAGTATTAGAATTATTCCCTCTAATACTATTAATTTTTTACGTTCCTTGTTCATAGCAATGTCCCCCTTGTTTTTAGTACTTATTTAATCATTATTCTAATTTTATTTGATTTAGTACTTTTGGGAGATTTATATTTTTACCTACATAAAAAATACATTGCTATTCCGCCAACTATTGCTATTATAAATCCTATTATTTTTAGCCCTGCTGAGCCTTCGTTTTGGTCTCCAAATCCAAAAAATTTTTTTGTTATGATTCTCGCATCATATATTAGTGTTATTCCAAATAATATTAATATCATCATTATTAATCTCATTATTATATTTAACATTTTTATCGACATCCTTTTATTTTTTATACCATTATATTAATATTTTTTTGTAAAAAAGTCAAGAAAAAATGGAGCAATGCTCCATTCTTTCTCCTTTTTTTAATTTTTTTCCTTTTTATATGGAAATAATTCATATAAGAATTTTTCATACAAATTTTCTATTGGCAATCCATTTGCCAATACCTCTTCTTGTATTTCTTTTTCTTTTTCTGCGTTCTCTTCGATGTCCATCTCTAATTGTAATAAGAATACATCTCCGGGCCTTTCCATATAATTGGCAAATTTTTCATGCATATATCTTTGGCACTCAGGCGCCAACTCTTGTATTGTTTTTCCTGAAGTAGCCTTTTGAATTAGTAGATATTCCAAGGCCATACTCGATTTTGCACCAAGTGAAAACCTCATTTTACCAATTCTTTTCCGTACCTCTTCTGTGAATACCTTTTTCTCGTCTTCTGTTAATTTCTTTTCTTTTGATATCTGCATATGTGTTTCTCCTTTTCTTAGGTGTAACCTCCAATTGGAGGATATTTATATTAAGTTACCAACGTCCATTTGACGCTACCTATATTATAGCACAATTTACATAACTTTGCAAATTATGTTTTACAAAAACCAAAATATTCTTTATTATCAAAATGTATTATTTTATAAAACATATTATTATTTTTATATTCTAAAAAAATAAATACAACATATATTTATACAAAAAACAAAACGGAGGTAAAAAAGTGAAAAAAACAATAACAACATTTATATTAATCATAATGTTCTTAACACCAATATCATTAAGTTATGATACAACAAGTTCATACATATGGAGTACAGATATGGAAACATCGCCCGTCTCCTCTTCTATCACCTCAAATACAAATGGTAACAATTCCATTTCCACAAATGAAACTTCCAATAACATATCAACCTCAAACACAGCAGAAACTAATTCACAAATAGAAAATAATAATTCTTTAAACTTGGAAAGTGGAGCTGCTGTACTAATTGAACAATCAACAGGTCAAGTCTTATACTCTCACAACGCACATGAACAATTACGTCCTGCTTCTGTTACAAAAGTTATGAGTATTTTATTAATAATGGAACAAATTGATAGCGGTAACTTATCTTACACAGACACGGTAAGTTGTTCAGAAAATGCCCGTTCTATGGGTGGTTCACAAATTTGGCTTGACCCCAGAGAAACTTTAACAGTTGATGAAATGTTAAAAGCAATATGTGTTGTTTCTGCAAATGATTGTGTAGTTGCAATGGCTGAACACATTGCAGGTTCTGAAGAGGCATTTGTTCAAATGATGAATGACAAAGCCAAAAAACTTGGAATGAATGATACAACATTTAAAAATTGTCACGGAATAGACGAAGATGGCCATGTTACATCTGCTTACGACATTGCCTTAATGTCTAGAGAACTTTTGACCAAACACCCTAATATTACAAAATATACAACAATTTGGATGGATAGTTTAAGGGATGGAAAATCACAACTTGTAAATACAAATAAATTAATAAAAACTTATAAAGGAATCACGGGCTTAAAAACTGGTTCAACATCACTTGCTTTATATAATTTATCTGCAAGTGCTACACGTGACGATTTGTCTCTAATTGCAGTAATAATGAAGGCTCCTTCTACAAAAGTTAGATTTGCAGAAGCACAAAAATTATTGGATTACGGATTTAATAAATTTTCTTTTAAAAGTTTTGGAAATAGTGGCGATATAATTCAAACTGTTTCTGTTAATAAAGGTGTTAAAGATCATGTTGATGCTATATTGGAAAATTCTGCAGGGACCTTGATAGAAAAAGGCAAAGAAAATCAAGTTACACAAACTGTTGAAATTAATGACAATATTGAGGCTCCTATAAAAAAAGGTGATGTTATTGGCAAAGTAGTATTTTCTTTGGATGGCTCTGAACTTTCTTCTACTAATTTAGTGGCTTCATGTGATGTTGATAAAATAACATTGTTTTCTATGTCTAAGAAAATTATTTATAGTTGGGTTGATTTATTGAGGAGTTAATTTAAGAACAAATCTGAAAATTTTCAATTTTCAGCCTTAACTCTACTTTTTATCATACTCAAAAAAATTGAAATTTTCAGTAAATTTTCTGTGCAATGTAATATTATATATTAGGAAAGTTGCATAACTTTCCTAATATATAATAAAAACGGGATTAAGGGACCACCACCACAAAATCTCGTTTTTTGTTTGTAAAATTTTTCTACACTTTATTTACTTTCACTATTTTTTAAAAATGATGTAACAAAAAGTTCATTACATAAATCAATCATTATTGATGAATCAGGCATTCTTTTTCCGTTTTCCCATTTAGATATAGCTCTATCTGTAATGTTTAATTTCTCTGCAAGTTGCATTTGAGTTAAATTATTCTTTTTTCTATATGTTCCTTTATAGCTTCTGCAATAATTTTGTGTCCTTTTTCATTTGGGTGTATTCTATCATCACGTAGTAGATTTGAATAATTTTTTATTTCTAAAATTTTTGAGGTTATATCTATTATTGGAATATCTTTATTAATTGTTATTTAAAAACCACTATATTATATCTTTCATGCCAATTAGTAAGAAGTTGTTTATTTCCTTCCATCCATTTTAATATATTATCAGTATTTAATTTCTTGCTTATATAATCAAAGTATTTAGTTGAATCTATTGGTGGTAATGATAATAATACAGGTTTTTTTCATATTTTTTTAATTCATCTATAAGATACGGATATCTGACATTTTTATTCCTCCTCGTATAATATTACAATTTGTTCTAATGTTTTTAAATCATCTGTATTTGGATGTGATAATGCTTTATCAAAGTTAGCAATTAATTTATCAATGTTAAGTGAAATATTATTTTGTTCTCTCATTTTTTCATATCTTTCTCTAACTGATAATGGCATTTTACCTTGACACATAAAAGTACCTATTATTGTATTGCTACTATCAATATTCTTTTTTACATTATTAATAATACCCTCAAAATATTTTTCACTTTCGCCATATCCTGCTGTCCCAAATAAAAATATTTTTTTGTTTCTTAATTTATTTAAAAAATCTATTGTTAGATGATCAGCATTTCCTTTTTCTGTCCAAAAGCCAATATAAATCACATTACTTAATACATCATCAATTTTATCCACTGTACCATAATAATCACACTTATTTTGAGGTAAAGTATTATAGATTGCCTCTGCAAGTTTTTTTGTATTTCCTGTTTTACTACTATAAATTATTGAATATCTGTCTCTTCTGCATCCGTCAGTTTTTCTCATTCCCGTCTTATCCTTTCAT
>OGDY01003202.1_pt1 | contig 13282 bp, 10 predicted proteins | sample 1570341 | NCBI WGS metagenome assembly OGDY01 (sample SAMEA2581972, study PRJEB24529) | metagenome | biome: Human gut stool | place: China | collected 2011 | reverse complement strand
TATTTCCGTCAGGCAGCCATCTTGCAAGGTCGCCAGAACGGTACATTCTTCCCTCGCCGAACGGGTTCTTTACGAACTTCTCAGCTGTCAGTTCGGGTCTGTTCAGATAGCCTCGTGCAAGTCCGTCGCCTGCGATACAAAGTTCGCCGGGGACTCCGATTCCGCTAAGGACATCTTTATTCATAATATAAATCTGCTTACTAGGAAGAGGAACTCCAATATTACTATGTTCAACAAGTGTACACTTACAAGTTGTGGCATCAACTATTGCCTCTGTAGGTCCATAATGATTGAATAATTCAACATTGCATCTGATTACTTCATCTTTAAGCCAATCATCTAATCTTTCTCCTCCACAAATAATGATTTTTAATGATGTACCTTTTTTTAGATAATACACTAATTCTCTGAGCATTATTAATGGGAAATTGGCAACACTCACATGATTTCGTTCAATACAATTATAAAGTGCATCTGCTTCTCTTTGCTCATGTCCGTTGACCATAACTAATGTTGCTCCTGAAAAATGTGTTGAGAATACCTGCTCAACAAAAGGATCAAAAGTAACGTTGGTCATTTGCAGAACCTTAGTTGTATAACAATAATTATATTTTTTCGCTACAGCTAAACACAACGCAATTACACCAACATTTTCAACAATTACGCCCTTTGGAATGCCAGTTGTACCAGATGTATAAATACAGTAGAGTAAATCTTCAGGCTTATTGACAATTTCCGGATTTTCAGACGCACCTTCCCAGACCTCACTATTTTTGAGGTCTATCACAGGTATTTCAGAACTGATGGTTATACTCTCTGTTGTATACTTCAGTATTGCCTTTGGTTTGCAATCCTCAAGCATGAAACTTATTCTGTCCTCAGGATATGTCGGATCTATCGGCACATATGCTCCGCCTGCCTTGATTATTCCATAGATTCCTTCTATCATTTCAAGGCTTCTGTCGGCTATTATTGCTACAAAATCATCTGGCTTAACTCCAATTTCACGGAGCTTATGTGCAAGGCTGTTTGCCTTTGCGTTCAGTTCTGCATATGTCAGTTTTTCATTTTCAAATACGAGTGCTGTATTGTTCGGTGTTTTCTTTACTTGTTCTTCAAACAGTTCAGCTATTGTTTTATCCTTTGGATATTCTGCATCTGTTGCGTTGAAGTCGTTGAGGATCAGCTCTTTTTCCTTTTCTGTTACTGTTTCTATGCTATCTATTGTACGATTCGGATCCAATGAAATTTCTTCACAGATTTTTACAAGTCTTTCCAGAATAGCTTCAATTTCATGTTCGATAAACTCATTTGGATCATACATTATATTAAACGAAAGCTTTTGGTTCATTTCATATATAGTTATTGAAATAGGATAGTTAGTCTGCTCTCGTGCACTATCTAATGTAATATCACCTTCTGAGTTATCAGAATCAGATCCTGCCATACCTGAATTGTAATTTTCAAAAGCATAAAGCACTTTGATAAGTTCTCTGCCCTGTGGTGTGCGACTTTGTATTTCCGCTAATGAACAGTAATCATATGTCAAACATTGCAAGTCATCATACTGCTGCTGACGCATACATTCGCCAAATGTTATATTATTGTCTGTTTTAACTCTCACAGGAATAGTATTAACAAACAATCCTACCATATTTTCAATGCCAGGCAGATTGGCATTTCTGCCGGAAATAACCTTTCCGAATACAACATCTCTGCTTCTACTGTACTCCTGAAGCAATATTCCTACTGCTACTTCTGCAAACGTATTCAGCGTACTTTCGTTATCTTCTACATATTTTTTGATTCGCTGTGTAGATATCTCATCAACCGATGCATAAACCCTTTTCATTTGTTCATCCGAAAATTCAGGTTTTATCATTGGAGCTATCTCACAGCTGCTATCGTAATCCTCAAGATATTTCGTCCAATAACTTAGAGCTGCATTGTTGTCTTGATTTGATATCCAGGTAATATACTCGCTATATTCAGTATCATTCCTTTTATCATCAAGCATCTCTTTTTCAACCTTACTGAAAGGTTTTATTTCCTGAAGCTCATAATAATAAGAAATCAGCTTATTGAATACAATGTTCATACACCAACCATCAATTATGATATGATGCATAGTCAATACGAGCTTTGACGTATTTCCCATAATTATGTAATGTACTCTGAGAAGCGTATCTCTTTGCAGATCAAAACCACGCTTTACGTCTTTTCTCAGAAGCTCTGTCAGACTTTCTTTTTGTTCTTCATTTGTTTTTGATGACAGATCGACTGATATAAATTCAGGATCTCTTTTTCTTAACACCACCTGACGTGGCTTATCTACCTTTTCGTAAAAAAAGCTAGTCCTCAAAACTGAAAAACGCTGTGAAACGAGAGACAACGCTTGTTTTAGAATTTCTTCATTCATTACAGATTTAATTTCAAATACTGACTGAAGAACATAAGCTGACGATCCTGTTTCATATATATTATGAAACAACATACCTTCCTGTAAAGGAGTCAGTGTATAAACATTTTCAATATTCTTATTGACAATTGATTTTTTTGCCATAATAAACTTCCTTTCCTATTTCTCATTATTTTAAAGGCAATACAAATTATGCTGTCGAATCAAATTGAACATACTATCATGCATAAATAAATTTATTTTATAAAAGTTATTACGTTACAGCCTTTTGAATTCATCTATACATTCACTAACGTTTTTCCTAAAAAAACATGGTTTTTCAAGCACTGAACAAGCACTCAAATAAAAATTCTCAATCATTTCCGAACGAAACCATAGTGAATTATAATAAAACACATTGCCGAATACAGATGAAAAATCAAGTTCATTAATATTATCATTCAGTCCATTTCCATGATATTTTACAAAACACTCCTTCAGTGTCCAGAATTTAGTAAACTGATCCTGAGGAGTATGTGAGGCCTGAATAATTTCTTTTTCTTTTGGAGACATAACCATTTCAATAATGTCGTTATAGTTATAAATAATGCTCTGTATGTCAGTTCCAATGCATTTTTCCGAAACACCACAACAAACTGCTGTATGACTGTGGGAAATATTAAAAAAAACGTTTATATCTTTAAAATATGGTTTCTCATATTGATTATATTCGATTTCGGGAATATAATTAATATTATAATTCTTTTTAAGACCATATAAAAGAAGAAAAAATGAAACAATACAAGCATTCCGGTCATGTGCCTTTAAATACCTATCCGATTTAAGCAACCGGTATTTGGGAATGACATCAGACATAAATTCTATCTCATCTCTTTTAATTTCATTTATATCGCTTATATAATAAACCTTTGCTTCCGACATAAACATTCACTATCCTCAACAAGCTTTAAAAAACTCAAACTACATCAAATTGACTGTAATAAAGATTCTTATAAAAACCATCCTGTTCAATAAGCTCCGAATGAGTTCCTTTTTCAATTATATCGCCATCCTTCATAACAAGAATCAAATCAGCATTTTTTATGGTTGAAAGGCGATGTGCTATTATGAACGAAGTTCTTCCTCTCATCAGTGCATCCATTGCATTTTGTATCTGAATTTCAAGGCGTGTATCAACTGAACTCGTTGCTTCATCAAGAATCAGCATTGGTCTGTTAGCGACCATCGCTCTTGCTATAGTCATCTGTTGCTTCTGACCTGATGACAAAATCAATTTATCATCAATTACTGTATCATATCCATTAGGCAGCGATTTGATAAGTTGATCTAATCCAACTGTCTCACATATCCTATCCAATGCTTCCCTGCTAATATTATTATTTGTTGAATAAACTAAGTTCTCATAAACCGTACCTTCAAAAAGCCATGTATCCTGAAGCACCATTGAGAAATGCTTTCTAAGATCTTTACGGGTCATATCCTTGATTGATACATCGCCGATCTTAATATCACCATCCAGTATTTCATAAAAACGCATTAAAAGATTTACCAAAGTTGTCTTTCCAGCACCAGTAGGTCCTACAATTGCGATTTTTTGACCGGGAGATACTTCTGCGGAAAAATTATTAATAACTGTCTTTTCTGTACCTTCATATCCAAAACGAACATTACAAAATTTAACTGAGCTTTCAGTACTGAGATGATATTCTTTTTTATAATCCTCGGATTCCATTTCTTCAGCATTCAAAAATTCAAACACACGCTCTACTGCGGCAAGCGTTGACAATAACAGCGGCATATACTGACCAATTTGAGCTAACGGACTTGTAAAAAGGTTAACGTAAATTAGGAACGCAGCAATATCGCCAAAAGGTATTTTTCCTTTAACTGTAAGTATAGAGCCGACAACACATATAGAAACGTATCCAAAGTTGCCCACAAAAGTTGTTAACGGCATCATCAGCGTAGATAAACATTCTGCTTTAAACTCACTGTCCTTCAGCTCATTATTACATGAATCAAATCTTTGCTTGGAATGTTTTTCAGCACTAAAAGATTTTATTATCATATGTCCACTGTAAATTTCCTCGATATATCCATTCATCTTACCAAGGTTTTCCTGCTTACGGAGAAAAAGTTTCTGCGATTTTCCCATTATAGCTACCATAAGTACGCTTCCTAATATCGTTGAACCAATAGCAGTAAGTGTCAGTAAGCCATTTGTTAAAAGCATCATCAGGATAGAACCCAAAAACATTGTTATAGCAGATATAAGACCGCACGCACCTACACTGAGCGAACTACTTATCATATCAACATCATTTACAACACGAGATAATATATCACCATTCTGCACCTTATGAAAATAACTAAGAGGAAGAAGATTGATTTTTTTATCCATTTCTTTACGCAGACGTTCAGTAACCTTTTGTGTTACAGATGCCGTACAAATTCCTGTTACATTCTTAAGCATTGCACTTCCAAGATATAATATTACAATAAATATAATGATCCTTTTTATCGCAGTTATGTCAAATTCACCCATTAAGCCATTTTGAATTTCATTTACAAGCTCAGAAATTTTATCCGGTGCCTTTACTGTAATTATAGAAGATGCTATGGAAAAAATGATAGCTATAATAAAAATTATCTTGTATTTCTCAGTATATTCAAATAACTTTTTCAATGAACCTTTTACGTTTCGAGGTCCATTCGGTGAATTTTGGACATTTTTTTCCTTATTCTCTTCAGCAGTATTCACATCTTCGATTTGAGTCGATATTTCAGAATCCTTTTCAACCATTTAAATCACCACCTCTTCAAGCTGTGAAACTGCAATTTGTTTATACACGTCACAATCTTTCATAAGATCATCATGTTTACCAATTCCAACGATTCTTCCTTTTTCCATTACGATTATATTATCAGCGTGGAGTATTGTACTTATACGCTGAGATACTATAATCTTAACAGCATCTTTATGTTTTTCTTTCAACCCCTTTCGCACCATTGCATCTGTTCTGTAATCAAGTGCAGAAAATGAATCATCAAAAATCAATATTTCAGGGTGTTTATATAAAGCTCTTGCAATTGCAATTCTTTGTTTCTGACCGCCTGAAAAATTTGTTCCGTTCTGCGATATCTGACTTTCAATTTTATCATCAAGCTGATCAACAAACTCTCTTGCCTGCGATGTATCAATTGCCTCAAGAACTTCTCTCTCATCAGGTTTTGTTACTATCTTATTATCACTGTATGCTACATTATAACTTATCGAACCACTGAACAGGAAAATATTTTGTGGCGCATAGCCAATCATAGATGTTAAAGATTCCTTCTTATAATTCTTTATATTAACATTTTTTATAAAGATCTCACCTTCAGTCGCATCCTGCAAGCGAAGGATCATATTTACAAGCGTGGTCTTTCCACAGCCTGTAGAACCTATGATTCCTATAGTCTGACCCTTTTCCACCTTGAATTCAATTCTTCTAAGAGAACAATCATTTGAATTCGGATACCAGAACCATACATTTTTGAATTCAATAATTGTATTGCTTTCATCTCTATTACCGGTATATTCTCCATCTTTGATCTCCGACTTTGATTTAAGGATCTCTAAAATTCTTTTTCCTGAAATAAGAGCACTGGGAAGAGATATTATAATTGAAATAATCATCATAAATGCTGAAAGAAGCTGCATTGCATAAGAAGAATATACGATCATATCAGAAAACAACCCTATTCGATTTTCTACATCAGCAGCATTATATATAAGATAAGCTCCGATACAATAAATCGAAAGACTCAATCCATTTGTAATTACATCAATACCTGACATAAAAAAAGCAGATGCAATATTAGTAAACAGGGTTTTACCCATAAGATCATGATTTATGTCATTAAATTTTCTTTCCTGATAATCCTCTGCGTTATATGCACGAACCACTTGGATTCCGGAAAGATTTTCTCGTGTAACTCTGTTTATCGAATCAGTTAACTCTTGAATATGCCTAAATTTTTTTGCAGTCAAAAGTAAATATACAATAATTATTACAAACAAAAGAGCTATTGATGTAAATGTTGCAGCACTCCACTGCCAACTCTTTGTTGAAATTTTATGCAATGTCATTACCGAAAGAATAGGTGCCTTAAAGAATACCTGAATACCCATGATAAGAAACGTATGAATATGAGTTATATCATTAGTAGATCTTGTTATCAAACTTGCTATAGAAAAATTATTGATCTGGTCAATTGAAAGGTCTAAAACTTTGCTGAAAGTCTCTTTTCTCAAATTAGCTGAAAATGAAGCTGATACCTTGGCAATAATTATTGCAGTTAAGGATGCTACAACAAGACTTAATATAGCGACAAACAGCATCTTAGCACCAACTTCTAATATTTTCGACGTTGTACCCTGTTCAGTTTGTATATAGGTAGTAATTTGAGCCATATACTCCGGCGTCTTCAGATCAAGTTTAACCTGTACGACGGAACAGGCTATACTAATCGCAAGAAGAAGCCAATCAATAGGGCTTAGATTCTTAAGCAATTTAAACATATTTTTTCTCCTTTTCATTATCCTCACTTTTTTTCATAAAAACGTATAAATTATCTAACTTTTTTATTTATGAACCACTTGCTTAAAAATATAATAAATATTATTTAACATATCAGGAAAACTGACACAAACAGTTACAGGGAGGTATAACGTCAAATTAGTCATCTGTTACTTTAGAAAGCATTCTTAGCCTATCTAATAGAAAATCTGGAAAGCTATCACAGTTAAATGAAAAAAAATGATTTGATGGAAATGATCTATGAGAAAAATCTCCGGTGGTATATTGCCGCCATTCAATCATATCAGATTCAGGTGCTCTTTCATCATCATAACCTGCCATAGCAAGTATTGGTACGCTTATTTTTGAAGAATCTTCAGGTATAAAGCATTCTTCATTTATCTTGATGTCGGCATAAAGTATCTTATACAAAAGATCGTACAATTCCTTTTCTTTCATTATACTCTCATCGGTTTGCCCCATCATATATATCCTTTGCATAAATTCATTTTTAGAAAGAGAAAGCCATTTTTCGTTCTTATATTTTAAATGCGGGGGACGTGAACCTCCGATCATAAGTGTTAGCGGTTTACATGAATAATCTTCTTCTAATTTCTTTGTTACTAAAAAACCTAATGTTCCGCCTAAGCTATGCCCATACAAGGCATAGCGCTCCGGTTTGTCACTCATTATCATTTCGGCAATATCCTCAGCAGCTTCATCGGCTGATCTATAAAATGGTTCACCATATCTTTCACCATGACCACTGTATTCTATAGGGATTATTTCTGCAGCCTCAGAATAAATTCTTATCCAATCGTTATATACGTACTTTGAGCCACCTGCATATGGTAAACAGTATAATTTTATCCTGTTCATTTTTTTATACTACCTTTTCACAATTTAACAGTCGATCCTGATACCTGAAACGTCAATAGATATAAGGAAATTTTATAAGAATCGAATAAATAAATTATCGGTTCAAAAATCATTTTGAACCGATAGAAAAATATGCTGATATTTTAATATCGCCATAAAACTGAATTAACCAATCAGGATATGATCATGGTAAATCAATATCCTTAAAATGGTAAATACTCAAAGCATTTACAGCTAAACACAGTAAAAGTGTACAAAGAACAGTCAGCAATGGTTTATCAGGCATCTGATAAAAATTAAGAGTTCCATAAATTGACTGTGGAATAAATCTTGCTAATATTGATACTTCATTACTTGATGGTTGATTCAAAATACTTAGGAACATAAACGTATACTGAAACAGGATCACCAATACAAGACACTTTGCTCCATGTATTACCATACAGATCAGAAGTGAAAGGGCTGAACTTGTTATCATTAAAATAATGGAAACCAAAATTACAGTAATAGTCGCTTTAGCAGATATGTTTTCAATTCCATCTGTTACAGCACTGACAGCAAAAGTACTTATTGCGTATAATACCATAAAAAGAACTGATACTGTTGCTACCGGAATAAAAAAGCTTATATATACCTGCTGTCTCTTATATCCCTTTATCATTGAATTTCTTATAGTATTGTGGGTAAATTCCGGATCTACAAACAAGCCTGTAAATGCTGCAATAATCATTGGCATAAATACGAGTGCCATCGTGAAAGTTGCAGAAACATCTCCTTCATCACCTAATAAACTAGCACTGATTACTGGGAATGCTAATACAATTATAGCCATAATATAAAAGTACTTTGATTTAAGAATTCGTGTAAAATATAAACTAAGCAAGTTTTTCATGATTTTCCTCCAATAAGCGACAGGAAAAAACTTTCCAGGCTTTCATCGTTCTCTAACATACTTATAACACTACAGCCCTCGTTCAAAAGCTCTACTGCAAATTCGGTAAAGTTAGGATTATCATACATATCTAATGTATTCTCATCAATAATATTATATGCAATTCCTTTTTTTTCAAGAAACGCAACCAAAACTTGAATATCGGTTACTTTTACACGCACAGACTTTTTGCAGGCATTTGTAAACTCCTCAGCACTCATTTCCCTTACCACACGTCCACCGTCAACAAAGCCATAATGTGTAGCAAGTCTTGCTAATTCATCCAAGACATGACTAGAAATAAGTACAGTTATATTTTTTTCCCGATTAAGCTTCAGAATAAGTTCGCGTATATCTATTATACCCTGTGGATCAAGACCATTTATAGGCTCATCAAGTACTAAAAATTCAGGATCACCACAAAGTGCAATTGCTATTCCCAAGCGCTGTCTCATACCTAAAGAAAAATTCTTGGCTTTTTTTGAACCCGTTTTTGCCAGACCTACGAGTTCCAGAATATCCTTTATTCCCTTAAAATCTTTAATGCCTAAAAGTCGATACTGAAGTTTAAGATTATCCTCAGCTGTCATATCAAGATAGATTGACGGTGTTTCTACAACAGCTCCAACCTTTTTGCGCTCGTTGCAAATTTCTTCTGATTTTGTACTTTTACCATACAATTCCAAATCGCCACTTGTTGGCATTTGTAATCCACAGATTATACGGATAAGGGTCGTCTTTCCTGCACCATTTTTTCCTACGAGACCGTAAATCGAACCTTTTGGAATACACATACTAAGTCCATTCAAGGCATTAAATTTTTTTTGATAACATTTGAATATATTGTTCGTTTTTAAAATATACTCCATAAATAACCTCCCAATTATAAATGGTCACCTCTAAAAACCCCTTTTGAGAAAAACAGCTATGCACAGCATCTACTGCGTCAACCTCCCTCACCGTGCGACAGCACGCTTTCGGAAGGTTTCCTTGTAGCTACTGTGCCTATCTATTTTTTCCTTAACCAAACGGGTTTTTAGAGGTGACCAAATTTCAAAAGAACGGATAATTACCATTGTTAAGTGCTTCATTATTTTTTCATCAAAAGCTATGATATAGCAGCATTGATTAAAAGCGAATTTACAAAGTGCTGAAACAATTACATAATGCAGCTTCTGATTCAACAACGCCTTCAGGGAAGAGATAAGGCATAGCTGCTGCTAATACAATTAACAGTGCTAATATAATCAATGGAATTAAAATAATCCATATATTCATTTTAACCTTTTTATTGCAGTTCGGACAAAACTTATCTGTCTTTTCCAACTCACAACCACATTGTTTACATATTTTTTTTGACATAAATATTTCTCCTTAATATTTAAGCTTAAAGAAAACTCATGATAAATAACGTGATCTCTTCAGCTTTTTACCATGCTAAGCAAAGTAAAGCATAAAAATTTTCGCTTAGCATTACATTTGTTAAGTAATTGATTTAAAGTTTTCCCGAATCAGCTTTTTCTAACTGTTCACGAAAAAACGGTGCAAAATCCGATACATTAAATGGAAAAAAATGATCCCCGATGAATGATTTGAAATAAAAGCTTCCGTCTGTATAACTCTGCCATTCCCTCATATCTTCCTCAGGAGCTTCATCATCTTCACTTCCTGTCATGCAGATCATCGGAATTGTAAGCTTTGAAATTGATTCTGCGGAATTGATCTCCTCATCAATTTTAAGATCAGCACAGAAAATATCATATAAAATGTCAATAAGCTCAGGTTCATTCATAATCTCGGCATCAGTTTGTCCCAGAGAGAAAACCTTTTTCATCATTTCATCCTTAGGCAGATGAAGGAGCTTTTCATCCTTGTATTTTAAATGAGGCGGACGCATACCTCCGACTAAAATCACCTTAGGCTTGCAGCTATACATTTTTTCAAGCTTCGACACAACCAGCAATGCAATAGCACTACCCATACTATGACCAAAAACAGCGTAATTTTCTGGCTTATCAGCCATGATCCTCTTACATATATCGTTAGCTGCTTCATCGCCTGAATTATAAAAAGGTTCACAAAACAATTCACCGTGGCCATTATATTCTATTGGCACTATTTCAGCGACATCACTGTATTTACTGATCCAATCATTGTAAACGCTCTTAGAACCGCCTGCATATGGCAGACAATATACTTTCAATTTACTCATATTCAAACCTCATTTGCAGGTATTCATCCAACAAGCAAAACTTACTATTTTTCAATTGCTTATTAAGCTGTTTCTCGGAAGCAAAATTGTTAATTCATTTGAATTAACAATTTCCAAATACAACTTACTTTATTGTAACATATTTTCTATCATCTGTCAAGTCTTTATGTGATTATTTTTATAACTTTTGTTGTTGAGTTGTCAATGATATGTTACACACAACCTCAAAAAATAGATGTAAAAGTAGAATAAACGAAATGAGCCAAATGTGAGGAGCGGAGCGACGAGGATTTGGCTCATTTCGGCGGCTCACCACATCACCGCCAGATAATCCTCCAGAACTGCGTTGGGACTGCGATATTTAAGGCAACTTTTAGATATGTTATTAAATAACTTATTGTACCTTGCAAGTTGCTTTCTGCCGTCTTCAAGGCTGTACATCCGCATTTTACTATAAAATCTCGCTTCATCAAGCCTATGCTGTCGCTCTACCTTACCATTATGTCTTGGTGTTGCCACCCTTATACGATGATATATTATATCCATTTCCGCAAGTGCTTTTTCAAACAACGTCTTTTTTTCAGGATCTTTTACAAGCAACTGCGTTGTCCACTCCGTTCCGTTATCTGTCTGTACTTCTCTTATCGGGAATGGAAAAGCTTTTATAAGCTTCATTAAAAAGTCCTTAGAGCTATATGTACTATGCTCGTCATACATTTCTCTGAAACAGAAACGTGTTCATTCATCTATGGCGGTATACTGATAATATTTCTTACCGTCTGCCACACAATAGCTTGGTACATATTTTACATCTATCTGGATTTTCTGTCCGGGATAGTCTGCTCTCATATACGGCTTAGGTTTATATGGCTTTCTTATGCTTGGATCTTTATCAAGCTTCATTCTGCGAATGGCACGCAGCATCGACTGATAGCACCTTTTATAGCCTTTTTCTCGCAGTCTGTCCCACAGCATAATCATATCATCATAATATGGATAATGACGTTTTATGAGGTCATATTCCTCTGCTGTCTGTTCAGCCGGATGATGCTTCGGACGGTGCGAATGCTCTTTCAGACTCCACCATTTTCCGTTATATCGTGCCCTCCACCGATAGATTGACATTCGGCTCACCTTGTATCGTATGCTCGCCTCTGTCACCCCGTGTTTCTGTGAATATTTTATTACCCGTTGACGAAACCGTGCTTCTTGTGCTATAATATTCATGAAGATAAACGCCTCTTTTCGTTATGTGTTTTTGTGGTTATTAACATTATAACATATTTGAGGCTGTTTGTCTTCTTTTTTTGTATCATATCTATTGTATCATAACATTATGTGATTATTTTTATAACTTTTAGGAACAAAAAAATTCCCAAAGTAAATTCCACAGTGGAATTTGAAGTGGAATTTACTTTAGGAAGAAAAATATGGTAGAATTAAGTGTGGGAAAGGAGGTCCCAGAGAATGAAAAATAAGCACTTGACATTAGACGATCGAATCGAGATACAGGAATGCTTATGCAAGGGGATGACATTCAAAGCGATTGCATCACGAATCGGTAAAGATCCAACAACGGTTTCAAAAGAGGTAAAACTGCATGCACAAGATTACAAAAATGGATTTACCAAAACGGACGATACGTGTCCTAAGCTTCTGAAAGCACCATTCGTATGTAACGGATGTGTGAAAAAGAATCACAGCAATTGTCCGTATATGCGGCGAAAATATGTTGCTAAAATCGCACAGGCAGAGTATGAAGCAACTTTAGTTGAATCCCGTGAGGGAATACCACTGAACAAGGAAGATTTTTATGCCAACGATAAAATAATATCTAATGCAGTAAAAAATGGTCAGCATATCTACCATGCAATTGTCGCAAATAAGCTTTCTGTGTCAAAATCAACGGTATACAGGCATATTCAGAAAGGTTATTACAGCATTTCTAAAATCGATTTACCTAGAGCTGTAAAATTCAAGCAACGCAAAAGTAAGAAAGAACAGTATGTTCCCAAAGGGCTTAAAGTAGGTAGAAGCTATGAGGATTTTCTAAGCTTTATTACTGAAAATCCTACCTGTTGTTACTTAGAAATGGACACAGTTATTGGCAGGCAGGGTGGAAAAGTTATTATGACATTTCAGTTTGTTAATGTAGATTTCATGTTTGGCATTTTGCTTGACAATAAAACAGTAGCGGAGGCAAGCGAAAAGATATGTATTCTTAAATATGGTTATCCCTTTAACACACCACAAGTAAGATCACTGCACCAAAGCAGCCA
>OGDY01003198.1_pt1 | contig 13308 bp, 13 predicted proteins | sample 1570341 | NCBI WGS metagenome assembly OGDY01 (sample SAMEA2581972, study PRJEB24529) | metagenome | biome: Human gut stool | place: China | collected 2011 | reverse complement strand
CTTCGGCGGGCAGCCCGACACGCGCACGCTGCAGATCCTCGGCCTGTAAGGAGGCACGCCATGGACAACCTGACTGAAACGAAACTCACATCCGAGAAAATTTACAGCGGCTGCATTCTCGACTTCTACCGCGACACCGTGCACCTGCCAAACGGCGGCACCGCGCCGCGTGAACTGTCGCGCCACGTGGGTGCGGTATGCATCGTGCCGCTGCTGGACGACGGCCGCGTGATCGTTGAGCGGCAGTTTCGCTACCCGGTAAACGAAGTCATCACGGAGATCCCCGCCGGCAAGCGCGACAGCCGCGAGGAGGCGCCCGAGGCCGCCGCGCGCCGCGAGTTGCGCGAGGAAACCGGCATCACGGCGCGCGAGCTGATCCCGCTCGGCCCGTTCTACCCCGCCGCTGCCTACTCGGACGAGGTCATCTGGATGTACCTTGCCCGCGGCCTGACCTTCGGCGAGCAGCAGCTCGACGACGACGAATTTCTCAATCTTCAGGCCGTGCCGCTCGACGAGCTCGCGCGCGACGTGCTGGCCGGGCGCATCCCGGACGCGAAAACGCAGGCGGCAATTCTGCGCGTGTACTGCATGGAGCACGGCTACGAGCCCAAATAAAAAAACAAAACAGCGGCACACGGCGGTCTGACGACCGCCGTGTGCCGCTATCGCATTGTGCCGCGCTCAGTGCCGATGAAACAGGCCCTTTTTCTCATACGGGGCGCAGGTGTAACCCGTTAGCTCGTAACCCGTCTTGGCAATGACCGGCCGCAGGTCTGTCTCCGGGATCTCCGTCTCGGAAAGAATGACCGTCTGGCCCTTGCTGTGCGAAGATGTGACCTTCTTGACCGAAAAGGCATTGCGCACCGCATCGTTAATGTGGCTCTCGCACATGCCGCACATCATGCCGTCTATGTTCAGTGTGATCTGATACATGGGATACCTCCTTGAAAAGTCAGCTGGTTAGATGCATTTAATTCAAGCCGGATGATATCACTGCCGCGCGCGCGTGTCAAGAGCGCGGCGCAAAAAAGATCCTGCTGTTTTGGTTCGGTTTTATCCCGGACAGGGAAAAACAAAGGCAGCTATTTCCGTCCCCGCACCAGAAACATCGGGGTGGAGGCGAAGCTGATCGTTTCCTCCTCCGACCAGACGCGCTTCCAGACTGTTTCATCGGCCTCGGCCTTCAGGCCGAGGGAGGCAAGCTGCTGCAGATCCCACGCGGGGCGCGCGATTTTTGACAGCGGCACGCGGCGGGCGATCTCCTCCATCACGTCGAAGTGCTCGCCCTCGGCCTCTACGTTCTGATCCCAGACGCCGCGTTCGGCGCTGCTCCTGCGGTCACGGTCCCATGCCGCATGCGCGTCCTCGTCGAAGAGATAGGCGTACCAGTTCGCGTCAAAATTCAGCAGCACGCCGCCCTTCTTCAGCACCCGCGTCCACTCGGCATACGCCCGATCGGGGTGCGGCAGATTCCAGGTCAGATTGCGGCTGATGACCGCGTCGAAGCGCTCGTCCGCGAAGGAGAGCGCCTCGGCGTTCATTTCCATAAAACATATCTCGTCGGCCAGAGGGCCGGCGTTTTCTTCTGCCTCGGCGAGCATGGCGCGGGTGAGGTCGATGGCCGTCACGGCGCAGCCCAGCTCGCGCAGCAGGATGGCGAAGAAGCCCGGCCCGGTGCCGACCTCCAGCACCTGCAAGCCGGCAAGCGGACGATCGGGGAACCGCCGCGTCAGCTCCTCACATATGCAGCCCTTCCATCTCTGCCGCTGCGCCGTGGCCAGCTCCAGCCGGTTGACCTCCGAATAGCCGGGAGCACGGTCGGTCCAGTAATTTTTATTCTCTTCAAGGATCGGGTCTCGGCACACCATAACTCACCATCGGGCCTTTCTCAATGATATTCAACGACGCGGTCTGATACAGCAGCACCCCATCTGCGGGTGCGAGCTCCGTAAAGAGGCTTTTGCCGAAATAGTCGCGGATCTCACCAAGCTTTTCGCCCTTCCGGAAACGGTCGCCCGGCTTTTTCTCCGGGTACCAGCAGCCGGTGCAGGGCGCGTCGTCGTTATACTCCAGCAGCTCCTGCTTGGGATAGCGGATCCAGTCCCCATTCAGTACGCCGAGCCGGCGCAGGATGTTGCACACATCGGCCTTGTCCGCCTCGATCTCCTCCCGGCTGAACAGGCTGAGCTGGCCGCGCTCGATGAGCACGCTGGGAACGCCGTGGAGAGAGGCAAGATTATAAGCCCCGCCCGTGCGGCAGTGCGAGCGCACAACATACTTTACATTCACGCACTCTACCATCCGTTTCGCCGTCTCCTCGGCAGGCGCATCGCCCAGATAATAGCAATAGGGGATCAGCGTCTCATAACCGTCGCCGCAGTGCAGGTCGATATAAGCATCTGCGTTGCGGATAAAGACCTCGAAGAGCATATGCGCCAGCCGCTCGGCCTCGCTCCCCTCCCGGTTGCCGGGGAACACGCGGTTGAGATTTTTTCCGTCCTCAAAGACGCGGGACATGGTGCGGTTTTCAAAGCCCGAACGGTTGACCAGCGGAACAAAGACCACGTTGCCGCGCAGCGTGGAAACGTCAAGCTCATTGGACAGCTCGATGGCCGCCTGAATGCCGACGTATTCCGCGTTGTGGATACCCGCCGTGATGAGCACGGTCGGTCCCGGCTGCTCACCGCAGAGCAGGACGTGCGGAACGTGCAGCTCGGTGCCCTCCACGTGGATATGATCTTTTACCGTTTTGCCCGGCGTCAACTCGTGCCCGGCGATCATTTTTGCTTGCATGGCAGCCTCCTTTTATTCTGTTACCGTATCATGCGCCACCCTTTTTGACAAGCCCCCCGGGGGGGATCCGGAAGCGGGAAAAGGCCGCGGTCTATGCGAATTTATATCCCCCGCGGGGGCTTACGCATCGGCGAAAGACAGGATATAATGTAAGCAGCCTGTATTTCCGTTTATTGGACAGGCAGCCGCGTGAGGGCGCAAGGACCGCCGGCTGCAGCAGAGAGGGGAAGCATATGGAACTGATCAAGCATCGCGTAGCTCACTACTGGTCTCACCGGGCGGAGGCCTTTGAAGCGCAGAGACTGCGTGAATTCGACAGCGAGAAGCGGGCGCGCTGGCTCGCGGAGTTTTTCCGGTATCTGCCGCAGGGGCGGCCGCTCCGGGTCCTGGACATCGGCACGGGTACCGGCTTCTTCGCCTGCCTGTTTGCCGCCGAGGGGCACGAAGCGACCGGCATCGACCTGACACCGGACATGATCGAACACGCCGAGCATATGGCCGCCGTTCTGGGGCTGGACGCCACGTTCCGGATCATGGACGCAGAAAACCCGGACTTCGAGCCGGAGAGCTTCGACGTGCTGGTGACACGGAATCTGACATGGACGCTGCCGCATGTCGAAAAAGCCTATCGGGAGTGGTACAGGATCCTCAAGCCCGGCGGTGTGCTCATCAACTTTGACGCGGATTACAGCGCCGCGCCGGAAGATGAGCAGCAAGGAGGAAAGAAGCACGAGCTGCCCGAAAACCACGCGCACAAGCTGGTGCCGGACGATCTGATGGCCGAAAACGATGCCATCACGATGGAGATCGGCGCCTATCACGGGCCGCGCCCGCAGTGGGACGTGCAGCTGCTCATCGAGGCCGGCTTTGAGCGTGTCACCGTGGACAAAGGCGCTTATAAACGCATCTATGCCGAGATCGACGAGTTCTTCAATCCCACGCCGATCTTCACCATCGCAGCTTTCAAATAACAGGAGAGGCACGGCATGAAAAACTACGCGCTCAAGCGCCTGCTGCAGCTGATCCCGATCCTGCTTGCGATCACATTTTTGTCCTACGGCATGATGCGAATTGCCGGCAGCGACGTGGTCGAGCAGAAAATGGAGAACACGAGCGGCACGGTTTCGCAGGAAATGATCGACAACGCCAGAGCAGAGCTGGGTCTGGATAAGCCCTTTGTCGTGCAGTACTTCACGTGGCTCGGCAATCTGCTCAGGGGTGACATGGGCACCTCCTACGTCTCGAACAAGCCGGTGTTCTCAACCTTCGTCTCCAAGCTGCCGGCCACGCTTTTGCTGACGGCCGTTTCCATATTGCTGACCGTACTGATCTCGATCCCGCTCGGGATCTGGTCGGCGGTGAAGCAGAACACGGCGACCGATTACGTGATCCGCACAGCGAGCTTTATCGGCAACTCTCTGCCGAACTTTTTCGTCTCCCTGCTGCTGATGTACTTTTTTGCGATCAGGCTCGGCTGGTTTCCGGTCATCTCCGGCGGCGTCAGCCTGCAGAGCGTGGCGCTGCCCGCCCTGACGCTGGCGATCGCCATGTCGGCCAAGTATCTGCGGCAGGTCCGCGCAACCGTTCTGGATGAGCTGAGCAAGGATTACGTGCTCGGTGCCAGGGCCAGAGGCGTAAAGTTCTCCACGACCATGATCAAGAGCGTCATGAAGGCCTCGCTCGTGACGATCATCACGCTGCTGACGCTTTCGATCGGCTCACTGCTCGGCGGCACGGCCATCGTCGAGTCCATCTTCATGTGGGACGGCGTCGGTAAGCTGGCGGTGGATGCGATCAACATGCGCGACTACCCGATCATTCAGGCCTACGTGATGTGGATGGCCATCATCTACGTCGTGGTCAACCTGATCACCGACCTGAGCTATCACTTCCTTGATCCGAGGATCCGGCTGGGAGGGATCGAGCGATGAACGAAACCGTCACAGTCCGTGTACAAAAAGTCAGGAAGAACCGTATCAGGATCCGTCTGACCCTCTTTCTGATCCTGACGGCAGCATTGCTTCTCATTGCGATCTTTGCGGACAAGATCGTCCCTTACGACCCCTATGCGCAGGACCTGTCAAAGTCGCTTCTCCCGCCTTCGGCCGAGCACTGGATGGGCACTGACCGCTACGGACGCGACATGTTCTCCCGCGTAGTGGTCGGCGCGCAGACAAGTATCTTCTCCACGCTGGCACTCGTCGGCGTCATCTCGGTCTTTGGAACCGCCGTCGGCACACTCTGCGGCTACTACGGCGGCGCGATGGACTCCGTCGTGATGCGCATCTCGGACGTGTGTCTGGCCTTTCCGGGGCTGGTCTTTGCCCTGGCGATCGCGGCGATGCTGGGCGGCGGCGTCAGCAACGCGGTGCTCGCGCTGGCGGTCATCAGCTGGCCGAAATATGCGCGCGTGGCGCGAAGTCAGACGCTGGCGCTCAAAAGCAGCGGCTTTGTGGCCGCGGCACGGCTCTCCGGCGACAGCTCCATGCAGATGATCCTGCGGCATATCCTGCCGAATATCCTCGGCCCAATTCTGGTCACGGCCATGCTGGACATCGGCACGATGATGATGGAGCTCGCAGGGCTGAGCTTCCTGAATCTCGGCGCGCAGCCGCCCACGGCCGAGTGGGGCAATATGATGAGCGGCGGACGCAGCATGCTGCAGACTTACCCATGGCTCGTACTGTCGCCCGGCTTCGCGATCTTCCTGTCGGTCGTGATCTTCAATCTTCTGGGCGACACCGTGCGCGACTACATGGACCCAAAGAACTCCCGGGCACGATAATTCGGGCCCTATATAAACAAAGGAAAGGAAACAGAAAACATGAAAAAGATCCTAGCTTCCCTTCTGGCGCTCTGCCTCTCGCTCGGCATTCTGGCCGGCTGCGGCAGCTCCAACACGCCCGCCCAATCCGGCGGAAAAAAGACCTTTGTCTTCGGCGACACCACCTTCAACGCCGAAAACGAAGAGCCGACGATCAATCCCCACGAGGCCTATTCCGGCTGGGCCTGCATCCGCTACGGCGTCGGCGAGACGCTGATGAAGATCGCGGACGACGGCACGCTCGAGCCCTGGCTGGCGGAGAGCGCCGCCAACATCAATGCGACCACCTGGGAGATCGTGATCAAGGATGCGGTCTGCTTCTCCAACGGCAAAAAGTGTGACGCCGCCGCAGTCAAGGCCTGTCTCGAGCACCTGATCGAGGTCCACGAGCGCGCCGCCGGCAACCTCAAGATCGCCTCGATGGAAGCCGACGGTCAGAAGCTGACCATCGTCACCTCCGAGCCCAACCCCATTCTGATGAACTATCTCTCCGAGGCCTATGGCTGCATCATCGACATGGAGGTCGGTATCCCCGACAACGGCTGCGTCGTCGGCACCGGCCCCTATGTGGCGACCGAAGTCGTCACAGACGACCATGTGAATCTCATCAAAAACGTCAACTACTGGGACGGTGAGGTCAAGGTCGACGAGATCACCGTCCGCACCATTTCTGACGGTGACACGCTGGCCATGGCGCTCCAGTCCGGCGAAATCGACGCAGCCTACGGCATGGCCTATGCCAGCTATCCGCTCTTTGAGAACGACAACTACAAGTTCACCAGCATCCAGACCAGCCGCTGCTTCTGGGGCATGATGAACCTCAACAAGGAGAACTCCGGCTATACGATCATGAGCGATCCCGCCGTCCGCAAGGCGATCGCCATGGGCATCAACAAGCAGGACTTCGTCAACGTGCTGCTCAACGGCTACGGCTACACCGCGACCGGTGCCTTCCCCGACAGCTTCGCGTTCGGTCAGGGCATTCAGACCGTGTCCTTTGATCCCGATCAGGCCAAGGCCGGGCTGGAGGCTGCCGGCTGGGTCGACACCGACGGTGACGGCATCCGCGAAAAGAACGGCGTCAAACTCTCGATCCGCTGGCTGACCTACCCGTCCCGTCAGGAGCTGCCCCTGCTGGCCGAATCCGCGCAGTCCACGCTCAAGGACATCGGCATTGACGTACAGATCAACTGCACCAAGGATCACAACAGCATCCGCAAGGATCCCACGGCATGGGACATCTGGGTCAGCGCCAACGTCAACGCCGGCCTGGGCGATCCCCAGAACTTCTTCGACACCTACTGTCTGGACGAATCGGTCAAGAACTCCGGCGGCCACCACAGCGACAAGCTCGAGAAGCTTGCCGTCCAGCTGCGCACCACCTTCGATCCGGCCGAGCGTGCGAAGATTGCCGTCGAGATGCAGCAGCAGCTGCTGGACGACAACTCCTACGTCTTCTGCTCCTTCCTGCGCATGAGCATGATCATGAAGGCCAACGTCTCCGGTCTCGAAGCACACACCTGCGACTTCTACGAGCTGACCGCGGATCTCGATATCCAGTAAGCAAAAGAAAGAGGGGCGGAAGCATCCGCCCCTCCGTTCCCCGGACGGACATGGGCTCAGCACGGAAGATTTCCGTTTTGAGCCGATGCCCGTTTTTCAGACAACATCCGAATGAGGTCGTTTTTTATGGCAGTATTATTGGACTATCAGCATGTGGAGGTCTCCTTCAACGGGGAGCCTGTCGTCCATGACGTGAGTTTTCAGCTCCATCCCGGCGAGATCCTCGGTCTGGTGGGTGAGTCCGGCTCGGGCAAATCCACGCTGATCAAGGCCGCAATGGGGCTTCTGGGCAGCAGCGGCATGGTCACGAGGGGCGACATCTGGTTTGAAGGAAAAAGTCTTCCGGACGTGCCGCCCAAGGAGCTGCGCAGGATCTGCGGCGAGAAGATCGGCATGATCTTTCAGGACTGCGGCGCGTCCCTGAGCCCGACCCGCACGATCGGCGAGCAGATCATCGAGAGCATGGCGGCGCACCGCAAGGTGGATGTGGCCGAGGCAAAGCGCGCCGCGCTGGAGCTCTTTGAAAAGCTGCACTTTCAGGACGGTGAGCGGATCTGGGACAGCTATCCCTTCGAGCTCTCCGGCGGCATGAATCAGCGCGCGGGCATTGCGATCGCCATGCTGATGAATCCTGCCGTTCTCCTGGCGGACGAGCCCACCTCCGCGCTCGACATGGCCGTACAGCGGCAGGTCGTGGAGGAAATGCTGCATGTCCGCGAGGCCTTCGGCACCGCGATCATCATCGTGACGCACGACATCGGCGTCGTCTCCGCGATGGCCGACAGCATCGTCGTGCTCTCCAACGGCCGCGTGATGGAATACGCAGCGGCGAAGGACGTGCTGGAAAACCCGCAAAATGACTACACGGTAAAGCTGCTGAGCGCAGTTCCGAGACTGAGGAGGGAGAAGGCATAAATGGAACCGATCCTGAAGGTCGCAGACCTCTCCAAAGCCTTTTCCCGCGCCGGCAGGGATGCATTTTTCGCCGTCGATCATGTGAGCTTTGAGGTACAGCCCGGTGAGATCCTCGGCATCGTGGGCGAATCCGGCTCCGGCAAGTCCACGATCGCCAGGCTCATCACCCGCCAGATCGACGCCACCGGCGGGCAGATCTTCATCGACGGGCAAGATATCACCCGGCTCAGGGGGAGGGATCTGATCCCGGTCTACGCGAAGATCCAGATGGTCTTTCAGTCACCGGCCGACTCCTTCGATCCGCGCCGCACACTGGGCGACGGCATCTGCGAAAGCCTGCGCAACAAGGGCGTACCGAAGGCCGAACGCGAGGCAAAGGCACGCGCGCTGCTGGAAAGCTGCGGCCTGCCGGCCACGTTTCTCGCGCGCTATCCGCATCAGGTCTCCGGCGGCCAGTGCCAGCGCGCGGCCATTGCAAGAGCACTGATGAATGACCCGCGCATCCTCATCTTTGACGAGGCCACCTCCGCACTGGACGTGACCGTGCAAAAGCAGATCATCGAGCTTCTGCAGCAGCTGCAGAAGGAAAGGAAGCTGGCCTATCTCTTCATCTGCCACAACATCGCGCTGGTACAGCAGTTTTGCGACAGGGTCATCGTGCTCCATGACGGCAGGATCGTGGAGAGCGGTCTGCCCGACGAGGTCATCCTGCACCCGCAATCGGATTACACCAGACGGCTTGTCGACGCTGTTTTCTGAGCGGCAGAGCCTTGCTGTTTTCCCCGGCACGGCTCAGACTTACGGTTCAACGGATCGGCTCGTCAGACCGCCGCCGCGCTGAAAGTCAAAAGCCACCTGCTATTGAAGAACCATAAAAAAGACGAGATTTTCATCCGTGAAAATCTCGTCTTTTTGTTTTGCTGCTCACGCCTTCGGGAAGATGGCGTGGATGGTCGTGCCCGTGCCGGGCGTGCTCTCGAGCTCGATGCGGCCATGGTGATACTGCACGGCGTGCTTCACGATCGACAAGCCCAGACCCGTGCCGCCGGACGCCTTGGAGTGGCTCTTATCCACGCGGTAGAAGCGCTCGAACACGCGTCCCTGGTGCTCCGGCGCGATGCCGATGCCGGTGTCGGCGACGGTGATGCTGCTGCCGTCCGTGCCGGACGCGACCGCAATATCCACGCGCCCTCCGTCAACGTTGTACTTGATGGCGTTGTCGCAGAGATTGTAAACGATCTCATAAATCAGGCGGCGCACACCGGGCATGACAACCGGCCGGCCCGTGACGCTGAGCGTGACATCCCGCGCAGCGGCAGCGTCGTGCAGGTTCTCCGCCGCCTCCTGCGACACGGCGAGCAGATCGACCGGTTCCGTCGGCATGGCGTCGCCTTCGTCGAGCTGGGACAGGCGGATGATGTCGTCGATGAGCGTGACGAGGCGCGCGGCCTCGGCGTGGATGTGGCCGACGAAGCGCGGCAGGTCGTCAGGGCGGACCATGCCGTTTTCGATCAGCTCGGCGCTGCCGATGATGCCCTGCAGCGGCGTTTTGAGCTCGTGCGAGACATTCGCCGTGAACTCGCGGCGGTTTTGCTCGGCGAATTCCTGCTCCGTGATGTCGAAGGCGAGAATGACCGTGCCGAGCAGCTTCCCGTCGGACGTAATGCGGCTGATGTCGAACTGATACACGCGGCCCGCGCGCTCGGCGCGCACCTCACTGTGGCCGTCCGTGACGGTGGCCTGAATGGCGGCGCTGATCTCGTGGCTGCGCTCGATGGTGAGAAAGTCTTTGCCCACGCACTGCGCGTCCGCGTCGAAGAGCGCCTGCGCCGCAGCGTTGATGCTCAGGATGCTGCCGTGCTCGTCGAGCAGGATGAGGCCCTCGCGCATACTGCCGGTGATCTGCGTGAACTCGTCGGTCTTTTCGCGCAGTTCGCGCAGCTGCGTCTGGATCTCGACGTGCTGGCGGTGGATGCGCTTGAGCAGCGGGGAGAGCTCTTCATAGGCGTCGTTGTCGAGCGGATGCTCGAGATCGAGGCTGTTGAGCGGGTCGACAATACGCCGCGACAGCCGCCTGGCCAGCAAGCCGGAGAGGATGAGCGCCACGATGAGCACGATCAGCAGCGGCTGGATCATGCCGACGGCGATCATGCCGACCGTCGCGCGGCTGATGGAGATGCGCAGCACCGTGCCGTCATCGAGCCGCTGGGCGTAGTACATGGTCTTTTCCATGAGCGTCGAGGAATAGCGCGTGCTCTCGCCGGTGCCGGTGGCCAGCGCCTGGCTGACCTCGGCACGCGAGGCGTGGTTTTCGAGGCTCTCAGCATCGGTTTTCGTGTCATAAATGACGCTGCCGTCAGCCGCGATCCACGTCAGGCGGCAGCGGTCGGCCGTCAGCCGGGACAGATAGTCCGTGCCGCCGTCCTCGACGGCTGCCGAGGCGAGGCTCAGCTCGTCGCGCAGCTGGTTTTCCTCCACGCCGCCGAAATAGTCGTACAGGAAGCCCATGATGATCAACAGGCTCGCCAGCAGCACACACCCGGCCACGAGCAGGATCGATTGAAAAATCTTTTTGGTCATGTCGTTGCCTCCATGCGGTAGCCAACATTGCGCACCGTTTCGATCCGCCGTCCGTAGGGGCCGAGCTTCTGCCGGAGCGTCCGGATGTGCATGTCGACCGTGCGGGTCTCGCCGCAGTAGTCCATGCCCCAGATCTCCTGAAAAAGCTGGTCGCGCGTGAACGCCATGCCCGGATGGGACAGAAACAGGCGCAGAAGTTCAAATTCTTTATACGTAAGCGCGACGCGCGCGCCGTCGACCGTGACCGTGTGTGCATTGAGATCGACGACGAGCCCACCGCTGCGCAGCAGATGCGCAGCCTTGCCCGGCTGGCAGCGGCGCAGCACCGCCTTGACGCAGGACACAAGCTCCATCACGCCGAACGGCTTGACGAGGTAGTAGTCCGCACCGAGGTCGAGGCCGCGGATCCTGTCATACTCCGCGCCCTTGGCCGTGGCCATGACGACCGGGATGGTGCGCAGCTCCGCCGACGCCTTCATGCGCTGCAGCAGCTCGATGCCGTCCACGCCGGGCAGCATCACGTCGAGCACGACCAGATCGGGTTTCTCCGTCTGAAGCGCCGCCCAGAACGAGACACCGTCGGCAAAGCCGCGGGCGTCAAACCCCGTGGACGAGAGCGTATAGACCTCAATGTCGCGGATGCTGGCGTCGTCCTCCACACACCAGATCATGGCTTACCCCTCCTTGTGCACCCCGGTGACCGAGAAGATCACCCACTCGGCGATGTTCGTCGCGTGGTCGCCGATGCGCTCGAAGTATTTGGCGATCATGAGCAGGTCGAGCGCGTACTCCCCGTCTTCGGGATGGGCGGCGATCTTATCGATCAGCCGGCGCTTGACCTCATCGAAGGCGTTGTCCACGACATCGTCCTCGGCAATGACCGTCTCTGCCAGCATTGTATCACGCTGAACGTAAGCGTCAACACTTTCTGTGACCATATGGATGGTCGAAAGGGCCATTTCGCGCAGCAGATCGTCATTTTCCGCCGAGCGCCCGGCGAGAAACTGAATGATCTCCGCAATATCCTCGGCCTGGTCGCCGATGCGCTCCATGTCCGTGATCATCTTCAGCGCGGCCGAGATCTGGCGCAGATCGCGCGCGACGGGCTGCTGCTGGAGCAGGAGCTTGAGGCACAGCGACTCGATGTTGCGCTCTTTCTGGTCGATCTCGGCATCGAGCGGCGCGACCCGCTTTGCCAGCTCCGGATCTGCCTCCGTGAGGGCCTTGGACGCGAGTGCGATGACCTCCTCGCACAGTGCGCCCATCTCGATCATCTCCTTGTTCAGGAGCGCGAGCTGTTCATCAAACCGGCTTCTCATCAGCCAAACCTCCCTGTGATGTAATCCTCTGTGCGCTTATCCTGCGGCTGCGAGAACAGCTGCTGCGTGTCATCGCACTCGACGAGCTCGCCGAGCAGGAAAAACGCCGTGCGGTCGGAGATACGCACCGCCTGCTGCATATTGTGCGTGACGATGACGATCGTGTACTGCTCCTTGAGCTGCATGGCCAGCTCCTCGATCTTCGACGTGGAGATGGGGTCGAGCGCGCTCGTTGGCTCGTCCATGAGCAGCACCTCCGGCTCGACCGCGAGCGCGCGGGCGATGCACAGGCGCTGCTGCTGGCCGCCGGAGAGGCCGAGGGCGTTTTTCTTCAAACGATCTTTCACCTCGTCCCAGATGGCCGCGCCGCGCAGGGATTTTTCGACGATCTCGTCGAGCTTCGCGCGGTTTTTGACGCCGTGCGTGCGCGGGCCGTAGGCAATGTTGTCGTAGATGCTCATCGGAAACGGGTTCGGCTTCTGAAAGACCATGCCGATCTCGCGCCGCAGCTCGTTGACATCCGTGCCGGGGGCGAAAATATCCTGGTCGCGGTAGCGCACATCGCCCGTGATCTTCACGCCCGGGATGGGGTCGTTCATGCGGTTGAGCGTTTTGAGAAACGTGGATTTGCCGCAGCCGGACGGCCCGATGAGCGCCGTGATGCTCTTTTCGGGGATGTTCATGCTGATATCGTGCAGTGCCTGATGGTCTCCGTACCAGAGGTCCAGGCCCTGGACTGTCATAATGTCACTCATAGACTTCTTTTCCTCCTGAAGTATCGCTCAACGAGCGTGGCCGCGCCGTTGATGAGCAGTGTAAGGATCATCAAAATGGCGGCGATGGCAAAGGCCACATCGAACTGGCCCTGCTCCTTGGCGTAGACGTAAAGCGCGACGGTGAGCGTGGCGCCCGCGCTGCTCAGCCCCTCAAAGAAGCCGTTGAGCGCGTGGGCAAAGCCCGCTGTGAACAGCAGCGCGGCCGATTCGCCGAGGATACGGCCGACGGACAGGATGCAGCCGGTAATGACGCCGTCCACGCAGCCGGGCAGCACCACGGTGCGGATGACGCGCCACTTGCCCGCGCCGAGACCAAAGGCACCCTCACGGTAGCTCTGCGGCACGGTCTTTAAGCTCTCCTGCGTGGTGCGCATGATGGTCGGCAAGTTCATGATGACGAGCGTGAGCGCGCCGGCCAGCAACGACGTTTTCATATTCAGAAACTGGCAGAAAAACAACATGCCCACAAGGCCGTAGATAATGGACGGGATGCCGGAGAGCGTCTCGGCCGCGTACTCGATGGCGCCGATGAGCCGGC
>OGDY01003178.1_pt1 | contig 13378 bp, 11 predicted proteins | sample 1570341 | NCBI WGS metagenome assembly OGDY01 (sample SAMEA2581972, study PRJEB24529) | metagenome | biome: Human gut stool | place: China | collected 2011 | reverse complement strand
CAGATGGCGGAAAAGACATCGCCAGACGCGCCGCCGAATTGTGCGGTGGTGCCTTTACTTTCCCTTTGCCTTCTTCCACATCAAGTACGCCAGCTTCGGACTGACCATTGCAATCAGCCCCTTGCGGCGCTCATTCTGCGTCGGCATCTTCAGCACCCAGCGCCAGTTCGCGCGCAAACGCTTGATGGCATCCTGCCGCAGCGCCGTGCAGTCCTGCTCGCTCGTGAAGGAGAAGTAGAACGCCCGCGTGCACGCAAAGCAGTACCGCGTCATCGACGTTTGGTGCATCAGCGGCGCAACGTCCTTCGTCATCCGGCAAACGTCCGCCCACACCATCACGTCCGAATACTGCTTTGTCGTATATTTTTGGTGCATCGCCGAACCTGTCCACTGCACATAGTAGTAGAGCCGGTCGATCAGGTACGCCACGCGCTTCGTCGCCAGAACTGCCTGCATGTAGAACAGCGTGTCCTCCGCGTAAGAAATCTGCTCATCAAAGCGCAGATTCTCCAGCAAATCGTGGTGATACAGCACGCCGTAGGACTGGACGTGCGCCATCTCGCCCCACTGGTCGTAGTTATCAAACGTCGCCAGCTTCGCGGGCTGATGGGGTTCGTCCGGCAGTGGCTTATCCACATCGTCCTCGTGCAGCTCGTAAGTCCAGCAGCAGGACATTTTCGTCCCTTGCGCCATCAGCGCATCGTACAGGTACTGAATGTAGTTCGGCGACACGGTGTCGTCCGGATCAACGAACGCGCCGTATTCGCCGCGCATGTTGCGCAAGCCCTCATTCCGCGCCGACGACACACCGCCGTTTTTCTTGCGGAGGATACGGAAGCGGCTATCCGCGTATTGCTGGATGACCTGCACGCTGTTATCAGTCGAGCCGTCATCCACGAAAAGGAATTCGAGATTCGGGTATGTCTGCGCCGTCAGGCTGGCAATGCACCGGGGCAGCTTGCCTGACATGTTGTAGACGGGTAGAATGATGGAAATCAGCGGCAGCATAGGTTACTCCCCACCCCGAAGTTTCTTTTTCAACTTGCGGACGGTCATTTCCAGCAGGTACTGGAATTCCTTCGTTCTGCCGTAAACCACCAGCACGACCGCGGCGAAAATCGCGGTGTAAATCAGCCCTTGGGCGATGAACCAGAGGAAATTCGTCTGCGGCATCAGCTGGAAAATCCAGTAGGACACGGCGCTGACCCCCGCGACCACCACCCAGCGGACGATGTAATCCATGAAGTAGCGGCGCAGCTTCTTCTGCCAGTCCTCCTCAATGCCGTAGCGCATCAGCACATACGGTTCAAACCAGACGCACGTCAGCAGGCTGGAGATAATCGTGCCGCCGATGATGCCCGCCACGCCAAAGCGCCGCACCAGAATCAGCGATACAACAAGGTTGATGATCGCCTCCGCCAGCGCCTTGTAGCGGTCATGCCAGAACAGCCCCAGCGCCTCGCGGAACTGCAATCCCATCTGGCGAAGACCGCTGATGAAAAACTCCGCTATGATGATGACGACGACCGTCATCGAGAAAAGGTACTCTTCGCCGAAAATCATGCGGATGAAGAAGTTAATCAGCGTCACCAGTCCGCCGGAGAGGTAGCCGTAGAGCAGGAAAGCTGCGAAATCGAGGATGCGGAAGATTTCGTAGACGCGCTTTCTGCCCTCCAGCGCGTTCAGGTTGCCGATGCTGGCGGTGAATGCGCCCGTCACATGCCCCAGCAGGTTGTTGACGTTCATCAAAACGAGCTTGTAGTTGGAGTATATGCCGACCGTAGCCAGCCCGTCAAACGCGGACATAATCAGGTTATCCGTGCTGCGGACGATAACCGTCGCCAGCTTATGCAGGCTCAGCGCGCCGACGTTCTTGAAAATCGCCTTGCGCTCCTGTGGTTCGGGCAGCTCCTTGTACTGCTTGAGGTACGGGAACTCCTTGTCCGCGCGGATGGAGATGATAACGCTGGAAACCATCGGCACAAAAAGCTGGATAATCAGGTAGAGGATGAAGTTCCGCGTCGTCACCAGCACAACGATTTGCAGAATCAGGCGCACGATGCCGATGATTTGGTCAAGCGCCTTGCGGATATATGCCTTCTGGTACGCCTGATAGATGGCGTTCTTGTAGGACAGCAGGTATGACGTGACAGCTTGCAGGAGGTACAGCAGATAAATCAGCTGCAGGTTCTCCGCGCCCTCGCCGCCCTTCATCAGCAGCGGCAGGAACGGCATGAGCGCCAGCCCGATGCCCAGCACCGCCAGCGCAACGATGCGGTACAGCGTGCGATAGAGGTTCATCAGGCGCGCCAGCTGCTTCTCGTCGTTCTGCGCCGCCGGGCGGTACATGCTGAAAATCATCGCCGAGCCGATGCCCAATTCCGCCAGATTCAGCATTCCCAGCACATCGCCGAAGAGGCCGTTCACGCCGAGATATTCCTGCGACAGGTAGTGGACGAACACCATGCGCCCGCCGAAGGAAAGCAGCATGTTCAGCAGCTGCCCCACCAGCCCGACAATCATATTGATGATGGAGTTTTTCTTTCTCATCCGTGCTCTTCCGGCGCTGACTGACCGGATGCCTCCTCTCCTGCGCTGACTGCAAGCGCGTGAGCCGTTTGCAATCGCTTCATTATAGCACGGTTATGACTGCCTTGCAACAAAAACACCTGTTATCATCGGCTCTGCGCGAAATTTCGCACTTTGTTCACCCAACCCACACATTCTGTGATATATGCTTGTTTCTTTCTTGTCAATATGCTATAATGGAGTGCAATCCACCGTTTTTCGGCGGAAATTTCGCGGGGCTTCCCCGTACAAGGGAGATTTGGAGGACATGGGAAAGGTCAGCGCGTTTCTGAAACGGAAGAATGTTCTGTTTTCCGCAAAACGCTACGGGATAGACGCCATGGGCGCCATGGCGCAGGGGCTGTTCGCCTCGCTGCTGATTGGCACAATCATCAAGACGCTCGGTCAGCAGCTGAACGTGCAGTTCCTAATTGACGCGGGCAACTTCGCCCAGCAGGTTGCGGGGCCGGCCATGGCGGTGTCCATCGGCGCGGCACTCTCTGCCCCGCAATTGGTGCTGTACAGCCTGATTGCCGTCGGCATGGCGGCAAATAAGCTCGGCGGCGCGGGCGGCCCGCTGGCGGTCTACTTCATCACGATTGTCGCGTCCGAATGCGGCAAAATCGTCAGCAAGGAGACGAAGGTGGATATTCTCGTCACCCCGGCGGTCACGATTCTTGTCGGCGTTGGGCTGTCCGTGCTGTGCGCGCCCGCGATTGGCGCGGCTGCCAGCTCGGTCGGCGATTTCATCAAGTGGGCAACGAACCTCCAGCCGCTGCTGATGGGCATTCTGGTGTCCGTCGTCGTCGGCATGGCGCTGACGCTGCCGATTTCCAGCGCTGCCATTTGCGCGGCGCTCTCGCTGACGGGGCTTGCGGGCGGCGCGGCGGTCGCGGGCTGCTGCGCGCAGATGGTCGGCTTCGCGGTCATGTCCTTCCGCGAGAATGGCGTGGGCGGCTTGGTCAGTCAGGGGCTGGGCACGTCGATGCTGCAAATGCCCAACATCATCCGCAATCCGCGCGTGTGGATTCCCCCGACGCTTGCTTCCGCCATCACCGGCCCGATTGCGACGTGCCTGTTCCACCTCGAAATGAACGGCCCGGCGGTTTCCAGCGGCATGGGCACTTGCGGTTTGGTCGGGCAGATTGGCGTTTACACCGGCTGGCTGAACGACATTGCCGCCGGCACGAAAGCCGCGATTCTGCCGATGGACTGGGTTGGGCTTATCCTGATTTGCTTCGTTCTCCCCGCCGTGCTGACGCTGCTGTTCGCCTTCTTCCTGCGCAAGTGGGGCTGGATCAAGGACGGCGACCTGAAGCTGCAATAACAAGGGCGAATGAAACGGGGCGAATGAAACGGGACGAATGAAACGGGACGAAGTCCCCCCCCCCCTTGACCTTTTCGCGCGATTCAGTTGGTGACACTTTCAGGCTGCTTCCGCGTGTTTATACTATTTCCAGATAAGAATGCGCCAAGATGCGCGGCGAATTTTTCGTTCTGGCTAACGGGAACGAAATGCAGCGTAGCAGCGCTACGCTAAATGGAGTGAGCGGACGCCAGAACGAAAAAGGCGCAAGCAGATGGCGCAGTTGAATCTGGAAATAGTATTATGCAGGGATTTCGCGCCTGCGGGCGCGAGGAGGGGGCTTTGCGATCGCCCCCTCCACCCCTTCGCTCCCCTGCGGCGCACAAGCAAATCCGCATAGAAAACTCAAGCCACAAAACGCACCTCATCCAGCCAATCCGCCGGGTGAGGTGCGTTTCTTTTACCAAAAAGTCAGCACCGAAAAAGGGGTTCTTCACGGAATCTTGGGGAAAGAGTAGCTTGGGGGCGCGTCTGCGGACGCGCAAAGTTACTGGCAGGGACGCTTCGCTGCCTGCGCCTTTGTTGAATGCGTTTGCGATGCTGGTCGGACGCGGAACAGTTGGGGCGTTGCCCCAAACCCCACAAGGGACGCTGTCCCTTGACCCTGCAAGGGGCAATTGCCCCTTGACCCCTTTTCGCGATTGAGTTGGTCGCGCTTTCATGCTCCTTCCGCGTGCAGCTTTTTGGTGCTTCGCCTAAGCCCTTGTTTGCTTCCCTAACTTTCCGTGAAGCACCGAAAAAGGGCGGCATACCCGCAGGTACACCGCCCCTTGAAGCCTTGGATTACACCTTCTGGAAGGTGAACACCACTTCGCCGCCCGCTTCGGGAGCAATTTCTTCCACCGTCGTGTCGAACTCGTAGCCTTCCGGCACAATCAGCACATGCAGCACATAGGGGTACGCAGGCATGGTGAATTCCAGCACGCCATTCTCATCCACAGGCATGGGCGTGCACGTTTCATCCGTGCAGACGTTAATCATCGCGCCTGCCACGGGGTTGCCGTCCTGATCGACGCACTTAATCGTGTAGCTCGCCATGCCCTCCATCGGCAGCTGCGGCGCTTCCGCCACTTCATCCGTGGAAGGCAGGGTGCCATCGGCGTACTTCCAGCCGGGGACATTGATGCCATACTGCTGCAGCATGGCGACAAACGCATTGGCGTTGGGTTCATCAGCGATTGCAATGGCGGACGCTTCCACGTTTTCCGCGCCAGCCTTCACCACAAAATAGGTGGTATACGGGAAGCCGCTTGCCTGATTGGTGTCAATCGGCTGATTCGGGATGACGTAGCCGTCCTCCGTCATGTAGTCCGTCAGCGCATAGTTTTCGGGAGCCGCTTCGCAGCCAAAGGCGTACATTTCCGGGTCAAGCCCCTTCGCCAGCGTCACCTTCACCGTCGCGCTTTCCGTGTTGTCAATCACATAATAGTTGGTCATGCCAAAGGTGGACATCAGCGCAAATTTCGGGTCGGTGAAGAAAACCTGCTTCACGTTGTCGCCCACAAAGGAGATGGTCGTCATCTTCGTGCCTTCCGGATAGACCGGGTTGTTCGCCAGCACAGCGGCGGCTTCTTCTCCGTCCACCACGCGCACGTTGTCCAGCCAGATCATGTCCTCATTCGCGGCCTGAAGGGAATCCTTGATGTAAGACAGGGCAATTTCGTAAGTACCGTCCGCCGGGAATTCATAGCCGTAGGTCGCCCATTCCTTTACGCCGCCGAAAGCCTTCGCCGTCTGTCCGTTGACAGACAGGAAGAACAGGTCGCAGCCGGCTTCGGTGGACGTCTTGTAGTCGAACGCGAACACATCGCCCGCCTTCGCTTCCACCGTAGTCAGCACGGAAGCAGAAGAAGTATCCTTGCCCGTGTTCGTGCTGACCAGAACCGTGCGGTCATCCTTTTCCGCAACCGCCATCGGCCAAGTGTATTCATCCGTAGAATTGATGAAGGACAGCGGCGCCGCCGTGCCTTCCACATTCAGCGCGCGGTTCAGTTCCGCTTCATCCGTCGGCGGAATCGAGGGCTTTTCGCCCGGCAGGAACGCCAGCACATTCGTCTGCGTGTACTCATCGCCGAGGAAGAGACCGAACAGGCGGACAAACGCGTCCGTAGAGGGCTGAGAACCCGTTGCGATGAAAGCCACATTGCCGAAGCGGTCAACCACAATCGAGGTCGGGACGCCATTGAGCCCGAAACCCGCAAAGAGGTTGAACGTTTCATGCCCGACCGGGAACGTCAAGCCATGCGACGCCACATATTCCGTCAGCTTCGCATCGTCATCGTTTTCATCAATGCTCAGCGCAAAGACTTCCACCTTGTCCTTGTACTGCTCATAGGCTTCCTCCAAGAAGGGGAACTCCGATTCACACGGGCCGCACCACGTTGCCCAGAGGTTAATCAGCACCATTTCCTTCTCCTTCAAGGTTTCGGAGAGGGTATGGGAAACGCCGTTAATGTCCGTAAAGGTAAAATCGGGCATGGGCGCGCCAAGCGCGTACACCAAGGCAGTTTCTTCCGCCAGGGCAGCGCAGCCGAGGCACATCGCCAGTACCAGAACCAGTGCCAGCATCTTCTTCATGAGGATTTCTCCTTTCACGTTCTGCGGCTTCCACCGCAGCCTTATGAAAAATTATAAGGCGAAAAATACATAATGTCAACCGAAAAAACTTCATAAATACAATTGGCGTGCGCAGCTTCCCTTTTTCGGCTCCACCAGCAGCGAAAAAGCTGGTTCTTCACGGAAAGTTGTGGAAGCAAACAAGGGCTTAGGCGAAGCACCCAAAAGCTGCACGCGGAAGGAGCATGAAAACGCGACCAACTCAATCGCGAAAAGGGGTCAAGGGGCAATTGCCCCTTGCAGGGTCAAGGGACAGCGTCCCTTGTGGGGTTTGGGGCAACGCCCCAACTGTTCCGCGTCCGACCAATCCCAAGGAAGCCACCAACAAAGGCGCAGGCAGCGAAGCGTCCCTGCCCCTAACTTTGCGCGTCCGCAGACGCGCCCCCAAGCTGCTCTTCCCCAAGAGTCCGTGAAGAACCAAAAAACAGGCTGCCCGTGTGGGACAGCCCGTTGAAAGATTATACTAAGATTATACTATTTCCAGAATGGAAAAGGCGCAAGCAGATGGCGCAGGTGAATCTGGAAATAGTATTACTCCTTGCAATACCCGTTCATGAGCGTTTCAAGTTCATCCAGCACCTTTTCGGCGGCTGCCTGATTTTCGCCGCGCGCGAAGAGGTAGGCTTTCAGCTTCGGCTCCGTGCCGGAGGGGCGGACGATAATCTTGCTGCCATCCGCCAGCGCGAAGGACAGCACGTCGCTCTTGGGCAGACCCGTCTCGTCGTTCTGGTAGTCGATGCGGGTCGCGGTCGGGAAATGCGCATCCTGAAAGGTATCCAGCGGGGCGCGGAGCTTGCGCATGATGTCCGCCATCTTCGCCGCGCCGGATTCGCCCTCGTACTGGAAAGTCAGCAGGCGCTGGGCGTAGAAGCCGAACTCCTCGCGCAGCTGCTCCAGCTTATCCAGCAGCGTCAGCCCCTGCACCTTGTAATTCGCCGCCATTTCGCAAACCAGCACCGCCGCGTTGACGGCGTCCTTATCGCGCACGGACGTGCCGGACAGGTAGCCATAGCTTTCCTCGAAGCCGAAGATGTAGCGCTCGGTGTGGCCTTCCTTTTCCAGCAGCCCAATCTGCTCGCCGATGAACTTGAAGCCGGTGAGCACGTTGCGCAGCTCCACGCCGTACTTCTTGCAAATCGGCACAGCCATCTCGGTGGTCACGATGGTCTTGACGGCGACGGGCAGCAGTTCGCCCTTCTGCGCCTTGCGGTGGCTGCACACATAGTCCAGCAGCAGCACGCCCATGTCGTTGCCGGAAATCAGCGTGACGGTATCGCCCTGCCGCACACCCGCGCCGATGCGGTCGCAGTCGGGGTCGGTGGCGACGCACATATCCGCCCCGGTGGCGATGGTCTTTTCAATCGCCAGCTTCATCGCCTCGCGGATTTCGGGGTTCGGGTACGGGCAGGTCGGGAAATGGCCGTCGGGCATCTCCTGCTCCGCGACGACATCCACGTCGATATTGCCCATGCGCTTCAGCATTTCGCGCACCGGCACATTACCCGTGCCGTTGAGCGGGCTGTAGACGATGTGCAGGCGCTCGTCGGTGGGGGCGATGCGCAGGCCGTTAATCATCTGGTAATAGCTCTCGATGGTTTCGTCGTCGATGTAGCTGACCATGCCGTTATCGAGGTACTTCTGGAAGCTCGGCAGGGAGGGCTGGAGCGTCTGTTCGGCGCTGATGAAGGAATAGATGCGGTCGGCGGCTTCAATCGTAATCTGGCAGCCATCCGCGCCATAGACCTTATAGCCGTTGAATTTCGCGGGATTATGGCTCGCCGTCACCATCACGCCCGCGCTGGTGTGCAGGTGGCGCACAGCGTAGGACAGCATGGGGGTCGGCATGAGCGTACGGTAGAGGTAGACGCGGATGCCCATTTCCGCCAGCGTCGCGGCGGTCAGCTCGGCGAAATCGCGGCTATGGATGCGGCTGTCGCAGCTGACGGCGCAGGACGGCTTCTCGCACGTCTCCAGCAGGTAACGTCCCAGCCCGCGCGTCGCCTTGGACACGGTGTAGAGGTTCATGCGGTTTTCGCCCGCGCCTAAAACCCCGCGCAGCCCGCCCGTGCCGAACGCCAGCGAACGATAGAAGCTGTCATTCAGTTCATCCGGCGACATGGCTTTGAGCTGATTGAGCAGCTCTTCATTCATGCCGGGGCACTTCCGCCACGCCTGATACTTCTCCTGAATCGAACGTTCACCCATCTTTTTTTCTCCTCCTTATGTTGATTTGCTTGCGAATCAAAAAGCAGTATGCGCCGATTGAGCGCAGATTGGGTGCGCCGAAGCGAATACTGCTGATTTGCGGAATCTTCCTGCGCACATTTGCGCGGAACACTGACGATATGGATGATTGCTACCCCCGTCACCTTATCTCCGTTAAAGACCAAGTAACATGGAGGTGCACCCGAAGGTTTCCAACGGGCGATCGCAGACGTTCGTCTGTTTTCATTGTCCTTTGGTCGCCGCAGCAGCGGCGACATCCCTGCTTGCGGAAAAAATCGACTACGTTTGAAAGACCAGCTGCTCGGTCGCGCCCATCTGGCGCGACACGGCATTGATGTTGAAAAGAGCAAGTTGTGGGCGCGTCTGAGGACGCGCGAAGTTACTGGCAGGGACGCTTCGCTGCCTGCGCCTTTGTTGGAGACGTTTGGCATACTGGTCACCCGCGGAACGGTTGGGGCGTTGCCCCAAGCCCCGCAAGGGACGCTGTCCCTTGACCCTGCAAGGGGCATTGCCCCTTGACCCTTTTTTTGTCGCCCGGCTTGAGCGCTTTTCCCTACGCTTTGGGTGATGCGGCTTTTTTGCCCTTAACCGACATTTTCCTTCTGCGGAACCGTCGGCGCGGTCGTCTCCGGCGGTGCGTATGCCGGCGTAAATATCTGCGCCTTCGCCCAGTCCCACTCGAAACTATCCAGCTTCAATATCAAATTACTCTGCCGCAGCAGAATCGCCGTGTTTTCCAGCATAAAATACAATCCACGCGCCAGCTGCCCGCGGTGGCTGCCGAAATCACGCGCAATCATGTTCCCTAAATCCTCGCAGCGGAACATCGGATGCCCCGAAAAGCCGAACATGCTCGTGCTATGCGGCTTGGAATCCGCCTGAATCAGCAGCGGAACCGTGCCCATCCACCAGCCCTCGTGTTCAATCTGCACGGTCAGCTTTGCCGCCGTTCCCGGCACAAGATAGAAGAAATCGGTATCCAGCACCTCTTCCCGCTCGTTGAACGTGCGGAACATCAGCGTGTCGTCCTGATAGATGGTGATGCGGTAGGCGCGCGGGCCTGTCCAGCGGCGATCGTGGGTCAGGTAGGCGTAGGCAAAAATGGGCATAGTACCCTCGTAATCGACCATATACATCCACCTTCCCCCCCTTTACTTTGACGCAAAGCACACATGTATTATCATAGTTGCTTTTCTTGTTTTCGTCAAGGGGTTTCCGGACTTTTCCGGTATTTTTCTGCAATTTTTTTCCGCGGAAATTCCGTCCGGCGCATTCTTTTTGCGCATTCTCCCGCATACCTTATGATGAAGGGAGGAATGCAGGTGGTTACGTTTCAGCGGCAGAGGGAACGGCAGGCAGAGGAGCTTCTGCTGACGCCGGGAGAAATGGCGGCGCGGTGCGATTGGCAGCAGGTGCGGCGGATGCGAGAGGAGATGCCCGACGACGTGTGCAGCACACAGGCTTGGTATCAGAATTGCGATGCGCTTGACCGGGAACTGCGGGCGCAGTACCCGATGATTGGCGCACTGGAAACGGCGGTGCGGGCGTATGGGTACGCGATGGAGACCAGCACGCGTCCGCGCGTGCAGGAGACGATGCGCTGGCGGCTGACGCTCGACCAGTTCGGCATCTTGGCGCAGGTGCTGGCGCGGCACGGGCTGATTGCGGATGTTCGCGAGGCGCTGGAATACTTCGCGGAGGCGAAATGAGCGGGGGGGATTGTCCGGGCGGGCAGTCCCCTTTTCGCTTGCAATTTTTTGCGGATGACGGTATACTATCCGCAAAGGAGGTGCTGATGATGCTGTATCTGCGCAGCTTCACGTTTCCCAGTCAGGAGCGGGAGTCTTTCAACTTCCACGGCGCGCGGCGGCAGTGCTACAACACGGCGTATCCGTTCGGCGTGCTGTGCCGCTTCGACCCGACGGTGCTGACGATGGATGCCGTCACCATCCTCTATGGCGGCAACGGGTCGGGCAAATCCACCATGCTGAATGTGATGGCGGACAAGCTGGCGCTGACGCGGGATGCGCGGTATAATCGCTCGACGTTTTTCGAGGAGTATGTCGCCCTGTGCGACGCGGAAGTGCAGGGCAATCTGCCGCCTGAAAGCCGGATTATCACCTCGGACGACGTGTTTGACTACATGCTGAACCTGCGCGCGCTCAATGAGGGCATCGACGCGCAGCGGGAGGACATGTTCCGGCAGTACGCTGCTGACCGGCAGGTGACGCAGGCGTTCCGCACGATGGCGGATTACGACCAGCTCAAGCGCGTGAATTTGGCGCGACGTTCGACGCAATCCGCCTACGTCCGCAAGCAGATGGGCGGCAACATCCGCGAGCAGTCGAACGGCGAAAGCGCGATGTTCTGTTTCACCAGCCGCATCGGCGACGGCGGATTATACCTGCTTGACGAGCCGGAAAACAGCCTATCGCCCGAACGGCAGCTGGAACTCATGCGGTTTCTGGAGGATTCCGCGCGTTTCTACGGCTGTCAGTTCATCATTGCCACGCACTCGCCATTCCTGCTGGCGATGCGGGGCGCGCGCATCTACGATTTGGATGCTGACCCGATCGTCCGCCGCAAGTGGACGGAGCTGCCCGCCGTGCGGACGTACTTCGACTTTTTTGCATCTCACGCGGATGATTTTCGCGGCGAATAATCCGAAACTTTTTGCGGATTTACTGTTGCAATGTACGGCATTATTCAGTATAATAATGTAGGATAGCTGAATTTCATGCGGAAAAAATCAGGAGGATCATCATCATGCCGACGGATTTGGAGATTGCACAGGCGGCACAGCCGAAGCGGATTCAGGAGATTGCGGAAAAAGCGGGCATTCCCGAGGGCGCCATCAGCCCCTATGGGCAGTATATCGCGAAGGTTGACCCCATGCAGTTAGGCGTGGGCAGCGAGATGCGCGCCAAGCTCATTCTCGTCACCGCCATCAACCCGACCCCCGCGGGCGAGGGCAAAACGACCGTTTCCGTCGGCTTGGCGGACGGCATGACGAAAATCGGCAAAAAGGCGATGCTGGCGCTGCGCGAACCGTCGCTCGGCCCGGTGTTCGGCATGAAGGGCGGCGCGGCAGGCGGCGGCAGGGCGCAGGTGCTGCCGATGGAGCAGATTAACCTGCACTTCACGGGCGATTTGCACGCCATCACCGCCGCGAACAACCTGCTTGCCGCGATGGTGGACAACCACATCCAGCAGGGCAACGCGCTGGGCATTGACCCGCGTCAGGTGACGTGGCGGCGCTGTCTGGACGTCAACGACCGGCAATTGCGCGCCATCGTCAGCGGGCTGGGCGGCAAGCCCAACGGCAACCCCCGCGAGGACGGCTTCGACATCACCGCCGCAAGCGAAGTGATGGCTGTTTTCTGCCTGGCGAAGGATTTGCAGGACTTGAAAGCGCGTTTATCCCGCCTGCAAGTCGCGCGGACGTACAGCGGCAAGCCCGTTACGGCGGGTGATCTGCACGCGGCAGGCGCCATGACGGCGCTCCTGCGCGACGCGCTTCAGCCCAACCTCGTGCAGACCATTGACGGCACGCCCTGCCTAATGCACGGCGGCCCGTTCGCGAATATCGCCCACGGCTGCAACTCCGTGATTGCGACGACGACGGCAATGCGTCTGGCAGATTACGTCGTGACCGAAGCAGGCTTCGGCGCTGACCTCGGCGCGGAGAAGTTCATGGACATCAAGTGCCGGATGAGCGGCATTTTCCCGGACGCGGTGGTGCTGGTGGCGACGGTACGCGCGCTGAAATCCCACGGCGGCTGCCCGAAGGCGGACTTGTCGCACGAGAATGTCGAGGCGCTGCGCAAGGGCTTGCCGAACCTGCTGGCGCACATCGACCACATCCGCAATGTGTGGAAGCGCCCGGTCGTTGTCGCGCTGAACCGCTTCGTCAGCGACACGGAGGCGGAAATGGCGCTGCTGCGTCAGGCGTGCGCGGATGCGGGCGCGCCCATGGAGCTTTGCGACGGCTGGGCGAAGGGCGGCGACGGCGTGAAGGAGCTGGCGGCGCGGGTGTGCGGCATTGTGGACAGCGCGCCGAAGTCCGAGCCGTGCTACACCTATGACATCACCCTGCCGCTGAAGGACAAGATTGAGGCGATTGCGACGCGCATCTACGGCGCGGCGAAGGTGGAATTCGCCGGCAGCGTATTGAAGCAGCTGCAAAAGCTGGAGGACGAAGGCTGGCGCGAATGCCCGGTTTGCATTGCGAAAACGCAGTATTCCTTCTCCGATGATGCGAAGCTGCTGGGCGCGCCGGTGGGTCACACGCTGCACATTCGGCAAGTGCGGCTGAACGCGGGCGCGGGCTTTGTGGTGGCGTTCGCGGGGGATATTATCGCCATGCCGGGGCTGCCGAAGGTTCCCGCCGCTGAAGCGATTGACGTGGACGAAAACGGCGAAATTGTGGGCTTGTTCTGATTTTTGGGTTCTTCACGGAAAGTTAGGGAAGCAAACAAGTGCTTAAGCGAAGCCCCAAAAAGCTGCACGCGGAAGGAGCATGAAAGCGCAACCAACTCAATCGCGAAAAGGGGTCAAGGGGCAGTTGCCCCTTGCAGGGTCAAGGGACAGCGTCCCTTGTGG
>OGDY01003159.1_pt1 | contig 13456 bp, 16 predicted proteins | sample 1570341 | NCBI WGS metagenome assembly OGDY01 (sample SAMEA2581972, study PRJEB24529) | metagenome | biome: Human gut stool | place: China | collected 2011 | reverse complement strand
AGTCATTGTCATTATATTAAATTTAAATATAGAATTATTTAAGGCACTTACAATAATATACACAAACTTTTTAATAGTGATATTTAACCTATTACCAATATATCCATTAGATGGAGGAAGAATTTTAAAAGGAATTTTACATATAAACATAGGAAAACAAAAAGCAGAAAAATATATAAATATAATATCAAAAATAACAGTAACAATACTAACAATAATAGCAAGTATATTAATTTTACATGTCCACAACATAGCATTTATATTGATTTGCATGTATTTATGGTATCTCATTTTAAAAGAAGATAAAAAATATCAACAAAGAAAGAAAATATATGAAGCGCTAGAACAATAATTTTACGGACTGTGACTGGTAACACAAAAACAATAAAAACAAAAATAAAAAAAGAAAAACTACTTGAAAAACAAATAAAAAAATAGTAAACTATACTAAAGGAAAAAAGGAGAATGCCAATGATGAAAAACAAAATAAAACAGGAAAAAGGTGTAACATTGACAATATTAGTAATAACAGTAATAACACTAATGATTATAACCGGAACACTAATATATAACGTAGAAGACTCAACTAGAATAAAAAAATTAACAAATTTATATAATGATATAGACCTGTTAAGAACCAAAGTAACAGACTACTATGAAGAATACGGAGAAATACCAGCAAAAATTAAATACACAAGCACAAGTGGACTTTCAAATGTATTAAGTAAAAACAACGATACAGGGGATTTTTATGTAATAGACTTAGAGGCAATGAAGGGGATAACACTTAATTACGGAAACGATTATGAAAAAATAATAAATGATACAACAATAACAAAAGAAAATCCAGAAAAAGCAGACCAATACAAAGATTTATATATAATAAATAAAAATAGTCACAATATCTTTTATGCAAAAGGTGTGTCAATACAAGACAAAAACAGCGTAAAAATGTATTACACTGACTACACAATTCCAGATGAAACAGTTGTAGATTTAAGATATATTGATGGAATATTAATTCCAGAAAATTACTATTATATAGGCAAAAGCCCAAGCGTTAGTGGAAGTGAAAGCATAGTAATTTCAAACAAAAAAGATGATACAATAGATGGACAAAGCACAAATCAATTTATATGGACAAAACAAATAGTAGAAATGGATACTTTGCCAACTAGCATAAAATTAGACAAAAACCAAAATGAAGAAGATTTCTTAAAAAGTGTAAATGCAAATAAAGGATATTTTAGAAATCCAGAAGGAAAAGTTCAATATACAAAAATTGAAGATGGAAAATAATAAAAATATAACCCAAATTTTATATAGATAACAATAAATAAAAAAATTAAGAACCTCAAAGTATACTTGTAAGTATAAAAAGGGGCTCTTTTTTAGGCATTACAATATGTAATCATTCTGTAATATTTTTGAAATATTCCTGTAAAACCAATTGACAATTAAGCCTTTTCGTTGTATTATATATACATAAAAAAATGAGTGTTTTTTAAAATCCTAAGGAGGAAAATTATGGGAGAAGTAATAGTTATAACATCAGGAAAAGGTGGAGTAGGAAAAACAACAACAACAGCAAATTTAGGTTCAAGTTTAGCAGTAGAAGGAAAAAAAGTATGTTTAATAGATACAGACATTGGTTTAAGAAACCTAGATGTAGTAATGGGACTAGAAAATAGAATTGTATATGATATAGTAGACGTTGTAGAAGAAAAATGCAAACTAAGACAAGCATTAATAAAAGATAAAAGATTTAAAGAATTATACCTACTACCAGCCGCACAAACAAGAGACAAAAGTGCAGTAAATGAAGAACAAATGAAAAATTTAACAGACAAATTAAAAGAAGAATTTGACTATATACTAATAGATTGCCCCGCTGGAATAGAACAAGGATTTAAAAATGCTATTGTAGGAGCAGACAGAGCAATAGTAGTAACAACCGCAGAAATCTCTGCAATAAGAGACGCAGACAGAATTATAGGATTATTAGAATCATCAGAAATAAAAAATCCTGAATTAGTAATAAACAGAATAAGACCTAATATGGTAAGAAAAGGCGAAATGATGGATGTTGATGACATAGTAGACCTACTTTCAATAGACCTAATAGGGGTAGTACCAGATGATGAATACATAATAACACAAACAAACAAAGGTGAGCCAGTAATCCAAAACAAAAAAGCACCATCAGGAAAAGCATATATAGAAATTGCAAAAAGAGTATTAGGAGAAAAAATAGAAATCACAATACCAGGTAGAGAAAAAGGATTTTGGGCACGTCTAAAAAGATTCTTTAAAAAATAATATATAAGCAAAACGGAGGGATAGGAAATAATGTTTGAAAACATAGTAAACTTCTTTAAAAACATAGGAAAGAAAGAAGAAAATAAAAAAATGCAAGAAAGTTCAAAAGATGCAGCAAAAGAAAGATTACATCTAGTGCTAATGCAAGACAGAGCAAATGTTTCAGCAGACTTTTTAGAACTTATGAAACAAGAAATAATCGATGTAATAAAAAAATATATAGAAGTTGATGAAAAAGAAATAGATGTAAGATTAACAAATAAAGAAAATGATGATGGAACAAACGGAGCACCAGCATTATATGCAAATATTCCTATTCTTAATATAAAAAATGATGCAAGAAAAATAGGACAAAAAGAATTAGAAGAAAACAAAGAAAAAACAGCAGAAATAGAGAACAACAAACAAAACGAAAAAGAAGAGAAAACAGACAAGAAAACAGAAAACGAAAAAACGACCTCAAATGATCACAAAACTCCAAAGGAAATGAAAGAAAAAAATGAAACAAAAAAAGCAGATGAGACAGAAAAAACAGAGCAAAAAGAAACAAAAAATTTAGAAGATAAAAAAGACTTTGAAACACAAGAAAAAATAAAAGAAATAATAGACGGCGTAATAGAAGGCGCAGAAAACAATAAAGAAAAAGCAAAAAACGAAGAACAATAAGTTAAATCATAAAAATTAAGAAAGAAAAAGAGTTGATTTAATGAGAAGAAGAGAATTAAAAAACATGGAATGGGGGTTGCTAATAGTAGCAATTATACTATCAATAATAGGTATTATTGCACTATTTTCAGCAACACAAGAAACTGAATATGACGAATTTAAAAAACAAATAATATGGTTAGCAATAAGTCTAATAGCAATGGTAATAGTAATGCTAATAAATTACGAAACATTAGTAAAACTATCACCAATTTTTTATGGAATATTTATAATTCTGCTAATAGCAGTAATGTTCACAAAACCAGTAAATGGAGCAACAAGTTGGTTTGACATCGGATTTTTTTCATTCCAACCATCAGAATTTGCCAAAATAGCAGTAATATTGTTTTTAACATATGTAATATCAAAAATACAAGAAAGATATGCAGAAGACATAAACAAACCAACGCGACTACTAATAATATTTGTAACATTAGCAATACCATTATTATTAATTATAAAACAACCAGACTTTGGTACAGCAATGGCATTTTGTATAGCACTTGCAATGATGCTATTTACAGCCGGAATAGACAAAAAGTACATAATAGGAACAATATTGATAGCAACAATATCAATACCACTATTATACAATTTTGTACTGCCAGATCATGCCAAGAAAAGAATAGATATATTTTTAAATCCAGAATCAGACCCACGTGGAAGTGGATATAATATAATTCAATCAAAACTAGCAATAGGAGCAGGACAATTAACAGGAATGGGATTATTAAAAGGAAATCAAACGCAACTAGGATATCTATACCCAAAAACAACAGACTTTATTTTCTCTGTAATTGGCGAAGAAATGGGATTTATAATAGGACGGAACAATTATAGTACTATATGTATTTCTGGTCACAAAAGCGATTTACATTGCAAAAACAGCCAAAGACACAAAGGGTTCCTTGATTGCATCTGGAATAGCTGGAATATTTTTATTTCATATGACAGAAAACATAGGGATGGTAATGGGACTTTTACCAATAACAGGTGTACCATTGTTGTTTGTAAGCTATGGAGGAAGTTCTATGATTACAAGTTATATTTTAATTGGAATATTATTAAATATAAGCAGTAAAAGGCAAAAAACAATATTTGTAAAATAAAAAAATTGGGGGATTAAGGGACGTTCCTTTTTCTCCCTTTTTTTAGGAATTTAGGGACAGTGCTTTAGTACAAATTTTTTCGAATTTGTTATTTGGAGGGAAAAATGTATTTAAAAAAATTAAAAATAGGAAATGTAGAACTAGAAAATAATTTAATATTAGCTCCAATGGCAGGAGTAACAGATTTACCATTTAGAAAAATATGCAAAGAATTTGGGCCAGGTTTAGTATGCACAGAAATGGTAAGTAGCAAAGCAATATTTCATGACGATTCAAAAACAAAACTACTAATGAACACAGAAGGAGAAAAAAGGCCAGTAAGTATGCAAATATTTGGTAGTGATGAGGAAACAATGGGGTATGCAGCAAAATATGTATCAAAAATAGCAGATATAGTAGATATAAATATGGGATGCCCTGCTCCCAAAGTAGTAAAAAATGGTGATGGTAGCAAACTTTTACTAAACATAGAACAAGCAGAAAAAGTAATAAAAGCAGTTGTAAAAAATTCTACTAAACCAGTAACATTAAAAATTAGAAAAGGTTGGGATTGCGAACATATTGTAGCAACAGAATTTGCTAAAATGGCAGAACAAGCAGGAGTATCTGCAATTACAATTCATGGGAGAACTAGAACTGAGATGTATTCTGGAAAAGCAGATTTAGACATTATCAAAAGAGTAAAAGAGTCAGTGAACATACCGGTAATAGGCAATGGTGATGTGGTAGATGAAGAATCTGCATTGAAAATGTTTGAATACACCGGGGTGGATGGAATTATGATAGGACGTGGGACTTTTGGAAATCCGTGGATATTTGCAAGAATTAAACATTTTTTAGAAACTGGAGAAAAACTTCCTGAAATATCAAATGAAGAAAAGTTTAGAGTTATAAAAGAACAAATTCAACTTGAGTTAGAAAATAAACCGGAGGTAACTGCAATAAGAGAAATGAGAAAGCATATTGCTTGGTATACTAAAAATATGCCGAATTCTAGTGAGTTTAGGTGCGAGATTAATAAAATAGAGGATAAAGATTTATTAATGAAAATTGTTGAAAAATATTTTTTGGAAGAAGATATATAAAAATATATAGAAAAAACTGGGACAAAATTGGATATACCAAGCGTCTCAGTTTTTATTATTTTTATGCCAAAGGCTCTGTACTATACCAGTAATATGAACCATCAGTATTTTTCTTAAATGTATGTTTAAAAGTTTTTACTTTATTATTAGTAATTTTATTAGCATTATTTATAAGTATTTTTGCAGAAAAATCTCCTACACCATCTAAAAGAGTCTCTGAACTTGCGTTCTTAAAAATTATATTACTTTTATAAGATGAATCATAAATACCATAAGTTGAGCCGGAATTATCATTTTGATAAACATGTACATATTTATCATATATATATATTTCATCACCTTTTTGTTCAGCACTAACTAAATCAGAACAAGAAAGTATCCACCAATATCCGCCACCACCTTGATATTCATAGCAATCATATTCACCATTTTTATATTCTTTTACCCTTGCAAATAATCCTTCACAAGATTCATGTGTAATTGTTACACCATTACCAAAGATTTTTTTTGCCATATTTTCAATTGTATCCTTGCTATAATAAATATGTTTTGAAGTATTACCATATTCATCTGTAATGTTTTTTTCATTACTTGCTGCACTTTCAGAAACATTTTCGAAAATAGTAAGAAGTTTTAATTGATTATTTAAATCTTTTTCTGTAACTTTTGTGTTTCTATATACTAATTCTTCTTGAGCCTCATTAGTTTTTTCAATATATTTATATAATTTTTGTACTTCATCACTATTGATATCCAACTGTTTTACAGTACTATCTACTTTTTCAGCCTCTGTATTTGAAACTGTTGTATTACTTGTAGAGCCAGATAATACATTTTTTGTTGAATCTGTAGTTGGATTTTCTACAGTATTTGTAGTATTTTTAGAATTAGTAAAATAAAAATACATAAGTATCATTCCAATAATAAGTATAAAAATAATAAATGATAAAATTACTGTTGATAACTTTAATTTTATAGGTTCTTTATCAGTCATTTTTTCACCCCCCTTTTTCTTTTGTAATTTATAATTACAGAATATCATAAAAAAATAAAAAAAACAATAAATTTCTTATTTATTATTTTTTTTATATGGTTTAGAGATATTTGTAATTCCCAATAAATAGTCACAAGATGTGTTATAAAAATCAGCTAGTTTTATTAAATTATAAATATCTATAGTTATTTCACCGGTTTCATATCTTGAATATGTTTGTTGCGTACAGCCTAGTATTTTTGCAACTTCAGTTTGAGTTAAATCTCGATCTTCTCTTAAATCTCTAATTCTTAGTTTCATACTTTTAATATCACCAAAAAAATTATAATTTATTCTTAAAACGAGTAAGATGTTTTACGCTTTTTACGTGTAAAAGAAATAAAATATATACAAATTGGATATAATTTTAAATATAGTAAATGAAGGGAGAATACATATGAAAAAAATTTTGAAAAATAAAAAAGGTATAACATTAGTGGCACTCGTAGTAACTATTATTATTTTAATTATTTTGGCAGGGATTTCAATATCAACTTTAACAAATACTGGGATATTTGAAAAAGCAAAAGATGCAAAACAAAAATCAGAAAATGCACAAAAAGAAGAGGATAAACTAATTTCTGAATATGAAAAAGAAATTGTAAGACAAGATGCAGAAGGTATATGGGATGGAAATGTAAATAAACCGGATTTAATGTCAGGAATGATGGCAATAAAATTTACAGAACCAACAGATAGTACAGAAGGAAAAGATGAAAAAGTAAGTGATAGCAGTAAAAATGATTGGTATAATTACAGTGAAAAGAAATGGGCAAATGCTCAAACAGAAGATGGAAGTATGTGGGTATGGATACCAAGGTATGCATACAAAATAAATAAAAGTAATCAAACTTTTGATGTAGTATTTTTAGTAGGAACAACAGACAATTACTATGATAAAGATGGAAAATTGCAAACAGCTAAAAGGCAAACATCAGAAACAGATATTCCAGATGCAACAAAAGATTACGTAGTACATCCAGCATTTACAAACGAAAGTAATATTGGCTATGTCAATGGAGGATGGAAAAAAGAATTAACAGGTATTTGGGTATCAAAATTTGAAGCAGGGTATTTTGATAAAAATTTAGTTGATGCAGATAAAGAAAAATATTCAAGTTCAGTAAATTATTCGCAAACAGATGGATATACTACAGCAGAAAAAAATGAGGATGCTAGAAATTATCTTGATGGAATTTATGGATCAAAAACAACAGCAATAAAATATCCAACATTTCAGGGTGGCAAATATTCAATGAATTATATTAATCATAATGATGCTTTTAATATATCAAAGGCAATTGCAGGAGATTCTAATAATGTATATGAATTAAAAAGTAATTCAACAGATAGCCATTTAATGAAAAACAGTGAATGGGGAGCAGTGGCATATTTAGGACAAAGCCAATATGGATTGTATAATAAAAATATTAGAATAAACAATGTAAATATGGGAGATGATAGTAATTTTGTATATGCAATGACAGGATATGCAGCAAAAGAGGAAGATGCTGAAAATACAATAAATGCAAATGCAATTGCTTGGAATCAATTTGGAGGAGAATTGGCAAGTACAACTGGAACAATATATGGAATATATGATATGTCTGGTGGAACATGGGAAAGATCTGCGGCAATTGCTAATAATGGTAATGAAAAACTTAATACTTATGGAAATGCAATAATGAATGCTTTAAACAGTGGAAAGAGCACTGAATATGTAACAGTATATCCAAATGGAGAAACATCAGGACAATCTTTAGATGATGCAAGTAAATCTAATTATACTGCAAATACAAAAATATATGGAGATGCAATACGTGAAACTTCTACAGCTGGTTTAGGTCAAACATCATGGTATTCAGACTACTCTTACTTCGTTGGAACCGATGATCCGTTTTTTGTACACGGTGGAACTTCTTGGCATACTAGTGTTGCCGGTATATTCTGTTTCTTTCGTGCTGATGGTAATAGTTCTTATACTGTTGGGTTCCGTCCAGTGCTGGTCGCTCAGTAGCACTTCGATAATATATATTAGATAGACCTTGACAAGGTCTATCAAAAAAATGTAAAAAATAGCATATTAAATATTGCAATGCAATATTTGGTATGCTATAATTTTTTTGAAAAATAAAAACATAGGAGGAGCAAAAAGTGAAAAACATAAGAAAAAACATCTGACGCAAAAAAAGCATCAGAATATGCACAAGAACTAGAAGGCGTAAAATAGCTGTCCTAAATTGAAAAAAATTGACATTGATGACAATAATTCTAAATATATGGATATTGATGGTGTTTGCTATTCAAAGGATGGAAAAATGTTAATAGCATATCCACCTGCAAAAGATATTACAGGGTATGTATTACCTGATTTTGTAGAAAAATTGGGAGATTTTTGCTTATCAGGAACAAATATTGAAACAATGGAATTACCAGAAAAATTAACATATATAGAATATGGTGTATTAAGTAATTGTGAAAAATTAACATCTTTAAAAATTGATACTGATGCATATGAAACTTCTATGGTATTATGTAAATCATCAAAAATTGTCAACTGTAACATTTAAATCTAATTGTAAAAAAATTTCATATGGATCATTTGATGGATGTAAATCATTAACTAATATCACATTACTGCAAAATATTGAGAAAATTGACATTGCCGCATTTAACGCTTGCTAGAAATTAACAAGTATTAATTTGCCAAATACGATAAAAGTAATAGATAATTATGCTTTCAATGAATGCTCTAAACTTGAAAATATAACATTACCAAGCGAGCTGACAGAAATAGGGGTAGATGCTTTTTATGAGTGTACAGGCTTACAAAATATTACCATACCATCAAAGGTTGAGAATATAAAAGAAGAAGCATTTTTAAAATCAAAAACAACAGTATATTTTAATAAGTATTCTAAAATAAGTGAATTCGGTGATTATGCTTTTGGAACGTGTACAATAAATGATTCAGATGCAAGTAATCATTTATTATCATTAAATGATAAAGCATTAACTGATCCACATATGGGTGCAGGGTTAAGGACAGATTTACCAGGATATTATTTTGGATTTACATTGGGAAATGTTACAAATACAGGGGCGACAGAACATGATACAAGTGAGATAGGTTATGATCGTGTTACAAAAACTGGAAAAGCAGGAATAAGCTTTGAATATTGTGAACCTGCAATGAAAATTGTACAAGAACCATCAAATATTGTTGCAGACGGTGGTTGGAGAAGTTTTGCTATAAGAAAAACATTGAATGCAACATTTTATTTTAAAAGTGAAGTTAGAAGACAAATAAAAAATGTAAAAAAATATTATGCAACAAAATATAAGGACATAGTTATAAAAGCAGAGGTGATAGGATTATAAAATATGACTCGAATGGAAATGCAGTGAAATGGATTTTACGTTCTTTATTTTCTCCAGATGCAAGATTAGTAAGTGCAGTTGATATAAAAGGAAAAATGAATGAGGAAAGTTTAGGCTCAAATTATTATGTATTTCCGGGATTTGCAATTTAAAAATTATATGAAAGGAAAACAAAAATGAAACAAAAAATAACATTAGGAAGAACAAAAGATAATAAGAAAAAAATAAAGAAAATATTAATAATTATACTAGCAATAATATTAATAGGAACAATAGCATACAACATAAGCAACAACATAATAGTAGACAAAAATAAAAGCATAAATTTAGTAATAAACAACAAAAACGTAACATCAAACTTAAAAAAAGAAATAATAATAGAAAACGACAACATATATATATCAAAACAAGATTTGGGAAACTTCTTTGACAAATACATATATGAAGACAAAGAAAACAACAATATTGTAACAACATATAACAACAAAATAGCTTCAATAAGTTTTGAAAAAAACAAAATAAACATAAATGGATCAACAAAAAACACATATGCACACGCAGAAAATAAAGAAGGAACAATTTATGTACCAATAACAGAATTAGAAGATGTATATGGAATAGAAATAAAATATTTGCCAGACTCAAAAGTTCTAACAATTGATTCAACATCTAAAGAACAAAAAAAAGGAATTATAACAAAAAATGTGTCAGTAAAATCATCAACAAAATTCATATCTAAAACAATAGATAAAGTAAAAAAAGGAAGTTATGTTATAGTTGTTTCAGAAGATAAAGGATACACAAAGATTAGAACAGAAAACGGAAAAGTTGGATATGTTAAAACAAATAAAGTTGCAAATACAGTTGTAGTAAGAGAAAAAATGCAAGAAACAAAACAAATTGAAGGCAAAGTTAATATGGTGTGGGACTACTATTCAGAAGTAGCCTCTGCACCAGATAGAACAGGAGTAACAATGGACGGAGTAAATGTTGTTTCACCTGCATTCTTCCATCTAAATACAAGTGGTGAACTAACAGAAAATGTTGGTACCCAAGGACAAGCATATATTGATTGGGCACATTCAAATGGATATAAAGTATGGCCAATGGTACAAAATGCAGGAAATGGAATGTTAAATGTTACATCAAATATAATGAATGACTATAATAAAAGACAAAAATTAATAAATCAAATTGTAAACTATTGTGTAAAATACAAATTAGATGGAATAAATATTGATTTTGAAAACATGAAAAAAGAAGACAAAGATATGTATTCAAGGTTTATTATAGAATTAACACCAAGATTGAAAGATATGGGAATAGTTGTGTCTGTGGATGTAACTGCACCAGATGGATCTGAAACATGGTCATTATGTTTTGACAGAAATGTAATAGGAGATGTTGCAGACTATATAATATTTATGGCATATGACCAATATGGAACATCAAGCAATAAATCTGGAACAACCGCTGGATATGACTGGGTAAACTTAAGTTTAAACAAATTTTTGAAAACAGAAGAAATAGAAAGCAATAAAATAATTTTAGCAATACCATTATATACAAGATTATGGACAGAAGATAGTTCAGGTAAAGTTGTAAAACAAAGTACAGTATCAATGAAAAATATTGATAGTATTCTTCCAAGTGGTGTAAATAAGCAATGGGACGACAACTTAAAACAATACTATGTTGAATATCAAGATGGTCAATATACTAAGAAAATGTGGATAGAAGATGAAAAATCTCTAAAGGAAAAAATTAATTTAATAAATAGCAATAATTTAGGAGGAGTTGCATCTTGGGAAAAAGGGATGGAAACAGATAATTTTTGGACATTTTTAAAAGAAAACCTTGACTTTTAGGTATATAAAAAGATATAATGTCTAAAAGTAACACGGAGGTATTTAAGACGAATGCAAAATAGTAACATATATTATACAACAGAAAAATATGCAAACTTAACAGATGAACAAATAATATCTCAGATAAAAGATGGAGACGAACAAGCCTTAACATTTTTGCTAGATAAATACAAAGATTTGGTAAACACCAAAGTTGGAAAATATTTTATAATTGGAGCAGAAAGAGAAGATATTGTTCAAGAAGGAATGATTGGCTTATATAAAGCAATAAAGGGTTTTGATAATTGCAAACAAAATACATTTAAGACATTTGCCAATTTATGTATAGAAAGGCAATTAATAACTGCAATAAAAAGTTCTAATAGACAAAAACATATGCCATTAAACTCATATTTGTCATTAAATACATCTGCTTATGATGATGAAGGGGACGGAACAGAATTATTAGAAACTTTTGAAGTAAATACTATAGAGGATCCTTTAGAAACAATAATGAAACAAGAATCTTTTAACGAAATACAAAATGCAGTGCAAAAATCTTTAAGTAAATTTGAAGGACAAGTTTTAGAAAGATATATGCAAGGCGAAAGTTATGAAGTTATTGCAAAAAGACTTGATACTCCTGTAAAATCAGTTGATAATGCAATACAAAGAATTAGAAAAAAAGCAATTAAAAATTTATTTTAAAAAATAAAGGTTGATTTAGAAAAAGATAATTGAATTTAAGACCATTCTTTCTAAATCAACCTTATAAAAAATATGCTTGCATAGCTCAGTTGGTAGAGTGCAGCCTTGGTAAGGCTGAGGTCACGGGTTCAATTCCCGTTGTAAGCTCCAAAAAATTTTAAAAAACTATTGACAAACCTTTGTCAATAGTGGTATAATAATTTTCAGTTACAAGAAGAAGCAAAAACTTCTCACCTTAGTTATATAAACAAAAGGTTAGAAATAAATTAAATTTATGGGAGAAATCTCAAATTTATTTTTGCGGTAATTGACTTGTAACAAAAGTCAATTTTTTTTATGGAGGTGTTTTAATATAAAACAAGAATTACCAATTAATGGTCAAATAAGAGAAAAAGAAGTTCAATTAATAGGGGCAAATGGTGAAAAACTAGGAATAATCTCAACAAGAGAGGCTTTAGATAAAGCAGCAGAACAAAACTTAGACTTAGTATTAGTTGCACCAAATTCAAAACCAGTAGTTTGTAAAATAATGAACTATGGAAAATATAAATTTGAACAAGCAAAAAAAGAAAAAGAGGCTAAGAAAAAACAAAAAAGCCTTGAATTAAAGGAATTAAGAGTAACTCCTAATATTGAAGAACATGATTTTGAATTTAAAGCAAAAAATGCTAGAAAATTCTTAGTAGATGGAAACAAAGTAAAAATAACAGTAAGATTTAGAGGAAGAGAAGTTAATAATTCAAAAGCAGGAGAACTTGTTTTAAGAAACTTCATAGAAAAACTAGAAGATGTGGCAGTAGTAGAAAAACAACCTAAATTAGAAGGTAGAAATATGTTTACAATTTTAGCTAAAAAAGTGTAGAAATATACTTTAATATAAAAATATACACCAGAAAAACTGGTAATAAAATCGTTTAATTAAAAGCGAAATGAAAGGAAGGTAAATCTAATGGCAAAATTAAAAACAAATAAGGCTGCAAAAAAAAGATATTCATTAACAGCTACAGGAAAAATTAAAAGAACAAAATCTAACAGAAGACATTTATTAGCAAATAAAACAAAAAGACAAAAAAAATCTGGAAAAGTTCAAAATGCATATGCAAGCAAAACTTGCGAAAATACAATTAAAAAATTATTACCATATGGTGGATAATATCTAATTTTGAAATTTGATTAAAAATCATTTGATAGACGAAAAGAAAGTGAGGAAATTAAAATGGCAAGAGTAAAAACAGCAAGAACAACAAGAGCAAGACATAAAAAAATATT
>OGDY01003155.1_pt1 | contig 13463 bp, 9 predicted proteins | sample 1570341 | NCBI WGS metagenome assembly OGDY01 (sample SAMEA2581972, study PRJEB24529) | metagenome | biome: Human gut stool | place: China | collected 2011 | reverse complement strand
ACCGCAGCCTGCCGCCAGCAGCAGTACCGCTGCTAATAAAAGTGCCATCAACTTCTTACTCATGGGTGTTTCCTCCTTGTATTAAAAAATTTGGTGCTTTCAGTATACCATAGTCCCCGCCCCCGGTGCAAGATGCCTCTCCCCTGTTTCCTGCCGCTTTTAAGGGCTTTGTGCAGGGGGCTCGCTCGGGGCGCAGCTCGCTCCGGCTCCGCCGGAGGAAAGCAGGCTCCGGCTGCTTTCACCGCCCTGCGGGCGGTGGGGCTGCGCCCCGCCCCCGGCCCTGCACAGGCTCAAAAATACCCGCAGACCACAAAGCAGCAGCCTGCAGGTATCTTTTGGGGTTATGCTTCGCCCTGGTAGGTCAAATTCCTCCACTCATAAAGCATCGCCGTGATCTTATTATCCTTGGGCTTACCGGTATCCAGCGCCAGTGCGTCGGTGGTGCCATCTGCCCGCCGGGTCGTGATGTAATATCCCGTTTTCCCGGTCTTATAGGCCTTCACCAGCTGCTGCGGCTCCATATCTGCCCACCGGCAGTAAAGAGCATCGCCCTCCCGGTAGATGGTCAGCGTATAGCCCTCGTCGTATGATAGATCCCTCCATTGTCCGCCAAAGACCTCCTCGATCTCGGTCAGGGGCATCTCCTCGGCGGAATCCAGCGCACTGGGCAGCCGCTGCCACTCCATGTTATCCAGCAGCGCATGGGGCACCAGGATGATCCAATCCGTCCCGTAGTTATCGTTCTCCATGTACTGGGTGCAACGCAGCACCATCCCCTGTGCTGTCATTTTGATGGCGTTACATGTCCAGCTTCTGCTCTGCTCTACGCCATCCAGCCATTCCGCCACCGGGATATCTAACTCAGCGCTCTCGCCGCTTTCCGGGTCAAAAGCCCGCACGGTAAGATGCCCTGTTGCGGTATAGTTGGTTTCCGCTGTCCACAGGCGGCCGTTATGTTCCATGCCGTAATACAGCTTCGTCACCATGCGGGTGGGGGTGCCATAGGGCAGCTCCTCCACCGGGAGGCTGTAAAACGCCATCTCCGATACGCTGCCGCTTTCATCATCGGTAAAAAATACTTCGCGTGCCGTCCAACACAGCTTGCCATCCAGCAGCCGGATGCCCGAAAGCCCATTCCCGTTCCCGTTCATTTTGCCCAGGTTCATCCAGGTCACTTCCCCGGTGGAAAGGGTAAAAATCCCGTAATCATTGCTGTACCGGTAGTAGTTGCTGCTGATGACCAGTCTATCGTTATCCAGCCACAGCTCCGGCCTGTAATACCTGTCATACTCCCAAATTTCCCGGTCCAGTCCGGTCTCTATCACCGTCACCCCGTCAATGGTCAGGCTGCCATTGATGGCGCTGTCTGCCACATGCTGTCCATCCGGGCTCCGTTCCATCCTGTAAATGTCGCCCTCCGGCACATAGTCGCGGCTTTCCAACCGGCCGTCGCTCCACACCTCGGTTTCCACCACACGGGTCGGCTGATAGTAGCCAAATACCGTCCCAACATTTTGGGAATACTCGGTGCGGATAATAATGGATTCCCTCGTTGCCTCGGTCTCGGTGTCTCTCCCTATTGTATTATCAAAGACATTTCTCATCCAGCCACCGCAGGTCAGAGGCGTTTCCACCGCCGTGTAGCTGCCATCCAGCCGCAGCAGCACCACCGCGATGGTCTTTCCATCCTCATAGTCCCCCCGAATGACCGGGATCGCCATGGTGCCATCCGCCAGCAGCCGGGGACTCATAGTAGTACTAAAAACCTCATTGTAGCCGTCGCCCTCCGGCACTGGGCAGGTATACAGCGGCTGCCACCCGCTGCCGGAAAGCATTCCGTCGATACTCATCGCCTTCACGCCGTTTTCCAGCTCCACCGGCAGGGTGCGGTTGCTCACATACTTCCAGCTGCCGTCCTCCGCCATCCTTACGGTCAGTTCCCTGTTGTAATTGGGTTCTCTCCCATTAAAAGTAAATCCGTAACGGATCCGCAGCAGGTCGCCCTCCCGCACTGCTTCTTTGGCAAAGCACGGGCAGTAAATACCCATATCCGTTACCCATTGCATTGCCCCGTTCCCATCGGGGTCCAGCAGACTCCGCAGCTTTTCCTCACTGATGTCGAACCACTTCAGCAGCACCTCCTCGATTTCATCGATAGGAACCTCCTGTCCCTCCGGGTAGTCCATTTTCCAATCGGTCACAAAGAAGTACAGTCTTGACCACCACCATGGGTCGGTGATCTCCTCCGGCGAGGAGAATTTCAGCGTTCTCCCCTCCCCCAGCGGATCCAGATAGGTTTTGGTCAGCTCGTAGCGCTTGTTGTAGTCCTCATAGGTATCCAGCGGTGAAAATACTTCGTATATATAATCCACGCTATCGATAATGGAAAGCTCGCCGCAGCTGTTCAGCCTTATCTCCCCCGCCTGCTGGTACAGCACATTTTCCCAGTCCACGGTGTCGCCATAGCCGGTCAGTGACGCCTCTTGAAAAGCCGCCACCCCGTCCTTTACGGTCAGCCGCATACTATCTATCCCCTGGCTGTCATTGCGGTCATAAAAGTTATAATACCGCAGCTCGGCGTCCTCCCCCGCCTGCATCTTTTCCACCGCTGCCCGCAGCTGGGCGCTGTCGGTCAGCGGCTCATAGTTGTAGGCAATGACCGTCGCCGTCTCCTCTGCAAGCGCCGCCTTGTACTGGGCACTTTGCAGCACCTCCTGCGGCACCCCCTCGGTGGAAAGGATCTTCTCACTTCCTCCGCACCCCACCGCCAACAGCAGTACCGCCGCCAGCAGCAGCAGCGCCAAAAATCTCTTGTTCACGGTTTTTTGTCCTCCTTTAGGTTCTGTTCACTTCACCGGTCGCAAGGTTCAGCTCGTAGTCCGCACTACCCGTGGTGCCGTGTTTGCTGTCTACATAGAAGCACAGGTAGCCGTCCTTCTGCTCATTGCTGTAAAGGCGAACCGGTCCGCCCTCTTCGTAACATCCCGGATTGATCTTGGTATCCCAGTCATTTTGCAGCTGTCCGGTGCTGTCCAGCACCGCCGCGTGAATGGTCGTATCCCCGGGCAGCATGCTCCAACCGTCCCAGTCTGCCGGCAAGGTCGACCAGAGGACAGCGATCCTCTTCTCTGCCCGGTAGCCTCTTACCAGCATCACATAGGGAATGTCATCTCCGGTTACCAGTTCACTGGGGCTCCAGCTGTAAACGGGGCTGCGGTCCTCCGCCACCGCCATAATGGCCGCCGGGTCGTAGTAAAAGACACCCCGGTCATCGCTGACCCACAGCAGTCCCTCCGCGGTAAAGCCCAGTTTAGTAAAGGCACAGTTGCTCCCCTGGAAGCCATAGCCGTCGTTCCACACCTGCGGTACCACCCGCATACTGCCGCTGCTGTCCAGCAGCACCACCATCGACTTGTCGTAATCTTTGTTGAGGGTGCGGCTGTATGCCCGGTACTTGATGCCCGGGGAATAGAAGTCCTCGCTGCCGCTTCCGGTTCCTGTTCCGCTCAGGATATCGGAAGCCGACACACGGGAAGCCTTCATGATCTCCAGCATTTCATCGGTATAGCCCATCGCCTTGGCCTTGGCAATAAACTTTTCATCGGCATAGGATACGGCGGTCGGGTCATTGGTGCTGGCCAGCTGGCTCTCCCCGGTCGTGAGGTTCAGGCACCACCGCTCCCACAGCTGGGTGCCGTCCGGCAGGTAGCGGCTGCCGTTTTCATCATAGTAGTTGCTGTAATACATCAGCCCATCCCGCACGATGACCTCACCCATATCCCGGTGGCCCCAGTAGTTGCGGTACACATACTGCGGCAGGGTCAGCACCCGCACCGGCTCGGTGATGTCATTCCGGTCCAGCACCGCCACCTTCCAGTGGCTGCTGCTCTTCTTGTATTCCCCGTTCCAGGCATCGGGCACCTCGCCGCTGTTATAGGGGAAATAGGTCAGCGCCAGGGTATCCCCGCCCCGGTCGTCAGCGTAGAGATACTCAATATTGATCGCGTCACAGCCATCCATCGGCAGGTTGGTCTTATCATACACCACGATCGGCGCCTCCGGCTTTGCCGCGTCGTAAATATAGAGGCCATCCTGCCGTATGATACCGAACAGCGTGCCATCGTCCTCATCCGAGATCTGCCGGAAGCTCTCATAGGGGGTATTCTCCAGCAGCGTGGTCAGATGATGGGTCTCACTGTCGTACAGGTAAAAATTATACTTGTTATAGCCGTCGGCATCATCCATGCCAAGGTAACTCACAAAAAGCCGGTAGCGGCTGCCCTCCGCAAAGACCCAGCTTGCCTCCTCATTCAGGGCAATCAGTCCGCTGCCGCTCTGCTCCACCAGGACCCCAGTCGAATCGACCGGCATAATGGCAATACTGCTGTTCCGGCTGGGGCTGTACAGTGAATATCCGTCATCGCCCTTCGGGTTCAGGTAGATGACCATATCCTCAAAGTTGAAAAGCGCCGCGTCCTCCGGTGTGATAAGACTCTCGGAAGTATATCCGTTCCACTGGGTCACCTCGGGGTTTTCCAGGCCGGAAATATTCAGCGGTTCCGTCCGCCAGTACGAAAGATGATAACCGTCCTCAGCGCGGTAAACACTCACCTGCTGCTGTCCCCAGCCCAGCAGGCGGCAGCCTTCGGTGCTGCCCTCAATAAAAACATAGGTATCCGACGCGTAGTATTCGGCCTTGGTGGCAATCAGTTCCCAGCCGGCGGTTTCCGGGTCATCACTCGGCTCCACCTGCAGCTCGCCCTCCGGCTTTGGCATCACCACTGTCTCGATGTCATAGTCCCGGCTGATGTATTTCCAGCCGCCATCCTCCTCCAGCCGTATGGTGATGGCATACCGGCCGCAGCTCTCGTGGGTCTGGGTATAGTCCGCCATGTGCTGCGCCAGGAAGCCCTCATCGCCGGGCTGGGCCTCATACAGACTGTACCGGATGGTCAGGGTATCCCCCTCGATCGTGGCCTCCCGGGCATAGGCAAACAGGTTATCCCCCAGGTTCCACGGGCTCACCCAAAAGTAGTCGCTGCCATAGCTGTGGAGATCCTTCAGAGAGGCGTCCGCCATTTCGGGGCTCATATCAAAGTGCTTCTGGATCGCGGCCGCGACCTCCTCCTGCGGCAGGTAGAAGTTCTGCGCGTTGGGCAGCTTGCCGCTGGCATCGTAGTTGGTGTCCATCAACTTGGCCAGCTCCGCCCGCTTTTCGGCATCGGCTGTGCCATAGGCGGCGGCCAGGTCCAGCTTCTCCTCGCCGGTATAGCCGTACAGCTCATAGATGGCGTATTTCAGCAGCGGCCCGGATCTCAGCTCTTGGTAGCCGGACCAGTAGATATCACCCATGGCCGCCAGCGGCGCCAGGTATTCCCGGCTCAGGGCGTCCATATCGTTCAGGTCGATGTTGTAACGGTTTTTCCCGCCATCGGGAGTGCAGGCCACCAGCGAACCGGCCACAGCCGCCGCCAGCAGCAGGGCCGCCAGCGCCAGTGTTCCCCGGCGTTTCTTGGTGGTATCCAGTATGGTGGCAAGGCGGTTTTTCAGCGTCTTTTTGCCGCTGTAAAAATTGGTGGTGAACAGGGTGCGGCGGCTCATGCCGGCCCGCACAACAGCCAGCAGGCACCGGCCGTATTCCTCCCGGTAGGCTTCATCCCGCCCGGCCACCACGGCCTCATCGCAGGAAAGCTCCAGGTCCCGGTCGGCGGCATACACCATCAGCCACACCATCGGGTTAAACCAGTGGATGGCATTGGCCAGCATCAGCAGCAGCTTATACCAGATATCCCGGCGGCGGTAATGGATCAGCTCATGCCGGAATACCAGCGAAAGCTGCTCCGTAGAGAGCTCCAGCTCCGGCAGCAGCAGGGTCGGCTTGATGGCCCCAACGATCATGGGGCTGCCTACGGCCGCTGTATAAACCGGCAGCGGCCTCTGCCGTCCCGCCGCGGCGGATTCTTTTTCCAGCACAGCCAGGATGGCTTCATCGGTCAGGGGGCGGCGGCTGCGGGAGAGCTTTGCTCTCAGCGCCAGGTAGCTGCCCAGCTGCCACAGCAGGAACAGCGCGGTCCCCGCTGCCCAGCACCAGCCCACCGCTTCCATCACCGGGATGGAACGAGTGGCGGCCGGGGTGGGAATGATCGCCGGCTCCGCCGGTTTAGGCGTTTCGGCGCTCGGCCCGGTCGGGGCGGTCATCCCGGTCTCGATCTGCTGGTAGGGGTCGTTTTCCGCCGCTCCCGGCACCACCTGGATCGGGTCTCCGACCGGGGCGGGTTCAGTGGGGGCGGGCTCCTCCCGGCTCACCGGGTAGGTAAACTCTCCCTGGGGCTGCGGCAGGGTAACTACCGGCTGCGGCAGCGTAATGCCAATGGGCAGCAGCAGCCGCACCGCGATGAGCAGCCAGGCCCAGTACCGCCACTTGGCGGTAAAGCGGCGGCCCAGCAGCGGGCCTGCCGCCAGCAGCACCGCTATCACCAGTGCCATCGGCAGGGTCAGCTCCAGCAGAGCGGTCATCAGTCGTTCCATCCTTGTCAGCTCCTCTCTTCTTCGCGGGCACGGCGCTGCCCGGCTATAAATTCCTCCAGCTCCGCCAGATCACGGTCGGTCAGGTCCCGGCTTTCCACCAGGGATGCCACCATGCGGCGAAGGGAGGACTGGTACATCTTCCCCAAAAAGCTGCGGTTGGCCCAGCGGCGGTAATCCGCCTCGCTGACTAGGGGACGGTACAGGTTGTGCCGGCCCTGCCGCTCCACCGAAAGATAGCCCTTTTCCACCAGCTTGGAAAGCAGGGTGAGGGTGGTGGTATCCGCCCAGTTGTGGCTTTGCAGCTGCTCCTCCAGATCCGCGCGCTGCACGGGCGGAGGGCTTTGCCAGATGGCCAGCATGATATCCAGCTCGGCATCGGATAGTTTTTTCTCGGGCAGTTCCATAGGGGCCTCCTTCATCTTCTACGGGTTTAGAATTCAGCTTCATTCTATCATCGTAGAATGCGGTTGTCAATGGTCATTCTGCAAGTGTAGAATTTATTTTCTATATCCGTAGAATGTGCATCGGGCGGGTTTGCATGGTGTGCCTGGGCAGGGTTTTCTGCCGATTCCCCGGGTCCGGCCCCGCAGGCCGGCCAAAGGCCGGTGGGCGGGCGCTGCCCGCCCCGGCCGCGGCGCAGCCGCGGCCCCTGCGGGGCCGGACCTGGGGGACGGCGAAAACCAGCCAAGGATACAAATCCCCCCTACCCTGTATAACGCCGCAGACCCCAAAAATGCAACACGATTTGGCCCAATTATTGCAGCTGGCGGCGCAAAATATCGCACAGCTGGCCTATTTCCCCGGCCTCCTCGGTAAAGCGGTACAGCCGCTGCCGGATGACCCCCAGGCTGCGGCTGACCGAGGAGGGCGCCAGGCCCATCTGCTCCGCGATGGCGGTTACCGTCAGGCCATCGGTATAGCGCAGCCGGGTAAGCTGCTGCTGAGCCGGGGTAAGGCAGCGGGTGCAGCCGTACTGCAGCAGCCGGCGCAGGGCCAGCCGTTCCTCGCTGGGGCCGTTCTCCTCCCGCGGGATGTAAAATTCCAGCGTGGCGGTACTGATGCAGCGCGCGACGCGTTTTAAGGGGCGGGGGGTGAATTTAGTTGTAGTAGTCATGCAGAATCCTCTCCGTTTCTCTGGTATCCACGAGCTCGAACCGCAGCAGCTCAATGCGCTGTTTTAGGTCGAAGTAATGCGGTCCTCGTGCTGTTTTGATCTCTTCCTTGAGCTGTGTCAGCCGGTCCTCCAGCAGTTCCACGCTGCGGTGGTACTCCCCGGCCAGTTCGGCAATTCCCATCATGTTTTCTCGGTTTCCTCTCTTTTTCTCGATGCGGCTTGGTAGCTTTCGGCGAAGGGACCCGTTTTTGTCAAGAACATTTGTTCTCTTGCTTCTTAGCGTACTCCGCTTTTTGCCGTCTGTCAACCGTTATTTTTGCAAAGTCCCATAAAACGGTCGCCAAAAAACTTCACTGATTTTTGGCAGATAAAATTTTGTCGAAAGGCTTGACATTCCCGAAAAAATCACTACGATAAGCTATCCCAGGGGTTGGGAAGATTTTTCCCGGCTCCAATCCGGGACCGAGAAGGAGAGAAAACGATGTATGGCATCAAACTGCGCCAGCTGCGGCGGCAGCTGGGCCTGACCCAGCGGCAGCTGGGGACACTGTGCGGGGTGGGCGGCACCACCATCAGCATGATAGAGCATGGCAAGCGGCTGCCCGGCCGGGAAACCCTGCGCCGGCTGCAGGCGGTACTGGGCGATTTGCCGCCCCGCCCGGCCAAGCCCCTGCCCACGGCGGAGCTGCTGACCCTGCTGCGGGGGTGAGTCCCTGCAAGGGGCAGGACGGGCCGCAGGCCAGCCCGTCCCCCGCAGGGGACGGGCTGGCCTGCGGCCCGACCCTCTCCCCTGCCGCCGACTCCGCCGGGGCGCAGAAAAGCCCCACCGGGGAAACCCGATGGAGCTTTGCCGAAAGCCAATATTTATCCCAGCCGGTCACCATTGGCGGCGGGCTGCTGCGGGGTGATGAGGATAACGCCGCCCGCGGAGTAGGTACCCAGCACCAGTACCTCGCTCATAAAATCCGCAATCTGCCGGGGCGGGAAGTTGACCACCCCCAGCACCTGTATGCCCGGCAGGTCCTCCGGGCGGTAGTGGTCGGTGATTTGCGCCGAGGACTTTTTTACCCCGATCTCCGGGCCGAAATCGATGGTGAGCTGGTAGGCCGGGCGGCGGACCTTGGGGAAAGGCCGCGCCGTCAGGATGGTGCCCACCCGGATATCCAGCCGGGAAAAATCTTCGAATGTCGCCAGTTGTTTTTCCATCAGATGCTGATCTCCCTTGCGACCTTGTAGAACAGCTCGTTGATATCCTTCTTCATGGCCAGGGCCTCATCAATGTCGATATCGTAGATACGGTTTTCCTTGACCCCGACGATGCGGCTGCCCACGCCCTCTTCCAGCAGCTCGATGGCACGGTAGCCCATGGCGCTGGCATAAACCCGTTCCATGGCCGTGGCGTCGCCGCCGCGCTGCACATGGCCCAGCACCGTCAGGCGGGTCTCCACGCCGGTGCGCTGCTGGATGTAGTAGCACATATCCTTGCTGTTGCCCACGCCCTCGGCCACCACCACGATGAAGTGATGCTTGCCAGTGGTCATGGTGGCCTTCATGCGGTCCACCACATCGCGGTCCAGGTTAAAGGGGCGTTCCGGGATGAGGGTGGCGACGGCGCCGGTGGCCAGACCCGCGTACAGGGCCAGATGGCCGGCATTGCGGCCCATGACCTCCACCACGGAGCAGCGGTCGTGGGATTGGGAGGTATCCCGCAGCTTATCGATGCTTTGCACAGCGGTATTCAGGGCGGTATCAAAGCCGATGGTATACTCGGTGGAGGCGATGTCGTTATCGATGGTGCCGGGGATGCCGATGGTGGGAATGCCCAGGGCCGAGAGCTTTTGGGCGCCGCGGAAGGAGCCATCGCCGCCGATGACCACCAGGCCGTCTATCCCGCGGGAGCGCAGAATGGCCGCCGCCTTTTTCTGGCCCTCTTCGGTCATAAATTCCTTACTGCGGGCGGTATACAGGATGGTGCCTCCCCGGTTGATGATATTGCTGACAGAACGCTCTTGAAGCTCGTCCATGTGGTCTTCCATTAGGCCCTCGTATCCATGGAAAATGCCATAAACGCTGTGGCCCTTGTGCAGGGCGGTGCGTACCACACTGCGGACCGCGGCATTCATGCCGGGGGCATCGCCGCCGCTGGTGAGTACTGCAAAGGTTTTCTTCTTGGTTTCGCTCATGTTATTTCCTCCTTTTGGTTGGCTTACTGCAAAGCCGGTTCCGGCGGGGCCTTGGGAGCCTCCGGCGGCAGCAGGGCTACATTCTCCTGGCCCAGCACCCGTCTCAGCTCGCCCAGCAGCACCGGGTTGGCATCGGTATTATATTCCTCTCCCGCCTTCAGCAGGCGGCCGGTATCGGCGGCCCGCACCAGCAGGGGGGTCTCCCCTTCAAAAATGGAAAACAGCAGCTGAAGCTTTTCCCACTGTTCTCCCTCCATCTGCGGCACCCGGATGAGCAGCCTGCCGCCCTTTTGGGGGCGTTCGGCCGCGGGCTTGCCGCTGCCGCCCTTTTCCCGGCTCTGCGGCGGGCGAGGGGGCGGGGCGCTTTGGCGCTCCTCGATGGTAAAGACCCGCTCCAGCACCATTTTGGTGTCGTCCTCCTCCCGCAGGGAGACCCTGCCCCGGAAGAAAAGCGGTTCGCCCGGCACCAGCTTGGCACTGACCTGGGAGTAGACCCGGCCAAAGCACATGACCTCCATGCTGCCGGTCATATCCTCCACCGTCAGCAGGGCCAGGATATCCCCCCGCTTGGTGGTCCGCATCTTTTTATCGGCCAGGATGCCGAAAATATCGACCCAGGCATTATCGTAGGGGGCATTGGTCTCAGCGCTTTGCAGCCGGGCGATGCGCACCGCCTGGTAGCGGTCGTAAAGGGGCAGGTACTGGCTCATGGGGTGGCCGGAAAGGTACATGCCGGTGACTTCCTTTTCGTAGACCAGCAGCTCGGCATGGGGGTATTCTTCCCGGGGGGAGAGCCGATAATCGGCGGTGGCGCCGCCTTCCCCAAAGAGGGACAGCTGCCCGCCGGAAAGGTAGCGGCTTTCTTCCGCGATGGCATCGGCCAGGGGGCCGTAGTTTTCCATCATCTCCCGGCGGTTGGCGCCCAGGTGGTCCAGGGCCCCGCACTTGATGAGGCTTTCCACCCCGCGGCGGTTGAGATCGCCGGCCGAGGTGCGGCGGCAGAACTCCACAAAATTGGTGAAGGGGCCATCCAGCTCCCGCTCTTTCAGAATATCTTCGATGACACTGCGGCCCATATTCTTGATGGCCAGAAGGCCGAACCGGATGCCCTGCGGCGTGACGGTAAAGACCATATCGCTCTGGTTGATATCGGGGGGCAGCACCGGGATCTCCAGCCGGGTGCATTCCTCAATGTATTCCATGAGCTTAGCGGTGGAATCCAGTACGCTGGTCATCAGGGCCGCCATGTATTCCCGGGGGTAGTGCCGTTTGAGATAGGCGGTTTGATAAGCCACCACGGCATAGCAGGCGGCGTGGGATTTATTGAAGGCGTAGGCCGCGAAGCTGCTCATCTCATCAAAGATGCTGTTGGCCACGGCCTCGGAGATGCCATTGGCGGCGCAGCCGGTGATGAAGTGCCCGCGCTCCTTTTCCATGACATCGGCTTTTTTCTTGCTCATGGCGCGGCGGACGAGATCGGCCTGGCCGTAGCTGTAACCGGCCAGCTCGCGGCAGATCTGCATGACCTGCTCCTGATAGACGATGCAGCCGTAGGTGACCCCCAAAATAGGCTCCAGCAGCGGGGTCTTGTACCGGACGGCGGCGGGATTCTGCTTATTGCGGACATACTGGGGGATGGAATCCATGGGGCCGGGACGGTACAGCGAAATGGCGGCGGTAAGGTCTTCGATGGACTGGGGGCGCAGCTGGGTGAGCATCTGGCGCATACCGCCCGATTCCAGCTGGAACACACCGGAGGAATCGCCGCGGGAGAGCATCTCGTAGACCGCGGTGTCATCATCGGGGAGCCTGTCCATTGAAAAATCCGGCTCCCGGCGGCGGATCATCCGCTCGGCATCGGCGATGACGGTGAGATTGCGCAGTCCCAAAAAGTCCATCTTGAGCAGGCCCAGCTCCTCCAATGTGGTCATGGTGAACTGGGTAACGATGGATTCATCGTTTTTGGCCAGCGGCACATAGCTATCGACGGTATCCCGGGTGATGACCACGCCGGCAGCGTGGGTGGAGGCGTGCCGGGGAAAGCCCTCCACCTTTTTGGCGGTTTCGATGAGCTCCTCCACCTGGGGGTCGCTTTGGCACATGGCCCGCAGCTCGCTGTTGGCCTCCAGGGCCTTATCGATGGTCATGTGCAGCTCATTGGGGATGAGCTTGGCGACAGCATCCACCTGGGGATAGGCCAGGCCCATGGCCCGGCCGACATCCCGCACGGCGCCCCGGGCCAGCATGGTGCCGAAGGTAACGATCTGGGCCACATGGTCGGCGCCGTATTTGCGGACGACATAATCGATGACCTCCGGCCGGCGCTCGTAGCAGAAATCCACATCAAAATCCGGCATGGAAACACGCTCGGGATTGAGGAAGCGCTCGAACAGGAGATTGTACTTCATGGGGTCGATATTGGTGATGCCGATGCAGTAGGCGGCAATGCTGCCCGCGCCGGAGCCGCGCCCCGGCCCGACCGGGATGCCGTGGCTTTTGGCGTAGTGGATGAAATCGTGGACAATGAGGTAGTATTCCACATAGCCCATGCGGCTGATGGTGGAAAGCTCATATTCCAGCCGGTCGCGGTATTCCTGGGGCGGGTTTTCGCCGTAGTGGCGCAGCAGACCCTCGTGGCACATGCGGCGAAAGTAGCTTTCGTTATCCTCGCCATTGGGGGCATTGAACAGAGGCAGCTTGGTGTGGCCAAACTCAAACTCGACATTGCAGCGCTCGGCGATCTTGACGGTATTGGAGAGGGCTTCCGGCACATTGCGGAAGAGTTCGGCCATCTCATCGCCGCTTTTGACATAGAACTCCTGGGTGGGGAATTCCAGCGTCTGCTCATCATTTACGGTATGGCCGGTCTGGATGCAGGTGAGCAAAAACTGCATGCGGCTGTCCTCTTTTTCGAGGTAGTGGGCGTCATTGGTGGCCACCAGCCCCACGCCGAGCTCCCCGGCCAGGCGGATGAGATCCGGGAGGATCTGCCGCTGCTCCGGGATACCGTGGTCCTGCAGCTCGATGTAGTAATCTTCCGGGCCGAAGAGATCGCGGTACCAGATGGCGGCCTCCCGGGCCTTTTGGTAATCGCCGGCCTCCAGTGCCCGGGGCACTTCGCCCGCCAGGCACGCCGAAAGGCAGATGAGGCCCTCGTGGTGGTCCTTTAAGAGGTCGCGGTCGATGCGGGGCTTATTGTAAAAGCCCTCGGTGAAGCCGCGGGAGACCATGTAGATGAGGTTGCGGTAGCCCACCTCATTTTTGCACAGCAGGATGAGGTGGTAGGGGGAGGAATCCAGCCGGTAGACCTTATCGAAGCGGGAGCGGGGGGCCACATAGACCTCGCAGCCGATGATGGGGCGGATGCCCTCCTTTTTGCACTCCTTGTAGAAATCGATGACACCGTACATGACACCGTGATCGGTGATGGCGACGGCGGACTGGCCCAGGGCCTTGGCGCGCTGGACCAGCCCCTTGATGCGGCAGGCGCCATCGAGGAGGCTGTATTCGCTGTGGATGTGCAGATGGACAAAATCGGTCATGGGATGTCTCCTTGGCAAGATTTGAGGGAAAGCCCGGGAACCGCAGCCGATGATGGGGCGGATGCCCTCCTTTTTGCACTCCTTGTAGAAATCGAT
>OGDY01003152.1_pt1 | contig 13479 bp, 8 predicted proteins | sample 1570341 | NCBI WGS metagenome assembly OGDY01 (sample SAMEA2581972, study PRJEB24529) | metagenome | biome: Human gut stool | place: China | collected 2011 | reverse complement strand
GCTACGCGCTGGTTCCGATTCCGATACTCATCATCCCGTCGGTCATCATCTCGAACTTCGCTCTGGCGACCGAGGCTAAGACGATCAACCTCCTCGTTTCGATCGCGTTTGTATGGTGCGGACTCCTGATCTTCTTCGGAACGGTCAGCATCAACGGAAGTCTCTGCGATATTTTCCTGCACGTCCGGTGTCATCTCCTCCTGTCCGTTACCCATCCGCGGCATGATCAGATTTATATTGCATCCATCTGCTTTCTTTCCCGGAATGCAAACAGTATCACCCGGCTGTAGATTATATACATCTACATAAGGATTGGCACGTAACATCACTTCCAGCGGGACATGATATCTTCGGCTCAAAGCGTACAGTGTATCTCCTTTCTTTATCATATGCATATGTCCATTACAATACTCATGATTCATGGTGTATTCACCTTATGCCTTTATTTGCTACAGTATATTCTGCTTTCCGTGAAATGGTGACTCTACTCGCAGCCGCGGATCCGGATCTCACTCCACAAAAGCAAAAAATGTTTATTGCATTCCTCTCATAATAGCATTATAATAGGAAAATGTGGCGAATTTTTGTGCCTCGCAAAGCATGCACAAACTCATAATTTATCGTTGCTGACATACCATTAGAAACTAAGAGTAATACAAGATACTAGATGGAGGGTATTTATGAAATTACACATGAATACATTGGGAATCGATATCGGTTCCACAACGGTTAAAATTGCCATTCTGGATAGTGCACACAACATCCTTTTTTCCGACTACAAGAGACATTTCGCGAACATCAGGGAAACACTTCATTCCCTTCTTAGTGATGCATACAGTCAATTAGGAAATATAAGGCTGCACCCCATGATCACAGGCTCCGGTGGATTAACCCTTGCCAACCATCTGAAGGTTCCCTTTGTCCAGGAGGTAATTTCGGTTGCCACTGCATTAAAGGAAATTGCACCGAAAACGGATGTTGCGATCGAATTAGGTGGTGAAGATGCCAAGATTATTTATTTTGAAGGCGGTAACGTGGAACAACGTATGAACGGAATCTGTGCCGGTGGTACAGGCTCCTTTATCGACCAGATGGCTTCCCTGTTACAGACCGATGCGGCCGGATTAAACAAATATGCCAAGGGCTACAAATCCCTCTACACCATTGCTGCGCGCTGTGGCGTATTTGCCAAGTCCGATATCCAGCCCCTCATCAACGAAGGGGCAACCAAGGAAGACCTCGCAGCTTCCATTTTCCAGGCCGTTGTCAACCAGACCATCAGTGGTCTTGCCTGTGGGAAACCGATTCGCGGCCACATTGCCTTTTTAGGCGGTCCGCTCCACTTCCTGTCTGAATTAAAGGCTGCTTTTATCCGCACCTTAAAACTGGATGAGGAGCATACCATTGAAACAGAACATTCCCATTTATTTGCAGCAATCGGTTCTGCATTGAATGCCAAAGAAGAGGTTTCTTATACCATGGAAGAAATGGTGCAGAAGCTCTCTTCCGATATCAAAATGGAATTTGAAGTAGAACGTATGGATCCTCTCTTCGCAAGCAAAGAAGAATACGATGCGTTCTGTAAGCGCCACGAAACCCACCACGTAAAAACCGCAGATATATCCACGTATCACGGAAACTGCTATCTGGGTATCGACGCCGGAAGTACGACCACGAAGATTGCACTTGTCGGAGAAGACGGCTCCTTACTTTATTCCTTCTACAGCAGTAACGACGGTAGTCCCCTGAAGACGGCCATCCGCTCCATGAAGGAAATTTCCAAGCAGCTCCCTCCCGATGTGCATGTGGTCCGCTCCTGCTCTACCGGATACGGGGAACAGCTTATGAAGGCTGCTTTCCTTTTAGATGACGGCGAAGTAGAGACCGTTGCCCATTATTATGCAGCAGCATTCTTCGATCCTTCCGTGGATTGTATCTTAGATATCGGCGGCCAGGATATGAAATGTATCAAGATCAGGAATCAGACCGTAGACAGTGTGCAGCTTAACGAAGCCTGCTCCTCAGGATGCGGTTCCTTTATTGAGACCTTTGCCAAGTCCTTAAATTACAGTGTCCATGATTTTGCAAAGGCCGCTCTCTTTGCCGAGCATCCGATTGACTTAGGTACCCGTTGTACTGTATTCATGAATTCCAAGGTAAAGCAGGCACAGAAGGAGGGCGCCAGCGTCCCGGACATTTCCGCCGGACTTGCCTACTCCGTCATCAAGAATGCCTTATTTAAGGTCATCAAGGTATCCGACGCTTCTGCCCTTGGCAAAAATATCGTGGTACAGGGTGGAACCTTCTATAACGATGCTGTTTTACGAAGCTTTGAAAAGATTGCCGGCTGTGAAGCCATCCGTCCGGACATTGCCGGAATCATGGGTGCCTTCGGTGCTGCCCTTATTGCCAGGGAGCGTTACAGCACAGATTACGAAACGACCATGCTGCCCTTTGACAAGATTCTGTCCCTGCAGTTTGAAACCAGCATGGCAAAATGTAAGGGCTGTACCAACAACTGCCGTCTGACCATCAACAAGTTCTCCGGCGGACGTCAGTACATTTCCGGCAACCGATGCGAACGTGGTCTTGGCAAACAGAAAAATGAGAACAACGTTCCCAATCTGTTTGATTATAAATTAAAGAGAGTCTTCGGTTATGAACCGCTTTCTGCCGAAGAAGCCACACGTGGCACGGTCGGCATTCCACGTGTGCTTAACATGTACGAAAATTATCCGTTCTGGGCAACCTTCTTTAAGGAGCTCGGCTACCGTGTGATTCTCTCTCCGGTATCCAATCGTAAGATTTATGAGCTTGGCATTGAATCCATTCCGAGTGAATCCGAATGTTACCCGGCAAAGCTGGCTCACGGACATGTCAGCTGGCTCATCAACCAGAAGGTCGATTTTATTTTCTATCCCGCTCTCTTTTATGAACGTAATGAATTTGAGGACGCCAACAATCACTACAACTGCCCGATTGTTACCTCTTATTCCGAAAATATCAAGAATAACGTGGAAGAAATCGAACGTGGTGAAGTCATTCTGAGGAATCCCTTCATGTCCTTCCGCGACCTCAAAACCATCACTGAAGCACTGGTTCGTGAGTTTAAAGAGCTTCCTTCCAAAGAGGTCATTGCTGCCTGCGAAAAGGCATGGAAGGAATTAGATGCTGCCCGTACTGACATGCAGAAAAAGGGAGAGGAAACCCTACAGTATTTAAAGGAGACCGGAAAACGTGGTATTGTTTTAGCCGGAAGACCTTATCATATCGACCCTGAAATCAACCATGGTATTCCGGAGCTGATTACCTCTTATGATATTGCTGTTTTAACCGAGGATTCCGTTTCCCATCTGGCGAAGCCGGAACGTCCGTTAATCGTTTCCGACCAGTGGATGTACCACTCCCGTCTCTACGCAGCTGCAAGCTATGTAAAGACCGTAGATAACCTGGACCTGATCCAGTTAAATTCCTTTGGCTGTGGTCTGGATGCTGTTACGACTGATCAGGTTAATGATATTCTGACAGGCTCAGATAAGATTTATACCTGTCTGAAAATTGATGAGGTAAATAACCTCGGCGCTGCCAGAATCCGTATCCGATCCCTGCTCTCTGCGATCCGTGTCAGGGAAAAGCTGAACAAGCAGCGTACGATCCGCTCCAGTGCCATCACGAAGGTGCCCTTTACTGAGGAAATGCGAAAGGACTATACCATTCTTGCCCCGCAGATGTCTCCAATCCATTTCGATGTCATTGAGGCTGCGTTCCGTGCCTGCGGATACAACTTTGAGATTCTCGGAAACGATAACCGTCGTGCCGTAGATGTCGGATTAAAATATGTAAACAACGATGCCTGCTACCCTTCCTTAATGGTGGTCGGTCAGATTATGGATGCCTTGCTGTCCGGTAAATATGATCTTAACAAGGTAGCCGTCATTATGACACAAACCGGTGGCGGATGTCGTGCAACCAACTATGTAGGTTTTATCCGCCGCGCCTTAGAGAAGGCTGGAATGCCGCAGATCCCGGTTATTTCCTTGAATCTTGGCGGTATTGAAACAAACCCCGGATTCCATCTGAATGCCGAAATGCTGATGCGTGTTGCCTACGCTGCCATCTTTGGCGATATCTTCATGCGCTGTGTATACCGTATGCGTCCTTATGAACAGACCCAAGGCTCTGTAGAAAAAGTACATCAGAAATGGTTAAAGAAGTGCCGCGAATTTGTTTCCGGAAAGCATATGCGTTTAGCCACTTTTAACAAAATGTGCCGTCAGATCATTGCCGACTTCGATGCGATTCCGATTACGAATGAAGTAAAGCCCCGCGTCGGTATCGTCGGTGAAATTCTGGTAAAATTTGCACCAGCTGCCAACAATTACCTTGTGGATCTCTTAGAATCCGAAGGAGCAGAGGCCGTTGTGCCGGATCTGGTAGACTTCATGCTCTACTGCTTCTACAACCAGATTTATAAGGCTGATTATCTGGGCATGAGCAAAAAGACCGCCCTGATTTCCCGTCTCGGTATCCGTGGCATTGAATTCCTTCGCGGAAGTGCACGCCATGCCTTTGAGAAGAGTACCCACTTCACGCCTCCGAGCAGCATTTATGAAACGGTGGAAAATGCAAAAACGATCGTAAACATTGGTAACCAGACCGGAGAAGGCTGGTTCCTGACCGGCGAAATGATTGAACTGATCCACAGCGGTGTCAATAACATCGTCTGCACCCAGCCGTTTGCCTGCCTGCCCAACCATGTCGTAGGTAAAGGTGTCATCAAAGAGCTTCGCAAGCACTATCCATTAAGCAACATTGTTGCCATCGACTACGATCCGGGTGCCAGTGAAGTAAACCAGTTGAACCGTATTAAACTGATGCTTTCTACAGCTCAGAAAAATCTTCATAAAAAGGAGGAAGACGCTTCGTGATCAAACAGGAAATCAACGAACTGAAACGCCTTTATACCCCAAGCAACTGCTCCATTACCAGAATCTGTGGCTGCTATGTCGATGGGGAAAAGAATAAAAAGACCGAATTTAAAGAAGCCTTTCTCTCCCTTCCGGAAGAAGAAATTTTTAAATACTTTGAACTACTGCGCAAAACCTTATCGGGAAGTCTCGGAAAGAATCTCTTAAATCTGGACTTTCCCCTTGCAAGCGAACAGGAAAGAGGCACCCAGGCTGCCCTTCTTGCCCTGCGCGACAGTAAATTAAAGGATGATGCCTTAATCGAAGAGTTTTATGACCGTGTCATCAATACGTATGAATACGTCGGCAACTACCTGATTCTGCTCATCCATGACGCTTATGACGTTCCGGGAAAGACCACGGACGGTTTAACCATGGATGATGCTTCTGATACGGTATTTGAATACATCATGTGCTGTATCTGTCCGGTGAATCTTTCAAAGCCCGGCTTAAGCTATGACAGCATCAACAATGAATTCCACAACCGTATCCGTGACTGGGTGGTAGAAATGCCCGAAACCGGCTTTCTCTTCCCGAGCTTCAACGACCGAGCAACCGATATTCACTCTACGATCTTCTATTCCAAGAATCCAGAGGAAGCACATAGCGAATTCGTAGAAAACATTCTTGGCTGTACCATGCCTTTGTCTGCCGGGACACAGAAGGAAGCCTTTCAGGCTTTGATCGAGGAAACGCTTGGCGATGAGGTCGAATACGAAGTGGTGAAAAATATCCATGAGAATTTGACGGAAATGATCGAGGAGCACAAAGAGATTCCGGAGCCTTTAACTCTTGACAAGCATCAGGTGAAAAGCCTCTTTGAAAAGAGCGGCGTCAAGGAAGAAAAACTGACTGATTTCGATAAGCTCTATGATGCAGCCGCCGGAGAAGATACCTCTCTCTTTGTAAACAATGTGGCAAATGTCCGCACCTTCGAGGTAAAGACCCCCGATGTTGTCGTAAAGGTGAATCCGGAACGTGCGGATCTGGTCAATACTCTGCAGATTGACGGCAAACGCTGTCTTGTCATCGAAATCAACGATCATGTTGAAGTGAACGGCATTACCATTCATCAGGGTGTATCCTTAGAAGATGTGGCGGATGAAGAAGAATAGAAAATCAGAAAATGCTGATAACCAATTTTTTTCGAATGATTATCAGCATTTTTATTATTTCTATGTTTGTATTTCTGTTTCTTTCCTGATCTGCTATACTCTTTCTGTCATGGATCAGAGTAGTTCCCATATACTTATTACAAGTTACTATTACGAAAACAGATCACGATACCAGCGCAGAGCCGTAATGTACGCATCGTATACCTGTTTGGAGTCCATATGGTTCAGTAACATGGTGCGGTCAATTTCCTGCCAGTTGGCACTCTCATACTGCTTCACAAACTCTAACACCGGTGCAAAGTGTCCTTTATCCTCAATGAGTGCTTCCTCAATCTCCTTAGAAACCTTTACCATCTTAAGAGCCTCTTCCATCGGCTTATTAATAATAAGATCAAGTACCGAGAACAATCCCATTAAGAACAACTCTCCTGCCTGACCGCCCATTTCGAATACAGTTGCCAGATTCTCTGCGAATTTCGCCCGGAGCAGGGAAACACGCATAATCTCATTCGGACGATCTGCACAGAGCTGACTGGTCACCGCAGTGTTGATCCATTTCTTCAATTCCTTCTGTCCTAACATGGCTGCTGCATGACGGATGGATGTAATCTCGGAATTGACCGTCATGTGGTTCACCATCTTCAACAGGGAAATCACAAGAGCCGTATCTCTTCCGATGACATCGGCTGCCTTTGTCAAATCAAAGTCCGGTTCATTCACAATATTCAGAAGTTCAATATAGTTCACCTTCAACGGAGAAACCTTTGCCTCTCCCTTCGTTACCGGCATACGGTAGAATGCTCCTTCATAGAGCTGGTAGCCGCCCTCTGCCTTCAACTGCTCGAAAATTTCCTGTGTATCAATATTTCCGGCACAAAGCTTGATGTTCGGATAAATCTTCGTAAAATAAATTCTTGCCTTCGTAATATCAATCTTCTTATGATCGAGCAGAATATAATCCATCAGAAGAAGAACCTGGCGGTAATCCTCAAAGCTGGATACCGGCAGTTTACGAATAGCAAGCTTATATCCGCTGTTCTTTAATTCTTTCAGGCGGTTAATGTACATGTCATTCGGCAGAACTGCATTATCTACAAGCAGCACCACGCGGTCATGCGGCGCCTTACACTGTTCATTGATATCCGTAAACAGAGAAATATTATTTATGGAAATAAATACTTCCTTGTCTCCGGAAAGGGTCTCGATTCCCATATTTTCAATCAGTTCAAACCCCTGGATCTGTCCTACTCCATCATGCATTCCGGTTCCTAAGAAGCTGGGATTTAAAAGGAAGTTCTTCTTCTGGGTAAATAAGGAATATGCCTTCACGGTCATATTTTCATCAAATAAAGGTATTAACGTTGCAAGCATTTTGTCTTCGCCTTTCTCTCAAAAATACCAATCATCTATCTGTCTGGAACTACAATAACGATTCCGAATCGTCATGTTTATTTTACACTAAAAAACATCCAGTGTCTACTCACCACATACGTCTTCTTTCAAAAAGGAACATAATTTTTCATTTGGATATCCAAGGACTCCTGCCAGAAGTGTTTTCACATAAACCATCTCTTTCGTCATCCCATAAACCGGAACTGCACCTGCTTCCATCATCCATACGCCGGAAGCATATGCCGCCTCATTTGGACAAGGTGTTACGATTACCGGGATCCTGGCTTCCCTGCAGCGCATCAGGAACGGAAGCATGGAATACTCCGATTTCTGTTCCTCGTTCGTTCCTCCAATACAGGCTGTTGCCGAATGATACAGACCATGGATGACTGCACGGATTTCTTTATTAAGTACAATCTGCTGATAATTAAGCCCCACATATGGTTCTATGCACAGGACATCGCTTTTCAATTCTCCCATACGGGATAGGTCAATTCCATTGCCATTCCGCTGACTGCAGATCTTATCGCGTTTCAGTTCTTCCGTCCATTGGTTCAAGTGCATCGCTGCCTTGGAACATTCACCTTCCATCACCTTTGAGACTTCACCCAGGCAAACCGCATCACGGCTGTAAAAGTCGTTGGAATAATCCCCGCTGCTTACAAGATGTCCTCCATGATGAAGAAAGCACCTTCCGTCCTCATTCCGGTACACCACATAGACACCGGAATGAATTCCTGCACAAATCAGCTCCACAGAACGCCGGAAGTTCTCATTTCCGTTCGCGCCCTCCTGATTAAGCGGCAGCTGGCTGGATACCAGAAATACCGGAATCTCCACCTTCGATAACGCTAACGCAAGCAGGGAAGCTGTATAGGCCAGCGTATCTGTCCCATGGGCAATCACGATTCCCCGATACTGTGAAAAATCACATTTTTTAAAAAAACGGAGTAATTCGTTCCATTTCGGAATCGTCATATTTTCGCTTAAAGTATTTAAAACGGTAACAACTTCAAATTTCTGATGAGCGCAGGGCGAATCCGATTCTTCAAAATATTGCAGAAGCAACGCTTTCGCTTTCTGAATGTCCACATCCCGCCGGTTCCCCTGTTCATCCCCGAAGGAACAGATCGTGCCTCCGGTTAACAATAATAAAATCTTACCTTCGCTCTCCATCATGCACTTAATCTCTCCGGAACACATCTCTGGTATAGACCTTCTCCTTCACATCGTCCAGACAGGCATCGTACCGGTTTGCAATGATTGCCTGACTCATTTCCTTAAACCTTGAAAGGTCATTCACGACACGGCTTCCAAAGAAGGTACTTCCATCTTCCAGTGTCGGCTCATAAACAATAACCGTTGCGCCCTTTGCCTTAATTCTCTTCATAACGCCCTGAATGGAGGACTGACGGAAATTGTCAGAATTGGACTTCATGGTGAGACGATATACTCCAACCACGACTTCCTTTTCCTTGTCAAGCTCATATTCCCCGTTCGCTTCATAACCACCTGCAAGCTCCAATACCCTGTCTGCAATGAATTCCTTCCGCGTACGGTTACTGTCTACGATGGCTGTCATCATATTCTGTGGCACATCCTGATAATTGGCAAGAAGCTGCTTTGTATCCTTCGGCAGACAATAACCGCCATAACCAAAGGAGGGATTGTTATACTGATCCCCGATACGAGGGTCAAGGCAGACACCCTTAATAATCTGCCGGGTATCCAGGCCCTTCATCTCTGCATATGTGTCCAGCTCGTTAAAATACGATACACGCAGTGCCAGATAGGTATTGGCAAACAGTTTCACGGCTTCTGCTTCCGTATACCCCATGATTAAGGTATCAATGTTCTCTTTGATGGCCCCCTGCTGCAAGAGGTGTGCAAAGGTATTAGCAGCCTCCACCAGCTCCGGATTCTCCATATCTGTTCCAACAATAATTCTGGAAGGATACAGGTTGTCATACAGTGCCTTGGATTCCCTTAAGAACTCCGGACTGAACAGAATCCGGTCACAATGATACTTCTCCCGTACCGCAACTGTAAAGCCTACCGGAATCGTCGACTTGATTACCATAACAGCCTTCGGATTGACCTGCATCACAAGCCGGATAACCGCTTCTACCGCCGAGGTATCGAAGAAATTCTTCTTTGAATCATAATTGGTCGGTGTTGCAATTACGACAAACTCAGCATCCCGGTAAGCCGCCTCTGCATCTGTGGTTGCCACAAGATTCAAATCCTTTTCCCTTAAATATTTCTCAATATATTCGTCCTGGATCGGTGACTTGTGCTGATTGATCAGATTCACCTTTTCTTCTATAATATCCACTGCCATCACTTCATTGTGCTGTGCCAGCAAGGTCGCAATACTTAAGCCGACATATCCTGTTCCTGCTACTGCAATCTTCATCTGTTTTCCTCCTGACCGTAAAATTCCTGATACCACTGTGCAAAATTCCTTAATCCGGTTCGCAAGTCCGTTTTCGGGCAATAATCAAAGTCCTCCTGCAGGGCCTCTGTGTCTGCATACGTCACGGGTACATCTCCCGGCTGCATCGGCACAAGCTTCTTATGTGCTTCAAAATCATAGTCTGCCGGAAGGACTCCTGCTGCTACCAGCTCCTGCTGCAGAATATCCACAAAATCAAGCAGATTCTCCGGATGTCCGCCTCCAATATTATATACCTTGTACGGAGGAACCGGTAATCCGTCTGCTCCGTTTACCCGTTCCGGAGCCCCCTTCATCACACGCACGATTCCTTCCACAATATCATCCACATAGGTAAAATCCCTGCGGCAGTTTCCGTAATTAAAAATCTCGATGGTTTTCCCCTGAAGAAGCTTATTTGTAAAACCAAAGTATGCCATATCCGGTCTTCCTGCCGGTCCATAAACGGTAAAAAACCGTAAGCCGGTAGATGGAATGTTATATAACTTGCTGTAGGCATGTGCAAACAATTCATTCGACTTCTTCGTTGCTGCATACAAAGAGACCGGATGATCTACCGGATCCTCAGTAGAAAACGGCACCTTTTCATTCCCTCCATAAACAGAAGAAGACGATGCATATATAAGATGCGCAACGCCCTGTTTTCCATCATCGTAGGAATGACGGCATGCCTCTAAAAGATTGTAAAATCCAATCATATTAGAAGAAATATATGCATCCGGATTCGTAATGGAATACCGTACACCCGCCTGTGCCGCAAGATTTACAACAATCTGTGGTTCATAGGCTTCGAACAATTCCTGTATCATTGGGCGATCAGCAATATCTCCCTTTTTGAATATCCATTCCGTTTCCGGATATTCCTTTGATAGCTTCTCTATTTGTTTAAGTCTCCACTCTTTAATACGGACATCATAATAATCATTCAGATTATCAATCCCAATGATTCTTTCCGGCTTTTTTCCTTTTAAAAGTCTCATTACAAGATTGGCTCCGATAAAACCAGCTGCTCCGGTGACAAGTATTGTGGTTCCTTTCAGATTTAACTCATGCATATTTATTCTCTTTACCCTTCCAAATCATCCATCAATCTATTATCCTAATAACCCACATAAAGTAGGACTTGTATGCTTTCAGAAAATCTGCATACGCACCCTACTTTTGTGACTAGTATAATTATTTATACTTTACCATTAATTCAGATAATTGTAAATGTCCTCGTTCCCTCCCACATTATTCTTAAGAACGATCGGGCAAAAGACTCTCAAATATTTCCCCTAAATCTGAGCTTCTCTATCATCTTGAATTTAACTCACACTTATTACATGTTTTGATTTTGCCCTTTCCCCAAGCCATTCAGGACCTCTTCAACTGCCGTGATGTAAGCAATGAATGGGAACGGACATTCATGTAATGAATCCCCCTTTCTCATTCTATATTATAATTAAAACCTCTGTTGTGAAAATTTTTAGACTGAATTGTATTTTTTGTGTAATAAAAAAACCTATACCGCCATTTTAAGCCTATATGTGATTTTATCTTCGAAATAATCCAAAAAATAATATTTTAAGCAGTTTATACATTGGCGAATGCCATGATCTTCATTTATCTGCTTTTCCAGATGTCTCTCTCATACTCTTCAATCGTCCGGTCAGAGGAAAAGTATCCGGCTTTTGCAATGTTAATAAGCATCATCTTTGCGAATTTCTCACGGTCGTTGTAGCAGGCATAGGCCTCTTCCTTCTTTTCACAGTACTCTTTAAAGTCAAGCAGTGTCATGAACCAGTCCTTATTTAAAAGCTCCTTCTGCAAGCGTGTGAGATTCTCTTCCTGTCCGATGGCAAGAAGCTCCTTCGATGTAATAAAATCAACTGCTTCCTTAATATCCGGATCCTTCTCATAAAAATCCTTCGATACATAATCGGACTTTTCATAATGCGCAATCACTTCTTCGCTGGATGCTCCGAAAATAAAGATATTGTCATCTCCAACAAGCTCATGGATCTCCACATTCGCACCGTCTTCGGTTCCAAGCGTTACCGCACCGTTTAACATGAACTTCATGTTGCCGGTTCCGCTCGCCTCCTTGGAAGCAAGTGAAATCTGCTCAGAAAGATCGGTCGCCGGGATCAGCTTCTCTGCCTTGGTTACATTATAATTTTCCACCATAACGACCTTTAAATAAGGGCTCACCTCAGGATCTGCATTCACAAGCTCCTGCAGACATAAAATCAGATGAATGATATCCTTGGCAATCACATAAGCCGGTGCTGCCTTTGCACCAAAGATTACCGTAATCGGTGTTTCCGGTTTCTTTCCTGCCTTGATTTCCAGATATTTATGAATCACGAACAGGGCGTTCATCTGTTGTCTCTTATACTCATGAAGCCGCTTGATCTGGGTATCAAAGATGCTGTCCGGATTTAAGGTAAGATTCTGTGTTTCCTTTAAATAAGCACACAGCTCCTTCTTATTTTCCATCTTCACATCCAGGAGCTTTTTAAGAAATTCCGGATCGTCCTGATACGCTAAGAGCTTTGTTAACTCCATGGCATCCTTACGGTATCCTCTTCCGATTGTTTCATCCAGGAGCGCCGTGAGCCTTGGATTACAATGTAACAGCCAGCGGCGGAACGTGATGCCGTTCGTCTTATTATTAAATTTCTCCGGATAAAGCTCATAAAACGGATGAAGCTCGGTCTTTTTCAGAATATCCGTGTGAAGGGATGCTACACCGTTTACGGAAAAGCCGTAATGAATATCCAGGTGTGCCATATGCACAGTGTCATTGCGGTCGATAATGACTACCTTTTCATCATCGAATTTACGGCGTACCTTGTCATCAAGGACTTCAATGATCGGAACGAGCTGCGGCACAACCTTATTCAGATAGGCAATCGGCCACTTTTCCAATGCTTCTGCCAGAATCGTATGATTCGTATAAGCACAGGTCTTTGACACAATAGCAATGGCTTCGTCCATTGCTATGCCCCGCTCCATCAGCAGGCGGATCAGCTCCGGAATAATCATGGTCGGATGCGTATCGTTAATCTGGATCACCGCATAGTCTGACAGATCATGCAGATTTGAGCCACGCTTTACGCTTTCGTCCAGAATAAGCTGTGCACCGCTGCTTACCATAAAGTACTGCTGATAAATACGAAGCTGTCTTCCTTCCTCATCCGAATCATCCGGATAAAGGAACAGCGTCAGATTTTTCTCAATGTCCGTTTTATCAAAGGAAATGCCATCCTGAACCAGATTCTCATCCACGGAATCCAGATCAAATAAATGAAGCTTATTGGTGTGATTTTCATAACCTGTCACATCAATGTCATACATTCTGGCATTCACCTTCAGATTGCCAAAGCTCACCGGATAAACCACATCGGTACGGTTCAGCCAGCTTTGCGGCTCCATCCAGGGATTCGGAGTTTCCTTCTGCAGGTTCTTTTCAAATTCCTGCTTAAAAAGTCCCAGATGATAATTTATTCCGACACCATCACCATTTAACCCAAGTGTTGCTATCGAATCGAGGAAACAAGATGCA
>OGDY01003149.1_pt1 | contig 13484 bp, 9 predicted proteins | sample 1570341 | NCBI WGS metagenome assembly OGDY01 (sample SAMEA2581972, study PRJEB24529) | metagenome | biome: Human gut stool | place: China | collected 2011 | reverse complement strand
TGTCCATCATGCCGGGCATGGACTGACGTGCGCCGGAACGGACGGAGACCAGCAGCGGGTTCTCGTTGTCGCCGAAGGTCTTGCCGGTGATCTTCTCGAGGCCCTTGACGTGCTCGAAGATGTCAGCGGTGATCTCGTCGTTGATCTGACGGCCGTCTGCGTAATACTGGGTGCAGGCCTCGGTGGTGATGGTGAAGCCCTGCGGCACCGGCATACCGGCTGCAGTCATCTCAGCCAGACCAGCGCCCTTGCCGCCCAGAATGTTCTTCATGGTGACCTTGTCGCCGCCAAAGGCATCGTTGCCTTCGCTGAAGTAGTACAGATACTTTTTGCTCATGCGTGTTTACCTCCCAAATGATGGCCCCCGGCGTGAAGCACGGCGGTCTTATCGATGCTCTGTCTTGTCATACGATAAACATTTCTCTGTGAATGCTAAACCATTATACCAGAATTTCACGTCTATTCCATCGGGCAAATCACCGAATTTGTTTGATATTTTTTGTGCAAACTCTTGCATTTTACTTACTTTTTCGGTAATATAAAATGGGAAAGATTTCGAGAGGTTTTTTAAGGTTTTAAGCCATTTTTAGGGTGATGGATACAACTTTCCATCCATCAAACCCTTCGCCCTGTTTTTCCGGGGTGATTGCTCTCGAGTTTGTTCTTTCTTGGATACAACAAAACCCTTCTCCGCAGGGGCTCCGCCGCCGCTGCGGGGGCCGTTTTGGGAGGAGGTTTTTTTATTTATGCAAAACATTGACACATCCGCACTGGCTGCCGCAAAGGCAAAGCTCGACGCTGCCGAGGCCCAGCGCGAAGAGGTGCTGCTGCGCCACATCGCAAACGGCGTGGACATCCGCAGCCGCAATGTGGAGATCGGCTCCGAAGTGGTCATTGCCCCGGGAGCCGTCATCCTCGCAGGCACCATCCTGCGCGGCAAGACCACCATCGGCGCAGGCTGCGTCATCGGCCCCAACACCCTTATCGAGGACAGCACCGTGGACGAAGGCACCACCGTCAACGCCAGCCAGGTCTACAGCAGCCACCTCGGCCCTCACAACAACATCGGCCCCTTCACCCATGTGCGCATCAACACCGTCACCGGCTACGGTGTGCATCTGGGCGCTTATGTCGAGACGAAGAACTCCAACTTTGCCCGGGGCAACACCGTCAGCCACCTGACCTACATCGGCGACAGCGATGTAGGCAAGTACTGTAATTTCGGCTGCGGCACCGTCACCTGCAACTACGACGGCAAGGACAAGTTCCGCACTCAGATCGGCGACTACTGCTTCATCGGCTGCAACACCAACCTTGTCGCCCCCGTCACCATCGGCGACGGGGCCTACACCGCCGCCGGCAGCACCATCACCAAGGACGTCCCCCCGCAGGCTCTTGGCATCGCCCGGGAGCGTCAGACCAACCTCGACGGCTGGGCTGAGCCGAAGATGGAGGCGTACATTATAAAGAAGCAGAAACTCGAAAAAGAGCAGGGCTGACCCCCGCTCCCCACGCCGCCGTGCCGCCCGCACGGCGGCTTTTTTGCTCTTTTTGTGTATCTTTTTGCGCGCGCGTATGTTATAATAATATACTGTTCGAAAAACAGCTCAGACACAAAAAGGCAGAATACAGTATGAATACCAATGACATCTGGCTCATTGCCGGCCTCGGCAATCCGGAGCCGAAATACGACGGCACCCGTCACAACGCAGGCTTTGCCGCGCTGGACTATCTGGCCGGCAAGTGGGGCATCTCCGTCTCCAAGACCAAGTTTCAGGGTCTGTGGGGGCAGGGCGAGGTGGACGGCCACAAGGTCGTGCTCCTGAAGCCCCTGACTTATATGAACCTCTCGGGCGACTCCATCGGCCCGCTGGCGGGCTTCTTCAAGATCCCTGCCGACCACGTCATCGTCCTGTGCGACGACATCACCCAGAACCCCGGCAAACTGCGCATCCGGCCCTCCGGCTCTGCGGGCGGCCACAACGGCCTCAAGAGCATCATCGCCCGCCTCGGCGGCGAGAACTTTCCCCGCATCCGCATCGGCGTGGGCGCAAAACCCCGCCCGGACTACGATTTGGCCGACTGGGTGCTGGGCAAGTTCCCGCCCGACGACGCCAAGGCCCTCGCCGACCGCTGCCCCGACATCGCAGCCGCCGCAAAGCTCATCATGGACGGCAAGCTGGGTCTGGCGCAGAGCAAGTATAACGGGTAAGGCTCCGCTTGACGCAACCTCTCAGTCTCGCTTCGCTCGACAGCTCCCCTACCGAGGGGAGCCTCTGGCGAAGAGGTAAAGTTTTCCGGTATGCCAAAGCCTCCCCTCAATAGGGGAGGTGGCACGGCGTCAGCCGTGACGGAGAGGTTTAACCCCACCAGAAAGGAGGTCCACCATGTACGAAGCGCTCCTGAAAAACACCCCTGAATACCAGAAGATAGCGGCCAGCCTCGCCTCCCCCGGCCCGGCGGCGCTGTTCGGTCTGCCTCCGGCAGGCCGGGCATTGCTCTACGCCGCGCTCCAGAAGGACACGGGCCGCATCCTCTGCGTCGTCACGCCCGGCGAGGCCGAGGCCACCCATTTTGCCGACGACCTCAAGACGCTGGGGCTCTCGGCGGCGGTGTTCCCGCCCCGGGACTTCATGCTCCGCCCCGTCGAGGGCGCGGGCCGCGAGTACGAGTACCGGCGTCTGTCGGTGCTGGGCGCACTGGCGGGCGGACGGCTGAACGCCGTCTGCGTCCCCGCCGAAGCCCTGCTCCAATACACTGTGCCGCAGGATGAGTTCCAGAAGAACACCCTCACCCTCAAGCCCGGCATGGTCTACAACCGCGAAGCGCTGGTGGAGCGGCTCTTCGCCGCCGGATACGTGCGGCGCAGTCAGGTGGACGGCCCGGGACAGTTCAGCGTCCGGGGCGACATCGTGGACATCTACGCCCCCGATATGCGCCAGCCCGCCCGTGTGGAGTACTGGGACGACGAGATAGACTCTCTCGCCTCCTTCGACCTGCTCACCCAGCGGCGGGACGGTGCGCTGGAAAAAATCTATCTTTCCCCCGCCCGTGAGGTGCTGTTCGGCAGCACCGCCGACACGGCGGAGGCCCTCCGCGCCGCCCAGAAGAAAGCCCGCGGCAAGCGCCGCACCGCCCTCGAAAAGGCCATGGAGTCCGACCTCGCCCAGCTGGACAGCGGCGTCATGCCCGAGGCCATGGACAAATACTACGGTCTGCGGTACAAGACGCCCGCCACCCTGCTCGACCACCTGAGCAGCCCCATCTTCATCCTCGACGAGGTGGGCGGCATCCGGGACGCCCAGAAGGCCACCGAGTTCCGCCGCAGCGAAGAGCTGACCGGCCTGCTCGAGGAGGGCGTCATCTGCCCCGGCCTCGATGTGCTCTACCAGACGATGGACGACCTCGCCATTGTGGCGCAGGACCAGAGCACCCTGCTCTGCGAGAACTTCCTGCGCGGCATGAACGAGTTCAAACTGAAAGACCTCATCAACGCCGAGGCGTTCGCGGCCCCCAACTGGGGCGGCGACCTCGCTTCCCTGCGGGAAGACATCGACCCGCTGATCCAGCAGGGGTACGCCGTGGCCCTTTTCGCCGGTACGCCCAAGGGTGCAGCGGCCCTCACCCGCGATTTGGCTGACAAGGGCTATGCCGTCAGCATGAGCCGGGACGTCCGGCCCGCGAAAGGTCTGGTTCAAGTACTGCCCGGCCACCTCACGGCGGGCTGCACCTTCCCGTTCGCCCGCGTGGCGGTCATCTCGTCCCGGCGTCACGGTCTGGACGACGAGGCCGCCGAAAACAAAAAGCGCAAGAAGAACAAAAACGCCCTGTCCAGCCTCTCGGACATCAAGCCCGGCGACTATGTGGTTCACCAGAGCCACGGCATCGGTATGTATGCGGGCATCCAGCGTCTCGAGGTGCAGGGCGCGATAAAAGATTATCTGAAGATCCAGTACTCCGGCTCGGACGTGCTGTATGTGCCGGTCACTCAGCTCGATCTGCTGAGCCGCTACACCGCCCCCGGCGACGAGGAAAAGGTGAAGCTTGCAAAGCTGGGCGGCACCGAGTGGCAGCGCACCCGCGCCAAGGTCAAAAAGGCCACCGAAGAGATGGCACAGGAGCTTATCGAGCTCTACGCCCGCCGCCGTCAGGCCACGGGCTACGCCTTCCCCGCCGACGGTGATTGGCAGAGCGATTTCGAGTCCCGCTTCGAGTACGACGAGACGGACGACCAGCTCACCGCCACCGCCGAGATCAAGAAGGACATGGAAAAGGGCTGGCCTATGGACCGCCTGCTCTGCGGCGACGTGGGCGTCGGCAAAACAGAGGTCGCCTTCCGCGCGGCCTTCAAGTGCGTCATGGGCGGCAAGCAGTGCGCCATTCTGGCCCCCACCACCCTGCTGGCGTGGCAGCACTACAACAGCATCATCTCCCGCATGGAGGCGTTCCCGGTGAAAGTCGGGCTGCTCTCCCGCTTCCGCACCGCCAAACAGCAGAAAGAGACCCTGCGGGGCCTGCAGGCCGGCAGCGTGGACATCGTCATCGGCACCCACCGCCTGCTCTCCAAGGACGTCCGGTTCCACGACCTGGGCCTTGTCATCATCGACGAGGAGCAGCGTTTCGGCGTCAAGCACAAGGAGAAGCTGAAAGAGAACTTTATCGGCGTGGACATGCTGACCCTCTCGGCCACCCCCATCCCCCGCACCCTGAACATGGCCATGAGCGGCATCCGCGACCTCTCCACCATCGAGCAGCCGCCCATCGAGCGCCAGCCGGTGGAGACATTCGTGTTGGAATACAATGACGTCATCCTCGCCGAAGCCATGAAGAAGGAGCTGGCCCGGGGCGGTCAGGTCTACTATCTGCACAACCGGGTGGACAACATCGAGTCCTGCGCCGCCCATGTCAGCCAGATGGTACCCGGGGCGCGGGTGGGCATCGCCCACGGCAAAATGACCGAGGAAGAGCTGAACCCCGTCTGGCAGCATCTGCTGAACGGCGAGATCGACATCCTCGTCTGCACCACCCTCATCGAGACGGGCATTGACGTGCGCAACTGCAACACCCTCATCATCGAGGACGCCGACCGGATGGGTCTGGCCCAGCTGTACCAGATCCGGGGCCGCGTAGGCCGCTCGGGCCGGAAAGCCTACGCCTACTTCACCTTCCGGCGGGACAAGACCCTCACCGACATCGCCCAGAAGCGGCTTTCGGCCATCCGGGAGTTCACGGCCTTCGGCTCCGGCTTCCGCATCGCCATGCGCGACTTACAAATTCGCGGCGCAGGCAGTCTGCTGGGCCACAGCCAGCACGGCCACATGGAGGCTGTCGGCTATGACCTCTATGTCAAGATGCTGGGTCAGGCCATCGCCCGGGCCAAGGGTGAGCCCATCCAGCGCGACAAGAGCGAATGCCTCGTGGACCTGCGGGTGGACGCCTTCATCCCGGAAAAGTATATTGCCGACGGCCCGGGCCGCATCGAGGCCTACAAGCGCATCGCCGCCATCCAGACCCCCGAAGACGCCGCCGACGTGCTGGACGAACTCATCGACCGCTACGGCGACCCGCCGCCCTCTGTCAGCGACCTCGTGAACGTCTCGCTGGTGCGCGTACAGGCCACCGCTGTGGGCGTCTACGAAGTCACCCAGAAAAAGGACACCCTGCTGTTACAGGTGGAGACGCTGGATGTGGCCATGATTCGCGGCCTGCTCATCGCTTTCAATGGCCGGGTGACGGCAGGAGCCGGCACCAAGCCCTACCTCTCGGTGACTCTCCAACCCGACGAAAAGCCGCTGGAACTGCTGCAAAGCATCCTCAAGGCGATGGCAGACATCCTTGCCGCCCCGCCGGAGGAAAACACCGGCAAAAAATAAATTCACTAGGAGTACACTTATGAAAAAGAAACTCATCGCGCTCGTCTGCGCCCTCGCTCTGGCCGTCGGCCTCGTGGGCTGCAGCCTCTCCACCCCGGATTCCGTAGGCACCATCGGTGAGGTGGACATCTCTTCCGGCCTCTATCTGCTGGCCCAGTTCGATGCATACCAGACCGCCGCCGACCTCGCTTCCGACGACCAGGACGCCACCAAGGTGTCCAGCTTCCTCAAGGCCACCATCACCGTCGATGACGCCACCGGCGAGACCGCCGTGGTCAGCGACTATGTGGCCCAGAAGACCCTCGAGAACCTCGAGTCCTACGCCGCCATCGAGACCCGTTTCGATGAGCTGGGCGGCGTGCTGACCCCCGACGAGGAGACGCAGGCCGACAGCTACGCCTCCCAGCTGATGGAGCAGAACGGCGACCTCTATAAGGCCAACGGCATCGGCCTCGACACCCTCAAGCGGTTCGAGCGCATCCTCATCAAGAGCAACGACCTGCTCGAGATGTGCTACGGCACCGACGGCGAGACCCCCATCTCCGACGCAGAGCTGACCAGCCACCTCGAGGACGAGATGGTCTACATCCGCTATGTGGTCGTGCCGCTCTACAATACCAGCACCTTCGCTTTTGCTGATGACGCCCAGAGCGCCCAGATGCTTGAGCTGGCCCAGACCGCCGCCGAGAGCTGCAACGCTGCCACCCCCGATGGAGCCAGCGCCCAGACCTCCGCTTTCAGCGCCGCCGTCGCCGCTGCCCTGCCCGACATCTACGCGGTGCTGGATGGCGAGCCCTCTTCCGACGCTTCTTCCCTCTCCACTGCTCTGCTGGGTTCTGACAACATCGACGCCACCTTCTCCGAGGAAGGCACCGCCGACGCTGTCCGCGCCCTCAAGCCCGGCGAGGCCGCTGCCGTGCAGTATTCCAGCTATGCGCTGATGATGCTCGTCCGTCTCGACCCGCTGGACGCTGACACGCTGGACAGTCTCCGCGCACAGGCCCTCTCCGACATGAAGAGCGGCGAGCTGCAGGACAGCATTCAGTCCTATGGCGCCCAGCTGTCCCACGCTCTGGATTCTGCCGCTATGAAGAAGATGCCGGCTTCCAAAATCAAGAACGAACAGTAATTTTTCTCAAAAATAATACAAAAGCTCCGGGAAACTGTTGGTCCCCGGAGCTTTTCTGTTATCATACTGCTTTTCAAATTCCGCTTCCAGCGCCGCGTGGATATGCATCATGCGGCGTTGCTTTTTGTCGGTTTTTATGGTATTCTCTTAGCAGAAAGGCGCTGTCCAACCAAACGCAGGCGGCTATTGCTCCTCACCGGTCTCGCTGTCTTGCTCTTCGGAGCAAAGCAAGCGCGGGAGGGCAACTTTTTGGAGTTCCGCTCCCGACGCTCACAGCGAAGGGAGGGATGCCTTATGACTACATCGGAAATTCTATTGCTTTTCCAGACGATCATCGCTCTGTTGGCACTTCTCATAAGTGTCGTACACTTGATGGACGACCGGAAAAAGGATGATTCTTATGGCAGCAAAAGGAAAAAGCACAAAAAGAAATGACCGCCCACAGTTCCCCAACTCGGTGGCGGTCATTACTTTTTGTAGCGACTTAAACTGGTGAGGAGCTAGCCGTTTGCACGGATAGCGCCTTTCCTTATCTTTATTATAGACAGCCGTACGCGGATTGTCAAGCGCCAGAACTTCCAGAATACAAAAGATAAAAGCGGACCGCTCGCTTCGGCCTTTTCAGGCTGGGGCGGGCGGTCCGACGCTTTCTAACGCATTCTGATGCAATCCGACGTTTTTATCCGTTCTCTCAAAAACAATGCAGATGCATCATTTTTCTTATATTTCGGCGTCATTTTCGCCTTCTGCGGCATCTCAAAACGGGCAGTTTTTGCACTTTTGAGTTTCCACGATTTTCCAGTTCATGCATCTTTAGCTGGTCTGTACCCTAATTATAGAGGAATCGTTCTCCAATGTCAATAGCCCAGCACCTATAAAAAGCCTAAGGGCGAGGCCCCTTGCGGAACCTCGCCCCCAGACTATGTGAGATAAATCACTACATGCGCGAACATATAATGTTTATCATTACAGGCCGTGTGCCTGTAATAGCTTAATCAGATGCGCTGATTAGACCTTAGCCACAGCCTCAACCAGAACCACTGCGTAGTAGACAGTCTTACTGTCAGCAGTCTTGAAGCCATCAACCTTAACGCCAGCCTTGACAGTAGCAGTCTTGCCGTTGTTGCTCATCTCAGTCTTTGCTTTGAACCCAGTCTGATTCAGACCAGCCAGAATCTCCAAAGCATAATTCTTGAATTCGCTGACGGAAGAAGTGCTCTTCTCAATCTCAACGGCAGTAACAATATACTTGTTATCGTTGACAGTGACAACCTTACCGTTCTCGTACTTCTCGACGTCCTCAGCCTTTGCATCCTTCAGCAGGTTCTTCAGCTCAGTGTTCAGGCTGGTCTTGCTCTCGAACTTAACAGTGTCGACCGTGCTGGTCTCGTCCCGCTTAGCATAGGTAGAAGCGACATCGCTCATAGCATCCAGAACGTGATCGTTCTTCAGCTTGTCAGTGAAAGCGCAGCCGGTCAGCATGGAGACAGCCATAACAGCAGTCAGAGCAACAGCCATGATCTTCTTGAACATTTTCATAGTGATATTCCTCCAATAAAAAATATTTTTTATTTCGGCAAACCACTACAAGAACTTCGTGGTCTGTCTCGATGGGTTCAGTATAGTGCATTTTCACAGGATTGTCAAGATACGGTATTGTTTTCGGCATTTTGTCCAATCGGGAGCCGTGAAAAATAGCAAACTGCCCGTTAAATGTGCATTCGTGCTAAAATTTGTGCCAAAGATCCCCAAAAGCTGCCCTTTGCTTTACCTTTATAACAAGGGCAAAAGCTCTACCTGCACAGGGGAAAATGGCCGAAAGCCCGTTCATGCTTTTACTGCCTTTTCAAACTCCGCCTCCAGCGCCTCGTTGACGGCGCGGACGGCGGCGGCATCGGGTTTGATGGCCGTGCGGTCGTAGGTGAACAGGCCGTTCACCTCGTCCTCCACATCGGTCAGCTGGGTGTACACCAGCGCCGAGAGGCCCTTTTTCAGCTGCGGGAGCACCGTCTTGCGCTGCAGATCGCAGTAGCGCTCCGTCAGCTCTGCCCGGCTTCTGGCCGTGCCGTAGCCGTAGGTCTTCCGGGGCGGCTCATGGCCGGGCATGGGCCATGCAATGCCGCCGTACTCGCTGAGGGCCACCGTGCGCACGTTCGGGTGGATGCGGAGCGGATAGAAGTAGTTGTGGATGGAATGCACATCTCCCCCGCCCCGGTCGAACCAGCCGCTGGCCTCGTCCACCGGACGGGACGGGTCGAGGGCGCGGAGGGTCTCGGTGGCTTTCCGCGCATCGAACTGCCCCCACCCCTCGTTGAACGGCACCCAGCACCCGATGCAGGGGTGCCGACCCAGCGCGGCTACCGTGTCGGCCAGCTCCCGGGCGTACTCCTCCCGGCTGTGGGCGCTGCCCCGGCCCAGAAAGCCCCACAGCAGCTTCCCGTCCGGGGCATGGCGCATCAAGGGCTGTAAGGCGTTGGTCAGGTAGGTGACGTACCACATCGGGTAGGCCCCGCCGCCGTTGACCATATCCTGCCAGACGATGATGCCCAGTTTATCGCAGTGGTAGTACCAGCGCTCCGGCTCGATCTTGGCGTGCTTGCGCAGCAGGTTGAAGCCCAGCTCCCGCACGGTGTGCAGTTCGTGCTCCACGGCGGCGTCGGAGGGCGGGGTGTAGAGGCCATCGGGCCAATAGCCCTGGTCCAGCAGGCCGTTGAGCAGGATGGGCTTGTCATTGAGGAAAAACCGCCGGATGCCCTTTGCATCCTCTTTACACTCCCACTTGCGGAGGGCGAAATAGCTGTGGACGGTGTCGAAGTCATTTTCTTCGCCCTGGGTCGTGCCGACGGTCAAATCATAGAGGAAGGGGCTGTCGGGGCTCCACGGGAAGAAATGCTCTTCGGCGATGTTCAGGGTCACTTCGCCGTCCCGGTCGGCCTCGTCGCTGCCCCAGTCCTCGGCGATGGTCACGCCGCCGGCCCGCACCACGGCCCAAAGGTTCACCGCACCGCCGGGCTTCGAGGTATGGACTTTCACCGTCACGGTCCGGGCTTCATAGTCCGGGGTGACGGTCAGCGTATCAATGTAATTTTCCGGCACCCGCTCCAGCCACACCGTCTGCCAGATGCCGCTCTGGGCCGGGTAGAACATCCCGCCGGGCCTGAGGGTCTGCTTGCCTCTCGCCTGCGTGCCGGTGCCGGTGGGGTCCTGCACCGCCACCCAGAGGGTGTTATGGCCCTGCGGGCGGAGCAGGTCGGTGATGTCCAGCGTAAAGGGCCAGTAACCGCCCCGGTGTCCCCCGGCCAGACGGCCATTGACCTCCACCGCGCAGGCGTAGTCCACCGCCCCGAAGTGGAGCAGGACGCGCCCGCCCTCGCCTGCCGGGGGCGTGAAGGTGCGGTGGTAGTGGAGCCACTGGCCGGGCTGCAGCGTCCGGCCCACGCCAGAGGCTTTTGCCTCGGGCGAATAGGGTACGAGGATAGCGCCGTCCCACTTTGCCGGGAACTCCGAACTCTGGGTGATGGCGTAGTCCCACGGGCCGTTCAGGTTGACGTAGCTGTCCCGGCGCATACTCGGGCGGGGATATTCGGGGAGCGGATGCATGGAACTACCTCACATTCACTTTTTATAGGCTGCGGCCAGCTTTTCCAGTGCGGGCAGACTGCGCTTCACCTTCTCGGTGTCGATGCAGTAGGCAAAGCGGACATAGCCCTTGACGCCGAAGGTGTCGCTGGGGACCAGCAGCAGATCGAACTCCCGGGCCTTGAGGCAGAAGGCGTTGGCGTCCTCTTCCAGCGCCTTCGGGAAGATATAAAATGTACCGCCGGGGCGCTCCACCTCAAAGCCCAGCTCGGTGAGCTTATCGTACAGCAGGTCCATGTTCGTCTCGTAGACGGACAGATCACTGGTGACGTCGAGGCACTCGGCAGTGGCTTTCTGGATGATGCTGGGCGGGCAGTTGTGGCCGGTGAAGCGGGAGATCTGAGCCATCATGTCCACCAGCACGTCTTCGCCCTCGCAGCCGGGCCGGACGGCCACATAGCCCAGACGTTCGCCGGGCAGGCTCAGGCTCTTGGAGAAGGAGAAGCAGGTCAGGGTGTGGGGGTAGAACGCTGCCGGGTAAGGCACCTTTTTGCCGTCGAAGGCGATGTCGCGGTAGGGTTCGTCGCTGACGAGGAAGATGTTGTGGCCGAAAACTTTGCTCTTTTCGGTCAGGATGTCGGCCAGACGGCTCAGGGTCTCGGCGGAGTAGACGACGCCGGTGGGGTTGTTCGGGGTGTTGATGAGGACGCAGGTGACGTTCTCGGTCAGCATCTCTTCAAAGGCGTCGAGATTCGGCTGGAACGCCGGTGCCTGGGGCGGCACGACCTTGAGCACAGCGCCGGTCCCCTCCACATAAGGGCCGTACTCGGGGAAGTAGGGGGCGAAGGTCAGCACCTCGTCGCCGGGCTTTGTCACAGCGCGGATGGCGTGGGCGATAGCGCCCGCCGCACCGGTGGTGGGGAAAATATCCTTCTGCTCATAGGGCAGGCCGAAGGTCTTTGCCAGATGGGCTGCAACGGCGGTGCGGAAGCCCGGGTCGCCCTGACTGGGGCAGTAGCCGTGAAGGGCGACAGGCTCTTCCTCGGCCAGCAGGGTCTGCATGGCTTTGGTGAACTTGTCCGGGCAGGGGACGCTGGGGTTGCCCAGCGAGTAGTCGAACACGTTCTCATAGCCTATCTCGGCGGCGCGCCGTTTACCGTACATGAAAGTCTCGCGGATGACGCTCTTGTGGCCCAGCATGGCGCGGTAAGTCTCGTTCAGCATAATACTTTCCCTCTTTTTCTTATTGATCCTCTTCCGGCAGAGCGGAGGCATAGCTCTGCTCCACCTTCACCATACAGCAGTATCCCGGATCCTGCTCCTTGACGAAATTGCACATCTCGGCCAGCCGCGCGTCCTTGTCGCCGGTGTAGCCCGCCGGGAACACGAGGTCGAACAGCACGTTGGTGTGGCTGTCCCCCGGCACGATGCGCAGGTCGTGGATAGACAGACGGGGGTCCATCTGGCGGGCTTTTTCCATCAAACGGCTCCGCAGGACGCCTACGGCGGCGTCCGACGTCACGATGGGGTCGTAGTGGATAGTGACCTGTAAGTGATCTTTTTTCAGAAAATCCCGCTCGATGTTGTCGATGATGTCGTGGGCTTCCAGCGGGTCGGCCTCGGCGGGGAACTCGATGTGGAGCGAGGCGAACTGATGCCCCGGGCCGTAGTCGTGGACCATCAGATCGTGGACGCCCAGCACCTCCGGGTAGCTCATGACGGTGTGCTCGATGTGCTCCACCAGCTCCGGCGAGGGGCTTTCGCCCAGCAGGGGGCTGAGGGTGTCCATCATAAGCCCCCAACCCGACCAGAGGATGAACGCCGCCACTGCCACGCCCATGAGGCCGTCCAGCACGTCCCAGCCCGTCAGGTGGGAGAGGACGGTGGACAGGAGCACGGCGCTGGTGGTCAGCACGTCGTTCCGGCTGTCGGCGGCGGTGGCCATCAGCGTCTCGGAGTCGATGCGCTGGCCGATGGTCTTGTTGAAGCGGCTCATCCAGAGCTTGACGCCGATGGACGCCGCCAGTACCCCCACACTGAGCCAGCTGAACACCACTGCCGTCGGATGCAGCACTTTGAGCACAGATTCTTTCAGCAGCGAAAGCCCGATGGCGAGGATGGTGACGCAGACCACGAGGCCCGCCAGATACTCATACCGGGCGTGGCCGTAGGGGTGCTTTTCGTCCGGGCCTTTGGCCGCCAGACGGAAGCCCACGAGGCTCACCACGTTGGACGAGGCGTCCGAGAGGTTGTTCAGGGCGTCGGCCATGATGGCGATGGAGCCGAACAGCGTCCCCGCCGCCAGCTTGCCCAGACAGAGCAGGAGATTGCAGGCCATGCCCACGAGGCTGGCCAGATTGCCGTAGGCCGTGCGGACGGCGGCGTTCTTCGTATCGTCCGGGTGCCGGACGAACAGGTGAATGAGCAGTTGTGTCATAAAATTCCCTCTCAGCAGGTATTTTGATGCTACCAGTATAGCACTGCACTTTATGGTTTTGAAGTATTTCGGTAAAATTTTTCGGGTATGCAAAGCCCCCGGCGGGGAAGTTCCCTGCCGGGGGCGGAGTTTTTGGGGTCAAGCGCTCCTTACTTATCGGAAGGCTTGCTCAAATCGATGCTGCGGATGATCTTGCGCACGGGCAGCACGCTCTTGGCGTTCATGGACAGCTCGTCCACGCCCATCCGCAGGAAGGTCTCGGTGAGGGCGGTATCCGCGCCCAGCTCACCGCAGATGCCCACCCAGATGCCGTGGCGGTGGCCCGCCTCAATGGTCATCTTGATGGCGCGCAGCACAGCGGGATGGTGCGGGTTGAAGAACGGCTCCAGCTTTGCGTTCTGGCGGTCCAGCGCGCAGGTGTACTGGGTCAGGTCGTTGGTGCCGATGGAGAAGAAGTCGCACTCGG
>OGDY01003137.1_pt1 | contig 13535 bp, 12 predicted proteins | sample 1570341 | NCBI WGS metagenome assembly OGDY01 (sample SAMEA2581972, study PRJEB24529) | metagenome | biome: Human gut stool | place: China | collected 2011 | reverse complement strand
GGGCAGTGAGGGGGGCAAAACGGCCCAGCCCTTCCACCACGGCATCTGCGGGGCCGGTGGTCACCCGGGCACACAGCTGGCCTGCGGCGGCCAGCGTGGCGGAGATGTCCTTACTGAATTCCAGATTCGTGATGTGGGAGCTGCCTGTGGCCAGCGCCGCACACAGCACGGCCCGGTGGGCCATGCTCTTGCTGGGCGGGGCTGTGATGCTCCCGCCGATGGGGCGGGAAGAATGAATGGTTACCAGCATAGGCCGTTACATATCGCGGCCGATGGCCCATGCCACCTGGCGGCACTTGGCCATGGCCTGTGCAAAGGCATCCGGGGTCAGGCACTGGGCACCGTCGCTCCAGGCGTGGCGGGGGTCATAGTGCACCTCCACCTCCAGACCGTCGGCACCGGCGGCCACAGCGGCGATCATCATGGGTTCCACGAGGTTTGCCTTGCCGGTGGCGTGGCTGGGGTCCACGATGACGGGCAGGTGGGTCTTTTCGTGGATGAGGGGCACGGCAGACAGGTCCAGCGTGTTGCGGGTGTACTTTTCAAAGGTGCGGATGCCGCGCTCGCACAGGATGACCTGCTCGTTGCCGCCTGCCATGATGTACTCGGCGCTCATGATCCACTCCTCGATGGTGTTGCACAGGCCGCGCTTGAGCAGCACGGGCTTGTGCATCTTGCCCACGGCCTTGAGCAGCTGGAAGTTCTGCATGTTGCGGGCACCGATCTGCACCACGTCCACATACTCCTCAAACTCCGGGATGCGGTCCTCGCTCATCAGCTCGGACACGATGGGCAGGCCGGTGGCCTCGCGGGCCTTGACCATGTCCAGGATGCCCTCGGTCTCCAGACCCTGGAAGGAGTAGGGAGAGGTACGGGGCTTGTAGGCACCGCCGCGGAACAGGGCCGCGCCGCCGGCCTTGACGCTCTGTGCGATGCGCAGAGCCTGCTCGGCACCCTCGATGCTGCAGGGGCCTGCCATGACGGCGATCTTTTCCTTGCCGCCGATCTTCACGCCGCCGCAGTCGATGACGGAATCTGCCGGGTGGAACAGGCGGTTGGCACGCTTATAAGGAGCGGAAACACGGGTCACATTGTCGATCCAGGGATTGGCGAGGACGTCGCGCTCGTCGATCTTGGTGGTATCGCCCACGAGGCCGAAGACATTGTAGTCCTTGCCGGTGATGAGGGTGACGTCGAGGCCCTGCTTTTCGAAGCGGTCAACGATTTTCTCGAGTTCTTCCTTCGGGGTACCCTTTTTGGTGGAGATGATCATAAAATTTTTCCTTTCTATCCTTCTTTTCCACGCCCTCTTTGCTCCGCTTTCCAGCAGAAGAGAGTCGATTTTTACATCACTAAATGGGTGTGCGCACTGCCGTCCAGCCGCAGCAGCTGGGCCAGATAGGCGGCAGCGTGGAGATAGCCGCTGATGCCCTCGCCGATGAAGTGGCCCTGACAGCCGAACGAGACGATGTCCGTCTTGCGGAAGGGCTCGTGCTCGTCGGGCTCGCTGAGCAGCACTTCCACGGCAGGCACGCCACAGAGGCGCAGCGCGTCGAGGATGGCGACGCTGTAGTGGGCGTAGCCGCCGGGATTCAGGATGATGCCGTCGGCCCGGCCTGCGGCAGACTGGATCTCGTCGATGAGGTCGCCCTCGTGGTTGGACTGAAAAAATTCCACTTCCATGCCCATCTGGGTGCAGCACAGCTCGAGGTAATCCAGCAGACCGTTATAATCCAGCTGACCGGCCACACCCGGCTCGGTGAAGTGCATCATGTTGAGGTTGGGGCCGTTAATGACTAAAAATTTCATCCAGTGCCTCCATTGCGGCGGTCACAGCGTCCTCCACCGTGCCGCTGTTCGGGATAACGGCGTCTGCCGCCGCGAGATACAGGGGGCGGCGCTCCGCCTCCATCTTTTTCAGCGCCTCGGTGCTGGACGAGAGCGGACGTCCGCCGCCCACCGTCAGCGCATCCAGGGGCCGGTCGAGGAAGAGCACGACGCCGTTCTGATGCAGCGCCCGCAGATTCTCGCCCCGCTTGATGATGCCGCCGCCGCAGGAGAGCAGCTGTCGTCCCTCTTTGGCAAAGCGGGCGGTCTGGGCGGATTCCTTCGCACGGAAGCCGTCCTCGCCCTCGGCGGCGAAGATGTCGGGGATGCTGCGGCCGTCGGCCTTGACGATCTCCTCGTCGAGGTCGATGAACTTTTTGCCCAGCTTTTCGGCCAATGCACGGCCCACGGTAGATTTTCCGCTGGAGGGCATTCCGATGAGGGCCACGTTGAGCATATCGCGGCGGAGTGCGGCAGTGATGCGGCCGATCTCCCCTGCTGCGTCGTCGAACTTCCGGCTGAGGAAGTATTCGGCGGCGTACACGGCCTGCGCCACCAGCATCTCGAGGCCGCCCACAGCCACCGGGACCCCGGCCTCTTCGGCCCGGAGGATGAGTTCCGTCTTATCGGGGTTGTACACCACGTCCAGTACAGCTTCCAGCCCGGGCATTTTTGCCACGTCCAGACTGCACACGCCCACGTTGGGGTACATTCCGGCGGGGGTGGTGTTGATGACGATCTGTGCGCCGCTGAACACAGCCTCTTCATAGGAGAGCTGGCCCTTGGCGGCGTCCGGCGTCCGGCTGACGGTGAGCACTCTGGCCGCACCCTTGTCGCGGGCGACGGCGCTGGTGGTGTTGTGGGTGCCGCCGGTGCCGAGGATGAGGACGGTTTTGCCCGCAAAATCGACGCCGTGGGCGTCGCACAGGTGGGCAAAGCCGAGATGATCGGTGTTGTAGCCGTAGAGCAGGCCGTTCTTGTTGACCACAGTGTTCACCGCGCCGATGGCCTTGGCACGGGGGTCGATGTAGGTGCAGTATTCCATCACCAGCCGCTTATAGGGGATGGTGACATTGATGGCCTTGAACTGCCGCCTGGTCAGGAAAGCCCGGGCTTCCTCTTCGGTGGGAAGCGGGCAGAGGTCGTAGCGGTAGCCGCAGAGCATCTCATGGATGATCTTCGAGTAGGAATGGCCCAGTTTCGAGCCGATGAGTCCGTATTCCATCACAGTCCCTCCCTGCGGTAGCTGGTGGGCCGCTCCATCCATGCGGTGCCATAGCGGGCGGTCATCAAATCGCCCACAGCCAGCGCGGCGGCGCAGGTCTGGACGATGGCGGCGCGAGGCACGATGCAGGGGTCATGACGGCCCTGAATGGAGAGGGGCGCGTCCTGCTTTGCAATGTAATCCACCGTCTCCTGCTCTTTGTAGATGCTGGGCGTCGGCTTGACAGCGGTGCGGAAGACGACAGGCATTCCGTTGGTGATGCCGCCGTTGATGCCCGCGTTGTGGTTGGTGGCCGTGACCACCGAATCGCCCTTCATGCGGAAGGCATCGTTGGCCTCAGAGCCTTTCAGGTCGGCGAAGCCGAAGCCGGTGCCGAACTCAATGCCCTTCACGGCAGGCACTGAAAACGCCATGTGGGAAATAAGGCTCTCCACGCTGTCAAAATACGGCTCGCCCACACCGGCGGGCAGGCCGAGAATGGCTGTTTCAAGGATGCCGCCCACGCTGTCGCCCTCCGAACCGGCGGCACGGATGGCCGTTTTCATCGGCTCTTCGACGGAAGCATCCAGCAGGGCGAAGCCCTCGTCCCTGCTTTCCAGCACGCTCACCTGAGCGGCCAGTGCGGCGGCATCGTCCAGCGCAAAGGGCGTATCGGAAATGCCGGCACAGCGGGCGATGTGGGTGGTGATGTCGATGCCGGCGCGGTTCAGCGCACCCAGCACGATGGCACCGCATGCCACCAGTGCGGCAGTGATGCGGCCCGAAAAGTGTCCACCGCCCCGGGCGTCCTGAAAGCCGTGGTATTTGGCGTAGGCGGTATAGTCCGCGTGGCCGGGGCGGAGAAGGTCAGCCGTCTTGGCGTAGTCGCCGCTGCGGGTGTTCTGGTTCTCGATCATCAGCGCGATGGCCGTGCCGGTGGTGTGACCGTTCACGACGCCGGAGAGCAGCTGTACGTTATCAGCCTCCACGCGGGGCGTCGAAAGCCCGTCGCCCCGGGCGCGGCGCTTATCCATGCAGGCGGCAATGAATTCCTCATCCACCGGCACACCAGCGGCCATGCCGTCCAGCACACCGCCGATGGCCCTGCCGTGGCTCTCGCCGAAGATGGTCAGCGCCAATGCGCTGCCAAAGGTATTTTTCATGGCTTTAGTCCTCCATGCCCAGCAGGGGGCGGAGACCCTCCACCGGGATGGTCTCCGCGCGCCAGCAGCCCAGACCCGGCACCTTGATGACGGTGATCTGGCCGCCCTGTGCCTTTTTGTCGTGGAGCATCTCGGCGTAGACCTTGTCCTTGTTGTAGGCGGTACGCAGGGGCAGGCCCAGACGGCGGTAGACCGCACGGACGCGCTTCTGCAGTGCCTTGGACTCGATCATCGGCAGCATCCCCAGAGCCACGCACTCGCCGTGGTAGAGGCCCACGGTGCGGCGTCCCTTGACGCCCTTGACGGCCTCGATGCCGTGGCCGATGGTGTGGCCGAAATTGAGGGCCTTGCGCACCCCATGCTCCGTCTCGTCCTGCTCGACGATGCTCTTTTTGAAACGGAGGCTGCGGTAGATGATCTCGCCGATCTGCTCGTCGATGTCGCCCTTTTCAAAGATGGCGAACAGTTCCGGGTCGGCCAGCAGGCTGGCCTTCACCGACTCGGCCAGACCGTTGATGTACTGGCGGCGGGGCAGGGTGGCGAGGGTGCTGGGGTCTACGATGACCAGCCTGGGCTGCCAGAAGGAACCGACGATGTTCTTCGTCTCCCCCAGATCCACAGCGGTCTTGCCGCCGATGGAGGAATCGATCATCGAGAGGGTGGTGGTGGGGCAGTTGATGAAGTCGATGCCGCGCATATAGATGGAAGCGGCAAAACCCGCCAGATCGCCCACGACGCCGCCGCCGACGGCGATGACGAGGTCGCCGCGGCCCATGTTGAACTCCAGCATCTGGCGCAGGACGCTTTCGAGGATCTTCATGCTCTTGCTGGCCTCGCCCTGCGGGACAGTAATAATTTTTGCGTCGCGGCACTGGTCGGCCACACGCTGTGCGTACTCGGCGGGAACGCCTGCGTCCGTCACCACCGCCACCCGGCGGTCGAGGCGGGCAAACTGGTACAGATTTTCCAGTGCGCCGTTTTTCAGGATGATGTCATAGCTGCGCTCACCCAGATTCATGGTGAGCTTGGTGCCGATAAATCCACTCATTTTGTATACACTCCTAACAGCCGCACCGTGCGGCAGGTATGGTCCAGCTCACGCAGCAGCGCGGCGGTCTCGTCGGCGGAGGGGTCGCCCACCAGCTCGACGTAAAAATAATAATCAAAGGGGACATGGGGCAGCGGACGGCTCTTGATGGACTCCATGTCGTAGCCGAAGCGGCCAATGACCTGGATGACCTCAGCCAGCTTGCCGGGTTTGTTATCCAGTGTGAACAGCAGCGAGAAGCGGTTGCCCACGGTGGGCTTTTCGCGGCTGAGGACGATGAAGCGGGTGGTGTTGTCGCCGTCGGTGTTGATGCTGGGGACGAGGACTTCCAGCCCGTAGAGGGCGGCTGTCTCGGCGCTGGCGATGGCGGCTTTGGACGGGTCGCCCGACTCAGCCACGAACTTTGCGGCCATGGCCGTGTTGGGCATGGCCGTGGCGGGCAGACGGAACTGCTTTAAGAACGTCTCACTCTGGGCGATGGCCTGCTGATGGCTGTAAACGTGCTTGAGCTGGGCCAGCTGGGTGCCGGGCAGGACGAGCAGGTTCTGGGAGATGGGCAGGTCGTAGACGTCCACCACCCACAGCTCGGGGTGGTTGTAGCACAAGTCGAGGACGGCGGAGACGTCGCCTGCGTGGCTGTTCTCAAACGGCACAACGCCGTGGGCGGTGTCGCCCCGGCTGACGGCATCGAACACCTCGTCCCACGTCGGGCAGCTGACGGCCTCCGCGTGGGGGAAGAGCGCCCGCAGCGCGATGTGGGCGAAAGCGCCTTCCACTCCCTGATAGGCGGCGCGGTTCCGGCCCAGCACCTCGGCTTCGTACTGCTTGGCGACATCCATCATGTTCTGGACATGGTCTTTATAGTAAGGCCGGAGGGCAGTGTTCCGGATGCGGGCCGCAGCCTTTTCCAGCACCACCGCCTCCCGCGCGGCGTCAAAAATCGGCAGGCCGTGGGCTTGTTTGTATTGGGCGACGCTGAGCACAGCGGCCATCCGCCGCTCAAACAGGGCGGCAAGCTGCGCGTCCACCGCGTCGATCTCGGCGCGGGCTTGTTCCAGTGTGTCCATCTTTCCACATCCTTTGGGTAAAATTTCAGTTCTTACAGCGATGATACTTAGTAAGTATACCATAACCCGGATGAGGAAACAACAAGCCCGGCTCTCTTTGAGGGTAGATAATATTTCAAATCCGGGGCCGTCAACGCGAAGAGATTGCAACCAAAACGCCCCCTCCGGCAATGACGGAGAGGGCGTTCTTGCTTATTTGCGCAGGTCTTCCCTGCTGCGGGGGGTGCCGAACACCCGGCCATAGGGGTTGTCGAGGTCGGCAGCCTTCAGAGATGCAGTTTTTTCGGCAGGCTTTTCAGGGATGCTGAGATGCTTTGCCTTCCCCTTGGAGAGAACACGGTACCGCATGGCTCAGTCCTCCGGGGCTGCCGTGGAGACAGCGCCTTCGGTCAGCTTCTGCCAGAATTCTTCGCCTCCTGCGAGGTTATCAGCAGTGCCGCTGTTCCACGCGCCCCGCATTCCCACATAGAACTGGGACATATACTCCTGACTGGAACCACTCCTGCTCTGGGTGGTGTCGGGACCGTAGTCACCGAGGTCGAGGCCAGCCAGGACCGGGCAGTCATCCCACTTGTACACCATGTTCCACCAGTCCTCGTCGCTGTCGGCGGCGGGCAGAGTGCCGTCGAGATACCGCAGAGAGCCGGTGCTCTCCTCAAAGCCCGCCGGGTCCCAGAGCAGGAAAACAGAGCTGAGGCCGCCCTGTACGTCGGTGGCCAGCTTGGTAGTTCCAGCCATGGTCAGATAGGCGGCGCTCTCGGTCTGGGTCTCAGTGTCGGAGTAGTCGAGGGTGTAGACGTTGAGGGTCACGACCACCTTGCCGTCGCCGTTGCGGTCTTCGCCGTAGGCGGCCAGTGCATCCTGCAAAGCGTTCACGGTGTCCTCGGGCAGATAGTAGGGAGCCACCACGGCCACGTTATAATCGGGCTTGGTGACGAAGAAATACTGTCCGATGAAGTTGTAGGCCACAAAAGCCGCGGCGATGCCGATGATGATGACCCATTTCAGGTTATAGTCCCACCAGTTGGCCCAGCGCTCCTTGCGGGTGTACTGTCTTTCCTTGCGAGGGGCAATGTCTTTCGGGTCGATGTCGCGCTCGTAACGGTAGCTTGCCATGAGGCAGTGTCCTCCAAAAAAGTTATAACTCTGCCAGAATGGTCTGGCGGACGGCGTCGGGCAGCTGCTTCTGCTCGGCCCGGCTCATGCCTGCCGTCCGGATGGGCGGCAGCACCCGGACGTATACCGTTCCGGGGGTGGCACGGTTGCCGTGGGCCTCGAACAGGCCCCGTGCGCCGGAGATGGCCACCGGCACCACCGGCGCGCCGGTCTTGACCGCAATGCGGAAGGCACCGGCCTTGAACTCACCGGCGCCGCCCTCTTCGCCCTTGTAGCGGGTGCCTTCAGGGAAGATGATGAAGCTCCTGCCGCTCTCCACGATGGCGGTGGCGTCGTTCAACGCGCGCACCGAGGCGCGGACATCGTCGCGCTGGACGAAAACGCAGCCCAGCAGCTTCATCCAGCGGTTGAGCAGAGGAATTTTTCCCAGCTCTTCCTTGGCGAGGATGCCATAGGGCTCATCGAGTCCGGCCAGCAGCAGCGGGATGTCATAATAACTGCGGTGGTTCGCCACAAAGACGCAGGGGCCATCCTTCGGGATGTTGTCCAGTCCCTCGACGCTGAGCCGGACGCCGGTGACGTTCAGGATGCCTTTGCTCCAATGGGGGATGTGCTTTTTTACCAGCTGGCGCACCGTCTCGGTGTCGCCTGCGGCCAGCGCACGCTCGGCTTTGCACAGCACACTGTAATGGACGATCATGTACCCGAACAGATAAACGAATAACGCAATGGTGCGGAAAATGCTCACAGAGCGATACCTCCTTCTGGCTCAAAAAGCCGTTTCTATTGTATCACACTCCGCCCCAAAAAGGGAGAGGAAATACTTTTTTTACATTTAGAGGGCTTTGCGGCTTGCAAAATCCACAAAATCCGGGTATATTTATAATCAGAAAGCCAGCACAATGGCGCTTCCTGCCAAAACCGTGCTGTGCAATGTAAGCCGTCTTTCGGGACGGCGAGAGAGGATAACCATACAACATGAGTCTGTTCCCTTCTGCAAACGATTTCAAGTCCGGACCGGGCGTCGAAAAGGACGCCCCCCGCAAGACCGGCGTAGGCCGCTTCTTCGAGCTGGTGGGCCGGGATATGAGCGGGATGTTCCTTGCAAACCTGCTCACCTGTCTGGGCTTTCTGCCCGTCATCTGTCTGGTGTACATCGGCTTCCTGATGAACAGCCTGCCCGTCATGGTGCTCAGCGCCGCCGTGGGCGGCATCCTGGCCGGTCCGGTGCTGGCAGGCATGTACGACACCGTCCTGCGCGCTCTGCGCGATGAGGCCGGTTACTGGTGGACCACCTACCGCAAGGCTTTCAAGCAGAACTTCAAAGCCAGCATCCTGCCGGGCGTGCTCTACTGCGTCGTGGTCACGGTGCAGATCTTCCTCGTGTACTTCTGCTTCAACCTGCTCTACCACGGCACCAACGTCGGCGTAGGCATGTGGGTGGCCACGGTGCTCAACCTCGTCATCTTCCACATGCTGTTCTCCTACATGTGGCCCCAGGTGGTCCTGCTGGACCAGCCTTTCGGCCAGACGCTCAAGAACAGCGTCAACTGCATGATCGCTTTCCTGCCCCACGCACTGGCTGCGTCTCTCGTGACGGTACTGTTCTGGGGCCTCGTCATCCTCTGTATGCCGCTGGGCCTGCTGCTCATGCTGGTGTTCGGCTTCTGGTTCCAGGTGGAGATCACCAGCCAGATCGTCTACGGCGACCTCGACCGGGTGTTCCACATCGAGGAGAACATCCGCAAGCTCCACGACGCCGAGTATGAAGCCGAGATGGCCGAGGAGCGCAGCGACGACGAGGAATAAACGACACACCGACGCGGAAAGGGGATGCGTGCAATGGAACAGCGGAACAATCTGGTGCTGCAGGGCACGGAGACATTTTCCCGCGGACAGCTCGATAATGTAGCGCTGGACAACGGCAGCGTCGTGCTGGACAGCGTGGCCGGGCGGTACCTGCAATACGGCAGCTACACGACGCCCGAGTTCGCCATGCCGGCCTTCTGCAACCTGAACGTCAGCTGGAACGCCCACGCGCCCCAGAACACGATGGTGGAGGTGCGCTGCCGCGTCTACGCAGGCGGCAGCTGGACGGGCTGGATGAGCTTTGGCAAGTGGGCGCCGGATTACCCCCGGGCCAGCATCAGCACCCACAGCGACGACGGCCTCATCTTCCTGATGGGCGACACCGTGACGGTGGCGCTGCCCGGCGGCGGCACCGGCGTCCAGCTTCAGGTCAATCTTTCGACCAACGACGATAAAGTCACCCCGGCGCTCCGGCTGCTGGCGGCGGCGGTCCGCCCCCTTGCGTGGGATAAGCAGAGCGGCCACCCCATCAACCGCCGCCTGTACTTACCGGAATACTGCCTCTCGGCCCATGACCCCAGCTTTGGCCGGGACATGGACCTGCCGCTGGTGATGGCGGCCCTGATGAACCGCTGGGGCGAGGACATCCTGCCCGAAGAGGTGGCCTACGTCATGGAGGACAAGACCACCGGCAGCACCAGCAACGGCGCTTTCGCCGCCGCGGCAGCGGGCTGCTGCGGTTTTCCCTGCTGGCAGGCGTGGATGGACCTGCAGGATCTGCGGGAGCAGATACACGACGGCTGTTCTGTGGCCGTGCGCATCGAGCGCCGCATCCGGGGCCAGCGGGACCCCATCGGGGTCTGGATGGGTCTGCGGGGCTTCGGCCACGACGACGCGGTCCTCGCCGATTATGTCCTGCTCAACGACCCTACCGCCGACAGCGACGGGGCCGTGAACTGCACGATGGCGGTGACGGATTTTGCCCGCTACTTCACCGGGCGGGCCATCGCTCTCCGCCCCAAGCCCCGGGACACTGAGGCCAACCGCCCCCGGCGGGTCTCCTGCGACTTTGTGTACAGCGCCGAGGATGACTGCTGGTATCTGGCTCAGAAAGGCCAGCGGCAGCTGCTCCCGGCAGAATTTTCCGGCTGGGCGGCCTGCAGCCCCCACGACGGAATAGCCCACGCCACCACAGCCCACCGCACCTTCCGGCGGATGGAGCGGACACGGACCGGCGGCTTCCGCTTCCCGCCCGAGCAGACCGCCGCAGGCGGGCGGTGCAGCGTTTACATCGTGGACCATACCGGCACCATGCAGTTTGCAGAGGTGCGCCTGCCTGCGCCTCCGCCGCCACTATTGGAAGCAAACCAAAGCACCGAGCCTTCTGTCTCCTGAGAGGCAGCACAGCCAAGAGCTTTTTGGGATAAATCATCAACATGGGAGGAACATATTATGGCAAAGACGATCATCACTTTGGGCCGTGAGTACTGCACCGGCGGACGCTACATCGCCAAGGACGTGGCACGCGCACTGGGCATCAAGCTCTACGACAAGGAACTGATCACGATGGCCGCCAAGAATTCCGGACTGTCCGAGGAGGCCGTGGCCGCCAGCGAAAAGCGGCACACCCACAGCCTGCTGTACAGCCTGTATACGATGGGCAATGACCTTCCGCTGGGCGATCAGGTCTTCATCCTGCAGAGCCGCATCATCAAGCAGCTGGCCGACGAAGGCCCCTGCGTCATCGTGGGCCGCTGCGGCGACTATGTCCTGCGCGACCGCAAGGACGTGCTGCGCATCTTCGTCTACGCCCCCAAGGAGTGGCGTCTGGCTTACGGCAAGGAGAACAATATGCTGCAGGCCAAGGACGAAAAGGGCATCAAGGACGAGATCGACAAGACCGACCGCAACCGTGCCGCCTACTACAACTACTACACCCAGAACCGCTGGGGCGATGCCCACAACTATGACCTCGCCATCAACGCCGCACTGGGCCATGACGCCTGCGTGAACATGATCCTTGCCGCCGCAGAGGCCAAGGAGAAGACCATGGAGGGCTGATGCCCGCCGCCCCGGATGGGGCAAAATAAATAATGATGCTGCGTGGGTGGGGTGCTTTTGCGCTCTGCCCACGTTTGCGGCATAGAAGAACTCTGCATCCCCAAGTTATCAGTATCAAAAGGAGAAATCGTGGAAAACAAGCAGCCCTCATTCTCTCCCGCCGGTGAGCGGGAAAACATCATGGGTACCATGGACATCAACCCTCTGCTCATCAAGCTCAGCGTGCCGATGATGGTATCCATGCTGGTGCAGGCCCTCTACAACGTGGTGGACTCGATCTTCGTGTCCCACGTCAGCGAGAGCGCCCTGACCGCCGTTTCGCTGGCGTTCTCTTTGCAGAACGTCATGATCGCCGTGGGCGTCGGCACCGGCGTGGGCGTCAATGCCCTGCTGTCCAAGAGCCTCGGCGAAAAGAACCAGGAACGGGCCAATCAGACCGCCGAGAACGGCATCTTCCTGTCCCTGTGCAGCTACGCCGTCTTCCTCGTCATCGGCCTCACCTGCATGAGACCCTACTTCTACGCACAGACTTCGGACATGGACATCGCCCGGCAGGGCATCCAGTATCTGCAGCTCTGCTGCGTGCTCAGCCTCGGCCTCTTTACCCAGACCATGGGCGAGAAGCTGCTGGCCGCCACCGGCCGCACCCATCTGAGCATGATAAGCCAGCTGGTAGGCGCTGTCGTGAACATCGTTCTCGACCCCATCTTCATCTTCGGCTACTGCGGCGAGGCCCTGTCCGGCACCACCGGTGCAGCTTTGGCCACCGTCATCGGCCAGTTCTGCGGCGCAGGGGTCTCCTTCTACCTCAACCTCCGCAAGAACCCCGATATCCAGCTGGATTTCAAGGGCTTCCGCCCCAGCGCCGAAGCCATCAAGCGGATCTACGTTGTCGGCCTGCCCAGCATCGCCATGCAGTGCGTGGGCAGCGTGATGACCTTCCTGATGAACCAGATCCTCATGGCCTTTACCGCCACCGCCGTGGCCGTGTTCGGCGTTTACTTCAAGCTGCAGAGCTTCGTTTTCATGCCCATCTTTGGCATGAACAACGGCATGGTGCCCATCATCGGCTACAACTACGGTGCCCGCAGGCCCGACCGCGTCAAAAAGACCATCAAGTGCGCCATGTTCTATGCCGAGGCCATCATGCTGGTCGGCTTCCTGCTGTTCCAGTTCCTGCCCGACAAGCTGCTGGGCCTGTTCTCCGCCAGCGAGGCCATGCTGGCCATCGGCAAGCCTGCCCTGCGCATCATCTGCTTCCACTTCCTGCTGGCCGGCATGAGCATCATCCTGTCCTCCACCTTCCAGGCGCTGGGCAACGGTATGTTCAGCCTGATCATCTCGGTCTGCCGCCAGCTGGTGGTCCTGCTGCCCGCTGCCTGGCTGCTGAGTAAGACCGGCAACGTGAATATGGTGTGGTGGTCCTTCGTCATTGCAGAGCTGGCCAGCGTAACCCTGAGCTTTATCTTCTTTGCCCGCCTGGACAAAAAGATCATCGAGCCCATGTACGACAACGCTGCCGCTGTACAGTAAACCGTTTCAGAACCTGTCCGACACAAGAAAGGAACGTGACCTTTTATGGCAAAGAAGTTGAAATGGAATCTGATCCTGATGAGCGTGCTCTACCTGGGGCTGGGCATCTTCCTGCTCATGCGGCCCTCCACCGCCCTCAACGTGGTCTGCTACGCCCTGGGCGGCGTGGTGCTGGTGTGCGCCGCCGTTCAGCTGGTGCGCTACTTTGCCGTGGAGCACGGCATCTTCCAGAGCCAGCTCACCCTCATCTCGGGCATCATCTGCCTGGGCCTGGGCGCGTTCCTCATCCTCCGCAGCGACATCGTGGTGCGCATTCTGCCCATCGTGTTCGGCCTGTTCGTCATCTTCGACAGCCTGGGCCGTATCCAGAACGCTCTGGACCTGCGCCGCTGTGAGTACCCCAGCTGGAAGGGCTTCCTGCTGCTGCCGGTGCTCAGCGTGGTGCTGGGCGTGGTGATGATCCTGAACCCCTTCGGCACCATGGAGACGCTGGTCATGGCCATTGGCATCATCCTCATCATCGAGGGTGCCATCAACCTGCTCAGTGCCCTGTACACCGTGCTGGCCATCCGCCGCTTTTCCAAGCTCCACCCCGAGACCCAGTCCATGCTGGAATCCCTGACCGGTCAGGATCTGAACGGCGACGGCGTGATCGCCCCCGACAACGCTCCTGCCGACGTGGAAGCCTCCGCCGTGGAGCTGGATCA
>OGDY01003120.1_pt1 | contig 13607 bp, 8 predicted proteins | sample 1570341 | NCBI WGS metagenome assembly OGDY01 (sample SAMEA2581972, study PRJEB24529) | metagenome | biome: Human gut stool | place: China | collected 2011 | reverse complement strand
TGATTATTACCGCCTCAAGTTTATCTTGAGGCGGTTTCTTTTGTACACAATAAGAAACCGCCTCAAGATAAACTTGAGGCGGTAATAATCAATTAACGCGGTGCCACTCAATTTCGATGAAAGTCTGTTAAAATATAAATGATTTCTTTCATCCTTTCCTCCATGCACTATCATACATGTCGCCATGATAACGGGTGCGAATCCCGCCGGTGCCTACTGTAAGTTCGGACCGTCCTCGAAAGCCCATTCAACAATTGTCCCTATACTGTCTTCCACCATACGACAGCTCTCTGTGATAGTTTCAAAAGCCTACTCCTCTTTCTCTCAGGTTTGAAGCACTATTTATTTGTTGCTACTAACAATAAAACCTTTTGTAGAAATTGTCAACAACTTTTTTAAATGCTTAACACAACTTTTTAAAATAAATACTAACACTCTATTCTGGCGGCTTTGTATTACTTAATTGCCGTAAATGCTGACAATACCCAGTCATAGGCACCCGTTGTGACAATGCTTCCACAGTATTCACACTTACCGAATGAGGTTCCGGTTAAAGGTGCTCCACAGTTCGGACATACCAGACCCTTTTCTTTATCCTTGGCATCTTTGGTAAGACTGCCTACAGATCTCATAAAGGTCATCTTGTACTGCATGTTCCATCTGGTTGTTTTATCTCCGAACAGAATCTCTCCGGTTGCTTCCTTTACCTGATAATCAATCATGCTGGCTGCCAGATATACATCCAGATATTCATACTTCTCATCCGTATGATAGGACATCAGATAGGATTTGTTTACACTGATTCTCTCTAAATGGTTCACCACACCATCCTGTATTTTCTTCTGAATCTGTTTCTCGGTCTGCTGGTACAGATTCTGATGCAGTACTGCACGAACCGGTGTCAGATCACGCTTCTCCCACGCACTCTGGATATCCATATAAACATCGCCTGCAAACGCCAGGAAATCCTGTGCCGTAAATAACGGGTCCTTCGCCTTGATCTGCTGACTGATTGATTCTGTCTGATCCGTAGGTGCAGGTGCCTGCGCACGATGCTGAGGTGCTCTCTGTGTCGCTGTTCCCGATGTCTTCTTATTCTTCTTCCTGGTGCTCTCAATAATGGAATAAACAACGATAATCAACCCAATAACAATGGCAATCGGACTGAATTCCCCGCTGCCGCCGTCATCATCATAATCATAGTCATAGCTGTCATAATCATTGAAATCGCCGAATCCGGCCTTTGCTGTAGTCTGTGTACTGAACGCCATCACAAGCACCAGCATCATTACTGCCAACAGTCTCCGAAACAGGTTTTGTTTGTTTTTCATCTGCCCTTTCCTTTCTCTCCTTTGTCTGAATCATCCGTTGCCTGAATAATCTGCTGACTATATGTATTAAGGTATGCCTCAGCCGTTAACGGATTTCAAAAATTCTTGCCATTACCGGTTCTTTGAAGCTTACATGAAGCTGCTGATCTTCAGATACTTCATAGGACACATGTTCCTTTAAGCCTTCCTTCGGATAAGCAAGCCTTACTTCCTTTACAGGTTTTCCCCCGGTAAGCTTTTCAAGCGGTATATCATACTCAGAAGTCTCTCCGTATCTTCTCCATACCGCCAGATAACTCTTTCCTTCTACCTTCCATCCGGCACATAAAAAGTGATCCAGACTCGTTGCAAAGCCATTCGGCCATACGGGAAGTGCTTTTTTAATATCCTGACGAATGGATTTATAATATTCTATGCCCTCCTTTACCAAAGCATGACGCTCTTTGGAAAGCTGTGCCAGATGACCGCTCTGGTGGATACGAAGCAGGAGTGCATTGACCATATTGTAAATCGTCTCTTCCTCATCACCATCCTTAAGCGGATAGGACCAGATTGCTGCCTGCTCCGGAGTAAGTGCCGCTCCGGCATTAGCTGCGATGGTTGCATAGTTGCGGTAGTCCTCCTGATCCGAGGTAGACTGGATACTGTATCTTGCAAGCATTGCATAATCGGTACGCAGACCACCGCTGGAACAGTTTTCGATCACCAGATCCGGATACTTCTCAAATACACCGTCAAGCCACTTCAGGTATGCTCTTTCATGCTCCAGCATCCCCTGTCCGACACTGTCTGCATAAAGCTCTGTACCAATTCCGGGTTCAATATTATAATCCATCTTGATATAACCGACACCATACTGATTCACCACACGGTCAATGACCTCATTGACATGATCAATGACTGCCGGATTACGGAAGTCAAGCTGATATCTGCTGCGGTCGTAGACTCTTTTCCCATGGCGGATAAAGAACCAGTCATCTGGAACGCTCTTTGCCTTCTCGCAGTTAATTCCCATAACCTCAAGCTCTAACCATACACCGGGAACCATGCCCTTTTCACGAATATAATTGGTTACTTCCTCGATGCCGTTCGGAAAACGCTCATAACACTGCTGCCATTCACCAACACTGTCCCACCATTCGCCGGGCGCATACCAGCCCGCATCAATGACATAATATTCACAACCCATAGCTGCTGCCGCATCAATCAGCGGAAGCTCCTTTTCGGTCGTCGGATCACCGAACAGACAGTTCATATAATCGTTAAAGATAACCGGAAGATTCTCATTATCCTTATTCGGACGGCGGATCATACGGCGGTACTTGGTAAGCTCGCCCATGGCCGTATCAAAGCATCCTTCCGATACACCGACTGCAACCGGAACCGAGGTAAAGCTTTCACCGGGCTTTAACTGCTTGAACCAGTGAGACTGTACTTCGGTCGGACCGCTCAGTGCCACATAAAAATGATTGTTGACATCACTGATTTCTGCGTGCCAGGAGCCATTATGCTCAATCTGCCAGAAAAGAGCCGTATCAGCTTCGGAATTTTCAAGATATCCCATCGGCAGGTATTTCTTTGTGGACCAGTTTCCGGTATTGGTCAGCTCAAAGGTAACAGAGGTTCTCTGGTATACAGTCGGCTGAGTCTGTCCGAAGCCAAGCTCCGGGAAGGTATTCGTCCGGAAATTCATTTCCTTCTGCCATCCGTGACAGGCATAGGTAAGGCTCATCTTATCGTCAGAGCTTAGCTTTCCTTCCTTTTCAATTCCAAGATAATAGAAGGAGGAAAGATACTCTAACGTCTGCTCCTCAGAGCCTTCGTTAATTACTTCATTGTACATGCGGATCACAGAGGTTCCCTGATAAAACTGCCAATGGGTAATGACCTTGGCTCCGGTCATCTCATCCTTCTGGATAAAGGTAAGCTTACGGCCAGTCTCATTACGCTCGTCCTTCAGCTCCACAAAGGTAAGCAGATAACCGGGTGCGGTTACAATATGCTTGTTTCCGTGCTTCTCATAAGGCCGGTTATAGCCGGAAAAGTTCACCTGGACAAGCTGGAAGCCCTCCTTCATAAATAATTCGCTCTCGTTAAGCCCTTCAAACGGTTTGGAAGAAAAATGAAGGAACTTCAACTGATTCTCTTCGGTCACGCCGAAGACAAGATAAATTCCATTTTCTTCGATGTTAATCCATTTCTCAATATGTGCCATACTCTGTCTACCTTAACTGTGCTGATGTACAGTTGTTTCCTTTCTGAAGCTTTATCATTAATGCTATTGATGTCAGGTCCAAAAGGTATTTTGCCCCTGACTTGATATCCACGAATTGCCCTGTATATATCTATTGTGTCTTTACGGGATCATATCCGCACGGAAAGGAATGACTGGAAGCGGCTCCTTTAAATGCTCACCAAGCAGCTTCTCCATCCAGACCATATTGTACCAGGTTCCGAACTTATATCCGCACCGATGGAATTCTCCCACCATTGAATAGCCCATCTTCTTATGGAAACGCACACTGTCTGCATTCAGATGTTCATCCTCTTCTTCCGGATAAGCGATACAGGCATTCACATTTAAAATATGCTGCTTGCGGAGACATTCCTCCAACACAGCATATAAAGCCCTGCCAACTCCCATGCGTTTCATATCCTCACGCACATACACAGAGGTCTCGATACTCCAGTCATAGGCAGCACGTTCTTTAAATGCACCGGCATAGGCATATCCAATCAGCCTGCCCTCGTACTCTGCCACAAGGTAGGGATATTTCTGCAGGGTCTTCGTAATACGCGCTGCGAATTCTTTCACAGACGGCACCTCATATTCAAAAGTAATTGCCGTATGTTCCACGTAAGGTTTATAAATTTCCAGTAATTCCGCAGCATCCTCTACGGCAGCCGCACGGATCCGTAAATAACTCATTTTCCATCTCCTGTTCTTCGTTATTTATTCCGAATCAGCCGATTGTTCATTGCTTTCCATACGACTTAATTCCTGATAAAGTCTTGCCACCGGAAGTCCTACTACATTGCTGTATTCTCCACGGATTTCCTTGATATAAATCACGCAGCCTCCCTGAATGGCATAGGCTCCGGCCTTGTCCATCGGTTCACCGGTTGCCACATAATTCTCAATCTCCTGCATGCTCATCGGATACATTTCAACCTCCGTATCTTCATAAAATGTATTCCGCTTCATCTGTCCCGACGCATCCTCCCATAAAAGAGTAACACCGGTATAAACATGATGAATTTTTCCACTCAGCTCCTGCAGCATGGAAACGGCATCCTGCTCATCCTTGGGCTTACCAAGAATCCTTCCGTGAATTGCAACAATCGTGTCAGCTCCGAGAACCAGCCTGCCTCTCCGCTCTGCTTCACTTAATTTTGAATATACATCAAAGGCCTTTTGCTGTGACAGCTCCATCACCACATCACACGGCTTTTTCTTCGTTGTAATCTCTTCACATTCACTTTTCACTACCCGGAATGGAATCCCAATCCGTTGCAGTAATTCCTTCCGCCGCGGCGAACCCGAAGCCAGGATAATCTCTTCAATCGGATGATTCATTGCTATCCTCCCGGTATCCGTACAGATAACTCACAAGTAATTGATCTTTTTCATATTTATCCAATACAAAATCGTACATGTTGCTCTTATGAAATAAAGCTCCGGATAAGCTGCTCACATTCCTCTAACGTCATCGGGTCTGCATAATTCGAAGTAAATGTCATCGTTACCGTTCCATCTTCACTGGCTGCAAAATACTGGTAAACGCCATCGAATTCGCCTTCCACAATATGAATGGTGCCATAGGAACTGTCCAACGTTCCAATCTCTTCTAACTGATAAGTTTCAAAGTAGGTATCTGTTTCTCCATCAAAGAAACGCTCCAGTTCTTCATCCTGATCTTCATACAGTGTAGCCTGATACTCTCCGTTATCAAAGTAGCTGAAGTATTCACAGGTATAGGTGCACGAATAACCATCGGGAATTGTATAGTATAATTCATCCGTATTCAGGTCGGTAATGGCTTCTCCGTATTCCGTACGTGCTGCATATCCGGCGATTCCGCTTGCAAGGAAGTCGGAAATAATTCCATTCGTAATATCCAGTGCGTTATCCGTATCTACTGTATATACACTTAAAACATAGGTCTGACCTTCTCCATCCTCACGAATGAACACCAGCATAAGCACATCTTCCATAATGCCGGTAATATAAATTCCTTCCTCATGATTATCCACAAGCGGTATTTCCCCGGAATTTTCTTTCATCAGTTCACTCATATCCCCTGCTAATTGAGATGCCGGATAGTCTGTGGTTACAGCAACCTCCAGAATGGATTCTGTTCCTTCGAGCTTATAACCAAGCTCCACCTCTCCTTCAATAGCCGCTTCGGTTAACTGGAAGGACTTGCCATTTTCAAAGGTTACGGTTGTTACATCATCTGCTTCCGTAATACCTTCTTCCATCCGTTCAAAAGCTTCCTCATCATTCGGAATATCTTCTTCCAGAATTTCTTCCTCTGGAAGTTCAACCTCTTCTATAACCTCTTCCACAATAGGCGGCTCATAATTCTCTGCAAGCTTCAACACCTGACCATAAGCACTGCATCCGGTAGATGCAAGCAGCATACTGACTGCAAGTAACATCGCAATAACTTTTTTCTTCATGTTCTCTCCCTCGTTTATCCTGTTTTCCTCATATCGCTTACTGTAAAAAAAAAACAGTAATTTATCCGAATACTAATCTAATATTAAACATACAACATGTTAACGCTCCGTTCAACCTTTTTCTATCTCATAAACTTTTGTTGTAAAGCAAAAAACAGGCCTGCATTAGCAGACCTGTTTTGATATAGCTGTTATTATGGATCTGTTTACTACAAAATTACTCAATCGTAAAGGCATTAATTTCAGTTTTCAGACCGTTCATATTATCATCCAGAACTCCGGCAGTCTGTGTCAGCTTCTCAACATTGTTCAGAAGCTCTAAAGCCATATCATGAACGAGTGAAGAGCTGCTTGCAGTCTGTTGAATAATCGCAGAAATATTCTCTACGGCATCAAGTGTTTCGTTTCTCTCCACATCCGCAGAAGCGGTACAATCGCCGATCTCCTTTAAGTTCACGAAAAGTTCCTGCATCTGATCGTTCATTTCCTTAAAGACCTCGATAACCTGTCCTACTGCTTCCTGCTGGAACGCAACCATCTCTTCCGCATTCTTCGCACTCTCTACGGTAGACATCGTCTGTGCGGAAATAATCTCGACCTTATTCTTAATCTCGCCTGCTGCCACACTGGAATCATCTGCCAGATTACGGATTTCCTGTGCAACAACAGCAAATCCTCTTCCGGCTTCCCCTGCCCTTGCTGCTTCAATAGAAGCATTTAAGGAAAGAAGATTCGTCTGCTTGGAAATCTGGTTAATGGTCTGTGCAAATCCATTAATCGTTTCGGATTCCTTCTTTAACAGGCTGATGCTTTCACCAACCTTATTCGTAATATCTGAAGTTTCCTTCGCTCTCGTGGAAAGCACTTCCACGATTTCGGTACCCTTCCTGATCATGTTTTCCGTTTTATCACTGAGCTGCTCTGCCTTTTCCACCATGTCACTGATGGCCTTCATCTTCTCAGACAGCTCATTGGTCTTAATTACACATTCTTCGGCATGCTCTGCCTGTTTCGTCATACCAATACTGATTTCATCAATTGCCTTGGTAATATCAGAAGAATAATTGTTGATGCTGCTTGATACATTATGTACATCATCGGAAGAGGCCTCCAGCTGGGCAGCTGTTCCGGACAATCTCATAACAAGCTTCTTATTATTATGAACCATGTTGGTTGCCGTCTTCGCAAGAGACTGGAATTCATCACGTCCCCTGGCATCCACCTGAACAGTAAGGTCACCTTCTGCCACCTGATTCAGACGCTTGGAAATTCTTCTCATGTTTCTTAATATTCCCTGAGCAATTATGGTACCAATCAGCAGGGAAATGATACATGCAATAATAACAAAAGCAATGGTAATATTCTTAATCTTTTCTGCCTGGCCGGTTACTACACTGGAAGGAATCAGGGAACAGAAGGTAATTCCGGTAGCTTCGCTGCGGCTGTAAATATAGAGATAATGCTTTCCATTGTATCTTACTTCCATATTTCCGGCCATTTCATCGCTGCCGGAGCTTTCAACATAAAAGTCCTGACCGGGAAAAACAGATTCATCAAGGAAAACAACCTTGTCCTCATCATCTCTGGTGCAGACAATCTCTTTTCCATCATCTGTTACAAACCCGATAATACTTCCGGATCCCAAATCCATACCACTTAACAGATCACGAACTGCATCGCTGTTTACATCAATTACAATATATCCCATCTTCTGACTCGACGGCAACGCATAGGAGACAAAATAATCATCACTGTTGGTGCCAAGTGTTTCATCAATTATATCATGATGGCTGATCCACTTTTTTATATTGGATGCATCCGGTGACATTTCCTGAATTTCTGAAAGGAAATCCTTATAAAAACCGTCAATTTTATCAGACGTTTTCGTTGTCATGCAGTTATTGCCGGACATGGTAATTATATGGATGTCTTTGATAAAAGAATCCGCCGTCTGTGATGCTGCCAGTTTCACTCTGGTGTCACTGTAATAGTTCGCCTTTTCAATCGCGGACTTACCCATTAGTCCAAGGAAATACTTCTCAAGATCACCATCAAAAGCATACTGCATGGCTTCCGACTTAATACCGGAGCAGCTTACATCCATATAGTCTGTTGCCATGTTTGCTGTCTGTTGGGTAGATTCCATGTATTTCTCACTCAGTCCATCCTCTGCATACCGATAGGAAACAATACCCACCACGATCATAAACACAATCGGAACAAGGAAACACAGATAAATCTTACTGCGAAGACCGAAAATACCAAATTTCAAATTGGAGTCCTTCTTCTGTTTGACACTGTCCTTCACATCCTCACGGACTTCATTCTGAGCCTTCTTAAGATCTTTCTTAACCTTCCTGCCCCTGTCCTTCACTTCGGTAAGACCCTCTTCCATCTGCTGTTTTCTTTCTTTTTTCTTCCTGCTGAACTTTGAAAAATCAAAGCCCTTTTTCTTCTTTACATTTTCAGAAAGCGTGTCTTCAGAAGGAGGCGACATTACTTCAGCCTCATTTACTGTCTCATTTAATTTCGTATCTGATGAAGCTTTCTTCAGATTGAAAAACCTTTTGTCTTTCGCACCCTTTTTCATCACGTGTAACCTCCCTTCATATCGTATTCGATATAAATATCATTATAGGAGATTTCCACAAGTTTTACAACCTTAATCGGACAGTTTTCGTATATGTTTTCGAAAATTTTCGAATAAAACATGTTTTAATTGATCTTTTAAGCAATTTTAACTACATATCGTATTTTATTAGTGCAAATATACACAAAATATTTCATTCCATACCTCCAGAAAATTGAATAAATTACGTAACTATTCAGATCTCATTCGTAAAACCGCTGCTAACGCAGCTCAAGTTTTACTCATTGAGGTTACTTCGCCATATAAAATTGCTGTTCTGTATGAATGCAAGCATTCACAGAAAGCAATTTTGCATGGCTCTGAACAGTTACTAAATTACAATTATTACAGAACGGTATTTATTAAACGGTTCTTGTCCATACCTGCATCTCGTTTTCACCACGGTTCGCCCAGGTATAATAAGGAACATAAACCAGCTCGATCCATTCCTTTTCCGGAACGTGATATTCTGCATACAGAGCAGACTGACCGGCATCCGGATCTGAAGAATCCTGTATTTCACGTTGTCCCTGTGCCTTTAATGCAATAACCTCTTCCTCCTGAATCTTCATATCAAAAGAAACCGGCTGCTTCGTGGGATCTACCGAAAGCAGATGCAGATCGGCACCATTATCTTTTTCTTCCAGACAATATACAATGGGTCCTCTCTGTAATGCCACCTTACCGGCATCCTCTCGTACCGCAGGATTTGCCACAATCCACTGCGGCTCCATCGGGAAATCCAAAGTAATCGTTTCTTCCTCCTGATCAAACCCGCTGATATACAGATAGCCACCTTTCCTTTCGATTTTCTTGAAATCCACCACTGATGTATCTGCATCTTTATCCGTCAAGCCATGAATGGTCTGTCCATCATACTGTAAAGTAAACGAATCACACCAACCGGGAATCCGTAATGCCAGCTTGAAGTCTGTCCCCTTTGCACGGACTGTAACCTTTACTTTACCATTCCATGGAAATTCGGACTGAATCTGTACATCCACATCCTGATTCTTTACTTTCTTTGTCAGAAGGCTTCCCATATAAAGATGTACGAAAAGTGTATCCTCATTTTCCGTGTAAGCATAGGAACCGATAGAGCTTAATAGTCTCGCCAGATTCGGAGGGCAGCATGCACAGCCAAACCATTTCTGTCTTACAGGCTTTACATGAAATTTACGCTCATCCTTATGGCAGCTTTCCGGATTAACCTCAAGAGGATTCACATAAAAGAAGCTCTTACCATCCAGTGCCATACCGCTTAAAATTCCGTTATACAGAGCACGCTCCATAACATCCGCATATTTTGCCTTCGGTGCAATCTCCAGCATTCTTCTTGCAAAGAAAACAAGACCGATGGATGCACAGGTTTCCGCATAAGCAGTATCATTCGGCAGGTCAAATGGGAAGGAAAAGGCTTCTCCGATATGTGTTCCTCCAATGCCACCTGTTACGTACATTTTCTGATTGGTAATATTATCCCACAGTGTTTCGCAAGCCTTATAGAGTGTCTCATCTCCTGTAATTCTTGCAATATCAGCCATTCCGGAATACAGGTACACGGCACGAACTGCATGTCCCACTGCCTCATCCTGCTGACGAACCGGTAAATGTGCCTGATGATACTGATAGCGCAATTCACTCTTTTCTTTCTCCGTAAGCTTCAGGTTCTGTTCAATATCAAAGTAATACGGCCGTGTTCCTCTCTCATTAATGAAAAACTCACTTAACTGAAGATAACGTTCCTCACCGGTTACTTCATACAGGCGCACCAGTGCCATCTCCGCAATTTCATGTCCCGGATATCCCTTGCATTTTCCTTCCTCCTCACCAAAATAATTGGCAATATAATCCGCAAAGCGTTCTGCTGCCTTTAACAGCTTATCCTTACCGGTTGCCTGATAGTAAGCAACTGCTCCTTCTGTCAGATGACCAAAGCAGTAAAGCTCATGATTGTCCTTCAGGTTAGTAAAAATCTTGTCCTTGCCATTAATAATATAGTAGGTATCCAGATATCCGTCATCCTGCTGCGCCGCACAGACAATATCAATCGCCCCGTCTGCGATTTTCTCAAGCTCCGGATCCGGATACTGTGTCAGGGAATAAGCAACCGCTTCAATCCATTTTGAAAAATCACTGTCCTGAAAGACAAACCCATAAAACTTGTCTTCCAAATGTTCCGGATCCTCCGGAAGTGCTTCAAAGCCACGGAAGGTATATTTCGGTTCTTCATACGCCTTTCCTAACCGGTGTTTTTCCTGATTCATTTTACCTGCAATCTTAAAGTTACGCATACAATAGCTGGGTGCTGCATCCTTTACCCTGTCATTTAATGCCTCCCACTGATAAGGTATAACCTCTTTCCTTACAAGCTCCATCTCCTTTTTCCAAAAGAAATCGGTGATCTTCAGGCTTTTTAAGTCCAACGGCGTGCTTATTTTATTCATATGCATTTCCTTTCTCTTTACAGCAACAGTTTATTATAGTTGTTTCATCCACATCATGATACAGAAATTCCCGAAAACAGGCACTTCCTCCTGTTTCCTTCACAGCATAACAGAACAGACCAAACCGGCATCCCGTAAAATGATCCAGCTTAAAGTACAACTTATGCACGGATCCGATAGGCAGCCAGTCACCGTTATTAACCCGGCAGTAACAACGCGCTTCATCCTTCATGTTGCGGAAATCTGCTTCAAGACGAAAATCAATCTGATGAGATCCCACAACAATTCCATCTGTGACATTCAATATGCCGTCTTCTCTTTTATCCAGCATAAGGACTTCATATTTTCCCTGACGCTTGGTAATGCCAACTGCGGCATAACAGCCCTGCAGGGCACACAGGCCTGCAATATCGCCCTCCTTCAGTTCAGAAGCGTCAACGGTTACTTCTGCTGCGCAGGAGGGATAACTCATCCGCTGTGTAATGGTGTTTACAGCCTGTGTAAGCTCTGTACAGACTTCCCTTGTTGTAATAGTATAGGTTCCCTGCAGCGGATCCAGACAATAGTACAATGGATCCGGATCATGATTAAACTGCCAGCGTGGAAGCAGCCCGTTATGAAAATCATCACTTCCCACTAACGGCTGATAGGTATAATCCGGTCTGGTGCTGCAAACCTCTATTTCTTCCGGCACATGTCCGTTCTGACCGAAAACCGGAAAATGATCCGTCCAGGTAACCGGAATCAGGACTGGAATCCGTCCAACTGCTCCGAAATCCTGAAATAGTACCGCATACCATTTTCCATCCGGTGTATCCACGATTCCTCCCTGTGCCACGCCCTGCCCGCAATATCCACGGTCATCACAAAGCACATCTGCACCTGTAAATTCTCCTTCCAGGGAATCACTGTAAAAACATGCTTCAGTCCGCATCCACCAGTCTCTCATGGAATGAATCAGGAAAATATAATAATAGCCATCTATTTTATAAATATGGGAACCCTCATAGCCAAGCTTTGGATTCCTGTGATCACTGATCAGCAGACGATGTAATCCGTCCTTCTTCGGTGCAGTCAGGTTCTCATTCAATTCGGTAATCCAGATTTCATCATTTCCATATACAATATAGTTTCTGCCATCCTCATCAAATAATAAAGAGCAGTCATGATAAAAACCCTCTATCAGCTGCTTTTTCCATGGGCCAGATACTTTCTCTGAGGTATACAGATAAGTCTTGTGGGTATCATTCGCCACAAAACAGACATAAAACCGGTCTTCATGATAGCGTAGGGAAGCTGCCCACATACCCTGTCCATAAATATTCTGACCATTTCGTAACTGCTGGGAATCTGTATGATCGAGCGTCTCATAAACATAAGTTACATGCTCCCAGTGCATCAGGTCAAAGGATTGCAGGATCTCACAGCCCGGCATAAAATGCATGGTTGTGGATACCATATAATAGGTGTCTCCCACCCGGATCACATCCGGATCCGGATAGTCTAATCTTGTAATGGGATTTACATTCATTATCTGTTCCTTTCTGTTTTTATCTTTGCTATTTTTCTTCGTTCTGTTTCTTTTTACTATTTTACTTTTACTTCTTTTCAGGCTGCTTTTTTCAACTCCTCCCTGCTCTTCTCTGTCCCATTTCACTATTGATAATATCACAATCTCACAGTAAAATATAATAACTGATATCTGTCCGGTACCATACCATTCATCAGAAGTTGCCGGATTGCACAGACTTACCGGAATTAACAAAAGGAGACTAAAATCAGCATGAAAGAAAATCGCAAACTATTAAAAGAAGTCCTTAAAGAAATCCGCCACGATATGACCGATGAGGAGGTTCTGAATCTGCTTGCTGACAGTAAGATTTCAGAAAATACCTCACGGGCAGCGGAGAAATATACCATCGGCCAACGGGCAGCGGATGCCATTGCCAGGTTTGCTGGCAGCTGGGCATTTATCTTTGCTTTTACCGGGGTTCTGATCTTATGGATGGTTATCAATACCCTGCTTGCAGCCAAAGCCTTTGATCCGTTTCCATTTATTCTGTTAAATCTCGTCCTCTCCTGTGTAGCTGCTATCCAGGCTCCGCTTATTATGATGAGTCAGAACCGGCAGGAGGAAAAGGATCGCCGTCGTGCTGAAAATGATTATAAGGTCAATCTCAAAACCGAAATCATGATTGAAGATCTCTATGATAAGGTAAACGCCATACTTGCAAAGCAAAATGCACTTGAAAAGCAGCTGCAGGGAAAAAATACACCTAAGTCCAGTGTATAAAATCACTCAAAAATGATCCACTGGATCATTTTCTCACATGTATGGCAACGAAAGAACTGGCAGCCTGTAAAATGATCCGCCTCTGGTAAGACTAATCACAAAACCAGGCTGTCAGTTCCCTTATCTGTCCTGTAATAACTGCATAATTCTTCAGTTTCGTATAAGATCGAAATGATATGCCCTAGCACCATGACTCTTTAATGACACACTAAGGCTCTTTGGCT
>OGDY01003112.1_pt1 | contig 13640 bp, 7 predicted proteins | sample 1570341 | NCBI WGS metagenome assembly OGDY01 (sample SAMEA2581972, study PRJEB24529) | metagenome | biome: Human gut stool | place: China | collected 2011 | reverse complement strand
GGGAGATACTATATCTGATGGTCGGGAGACTTCTCTTCCGATGATAACATCTAATATTCCGAAAAGCGCATTAATTCATTTAACGGAATACCGTAAAGGTTTGTATAAAGTTTCTATACAAGACGATAAGTCGGATTGGCGGTCGGTAGAGGTCCGTAATGCGTTAGTTTCTTCTTTTTCCAAGCACCCGCAGATTTGGAATGATTGGGAGAATCAAAAAGCATTACGGGATACAATGAGTTATGCTCTCTTTACCCATCACTTTAAGAGAAATGTAAAAGTCCGTATTGAACCCGGTTTTCAGTTTGATAAAGTGGAGATACGTCCGGTGTCTTACGGCATAGAATATAAGAAGGTGGACGGAGGAATTGAGTTTGAGTTGGTGAATGCCTCTCAAAAGGTTTCTGTGGAATTTGATGGAGATCGCGCTGAAAATTTATTTCTGTTTCCTGACTTGCCGGATATGGACAAGCCTGACAAAAATGAGTCGAATGTGCTTTATTACGGTCCGGGACAGCATGATGTAGGTTGCATTGTAATGAAAAGCAACCAGACGCTTTATTTGGATGAAGGCGCTTTTGTGTATGGACATATTGTGGGAAAGCGGATTGAGAATATTAAGATTTCCGGAAGGGGTGTTTTATGTGGTGCTAGAGAAACTCATAGTGACGAGAAGCGTACACAATTGATGAATTTTGTGCATTGCCGTAATGTGGAAATATCGGGCGTGACTTTAATTGATTCTCCGGCATGGACCATTCGGCTGAAAAATTCACAGGATTTATTAGTTGATAATGTAAAGCAGATCAGTTGGATACTAAATTCGGATGGATTGGATATTTGCAATTGTCGTCATGTCAGAGTGCGCAATTGTTTCTTCCGGAATTATGATGATTGCATTACGGTTAAAAATCAAGCATTGGCGAAAATGGGCTGTGAGGATATATTGGTGGAGAATTGCGTCGGGTGGACGGATTGTGCGAATGTTTTTCTTGTAGGACCGGAATGTGGAACAACCCGTGAGCCTCGTACGAATTATATAAGAAATGTAACTTTCAGGAACTGCATTGTATTGGAGACTCCCGCCTTGCATGATAGTGAAGAAGGGGATGATGGTTGGAGAGGTGGTTGTGCAGCCATTAATGCACGGGTGGGCACTTATGAAGGAGCAGGCGGAGGCGGCCGGATGTCGGATATCTTATTCGAAAATATCCGGATAGAAGACTTGACCGGAGGAAGGCCGATTGCAACAGAGATAGTAAGTGATGGAGAAAATACGGGAAGTTTGACCGGAGTTACTTTTAGAAATATTACTTTTAAAGGGAGTAAGTTCTTGCCGGCTCAAGTGAGAGGAGTGAGTAAGAAGTTTCCGTTACGCAATGTGACATTGGACAATGTTGTGTTTAACGGGAAATACATAAGGAAGGCGGATAACAAAAAATATTTGTTCATTAATCCCTATATAGAAAATTTGCAATTTAAATAAATACAGATTACCATGAAAAAACTATTAGTATCTTCTTTTTTGTTGGGGGGCATCTTGATAGCATGTGCCGAAAAGCAACCTGTTCCGGCTATTCCTTCAGATCCGGAAATAGAGGGAAAGATAGAAAAACTGCTGAAGAATCTGACACTGGAGGAGAAGATTGGTCAGATGTGTGAGCTTACAATCGGCGTCATAACGGATAAAAGCGGTCAGAAACTGAGTGAGGATTTGCTGGATACAGTGATTGGCAAATATAAAGTAGGGTCGATATTGAATATACCTTTCGGTGTCAGTCAGAAGAAAGAAGTCTTTGCGGATGTGATTACTCAAATCCAGAAAAAATCGTTGGAAGAGATAAGAATCCCTTGTATTTACGGATTAGATCAGATTCATGGTGCGTCTTATACGCAAGATGCTACTTTCTTTCCGCAGGGTATCAATATGGCAGCGGCTTTTAATAGGGAATTGACCAAACGATGTGCGGAAATTACAGCTTATGAGACTCGTGCCTGTTGTGTGTCATGGACGTATGCGCCTGTCATGGATTTGGGGCGTGATCCGCGTTGGCCGCGTATGTGGGAGAGTTTTGGAGAAGACGCTTATGTGAACGCTCAAATGGCTGTGCAAGCAGTTCGTGGATTGCAGGGAGACAATCCGAATAAGGTGGATAAATATCATATTTCCTCTTGCATCAAGCATTTTATGGGTTATGGCGTACCTGTTTCCGGTAAAGATCGTACACCTTCTTCTATTACTGACATTGATTTGCGTGAGAAACATTTTGCTCCTTTTCTGGCTGCTATTCGAGCCGGTGCTTTATCGTTGATGGTTAATTCAGGCAACAATAACGGCATGCCGTTTCATGCAAACAAAGAGTTGCTGACAGGATGGTTGAAAGAAGATTTGAATTGGGATGGAATGATTGTGACCGACTGGAATGATATTAATAATCTATATTTTCGTGATCATATTGCCGTGAGTAAGAAAGATGCGGTCCGATTGGCTATCAATGCCGGTATTGATATGGCAATGGTTCCGTCCGAATGGCAGTTTTGTATTGATTTGAAAGAATTGGTTGAAGAAGGAGCTGTATCTATGGAACGTATCGACGATGCGGTACGGCGTGTGCTGCGTTTGAAGTTCCGGTTAGGGTTGTTTGAAAATCCCTATTGGGATATTCAACAGTATGAGAAGTTCGGTAGTGAAGAATTTGCCAAAGTGGCTTTGCAGGCTGCAGAAGAATCAGAAGTCTTGTTGAAAAATGACGGAGGCATTTTACCGTTACGCGAAGGAATGAAGATTTTGCTGGCAGGACCGAATGCGAATGCTATGCGTTGTCTTAACGGTGGTTGGTCTTATAGTTGGCAGGGTGAGCGCGCGGATGAATTTGCTCAGACATATCATACGATTTATGAGGCGTTGTGTAACAGATTTGGGGCAAATAATATCATTTATGAACCCGGAGTGACCTATGCTCCTGCCCATCATGATAATTGGTGGGAAGAAAATAAACCGGAAATAGGGAAAGCGGTTGCTGCCGCTCATCAGGCGGATGTTATTGTCGCTTGTATCGGAGAAAATACTTATTGTGAGACTCCGGGAAATCTGAACGATCTGCATCTTTCTTCTAACCAAATAGAGTTGGTAAAGGCGCTTGCCACTACCGGAAAGCCGATAATCCTGATATTGAATGAGGGACGTCCGCGTATTATTCGTGAGATAGAGCCTTTGGCAAAGGCGGTAGTGCATATCTTGTTGCCGGGAAACTATGGAGGAGATGCGTTGGCTAATTTGATTTCAGGAGATAGGAATTTTAGTGGTCGATTGCCTTTTACCTATCCGAAATTCATCAATTCATTGGCTACGTATGATTATAAACCATGCGAGAAAATGGGGACTATGGAGGGTGAGTATAATTATGATGCGGTAATGGATATCCAATGGCCTTTCGGACATGGATTGAGTTATACGGAATTTGAATATGGCAATTTTAGGGTGAACCGTACAAACTTTACTGCCGACGATGATTTGATATTTGAGGTAGATGTGAAGAATACGGGTGAGAGAGTTGGCAAAGAAACGGTGATGCTGTATTCCAGTGATTTGGTGGCAAGTGTAACGCCCGATGTGATTCGTCTTCGTCATTTTGATAAGATAGAACTTCAGCCGGGAGAAATGAAAAAAGTGGTATTTAAATTGAAAGGAAGCGACTTGGCATTTGTCGGTTATGATAAAAAATGGCGGTTGGAGAAGGGACGTTTCCGTATGAAGTGCGGAAGTGAAGTTCTTTACATTAATTGTGAGAAAGATAAAATTTGGAACACTCCTAATATTAACTAAAAAAGAATAGTATGAAAAGATTGATTGCAATGAGCGTAATGGCTGTGGCTCTTTGTGCGTGCAGTACAGCGAAGAAGGTGAGTGCGGATTATGAAAATGTGATTCCTTTGCCTCAGGAGATAACTGTGGTACACGAACCCCCTTTTATTATAAAAAAGAATACACGCATTCTTTATCCGGAAGGGGATGCTTTATTGAAAAAGAATGCGGAGTTTCTTGCCGGTTATATAAAGGAATCGACCGGAAAGCAACTGTCAGTTGAAGTTGCTGAGGAGGGAAATGATGGGAATGCGATTCTTTTGGAAACAGATACCGCAGTTGGGCATCCGGAGGGGTATGAATTGACTGTTGCTCAAGGAAAGGTGAGGGTAAAAGGAAGGACTCCGAATGGTATTTTTTATGGTTTGCAGACGTTGCGGAAGTCGATTCCTGCCATAGCTACGGGAGCGGATGTCATATTACCGGCTATATCCATTAAAGATGCTCCCCGATTTGGCTATCGTGGGATGATGTTGGATGTAGGACGCCATTTTTTTTCGGTGGAGTTTGTGAAGAGATATATCGACCTACTGGCTTTGCATAATATGAATTATTTCCACTGGCATTTAACTGAAGATCAGGGATGGAGAATTGAGATTAAGAAGTATCCCAAACTGACCGAAATTGGTTCTATTCGTAAGGAAACCGGAATCGGGCGTAGCCGGACTGAGTTTGACGGTAAACCTTATGGAGGTTTCTATACTCAGGATGAAATAAGAGATATTGTGAAGTATGCTCAAGAGCGTTTTGTTACGGTGATCCCTGAAATAGATTTGCCGGGACATATGCTGGCGGCATTGGCTGCTTATCCGGAATTAGGCTGTACGGGCGGACCTTATGAAGTGGCACGTCATTGGGGAGTTTTTCCGGATGTCCTTTGTATTGGAAATGAAAAAACGTATGAATTTCTAGAAGGCGTGTTGTCGGAAGTGATAGAACTTTTTCCCGCGAAATATATTCATATCGGTGGAGATGAAGCTCCCAGAACTCGTTGGGCTGTATGTCCCAAGTGTCAGGCATTGGTGAAGAAAGAAGGTTTGAAAGCTGACAAAAAGCATACGTCGGAAGACCGTTTACAAAGCTATTGCATGAAGCGTGTCGAACAGTTTCTCAATGAGAGAGGACGTCAGATTATCGGTTGGGATGAGATATTGGAAGGGGATGTGGCTCCAAATGCAACGGTAATGTCTTGGCGTGGAATGCAGGGAGGTATTGAAGCTGCAAAACTAAAGCATGATGTGATTATGACCCCGAATGATTATGTTTATTTTGATTATTATCAATCTGCCGATAAGGAGCAAGAACCTATGGCTATGGGTAGTTGCATAACGGTAGAAAAAGTGTATAATTTTGAACCTGTGGCAGATGAACTGGCGGATGAAGAAAAAAAACATATTCTTGGTGCTCAGGCAAATGTCTGGACAGAATATATTGGTACACCGGAGCATGTGGAATATATGATGGTTCCGCGTATGGCAGCTTTGGCGGAAGTGCAATGGATGATGCCGGAGAAGAAGAGCTATCAGGGATTCTTAAACCGTTTAGGTAGTCTGGCCGAATTTTATAAACGGGATAACGTGAATTATGCCAAACATATATTGCCGGAGGTTGTTCCTGCTCAAACGAAATGATAGGTATGCGGTGTAATAAATGGTTTGTAAGTCTAGCTTGCTTATTGTTTGGAATGTGGGGAAAAACAATATGGGGGCAATCCGTCTATCCTTTTCAAGACGCCGGGAATCCGATTGAGCAGCGTGTTGAAGATATTATACGGCGGATGACATTGGAAGAGAAAATTGACCTGCTTTCCGGATATAAGAATTTTAATTTGCATCCGTGTGAACGTTTGGGGATTCCTGCATTTCATATGGCTGACGGACCGTTAGGCATTGCTTCGTGGGGGGAATATGGCAGGGCTACTGCTTTTCCCGCAACGTTGTCACTGGCTGCATCGTGGAATCGGGACTTGGCTAGGCGATTAGGTAGTTGTTATGCGGAGGAATGGCGGTCGCGTGGCATTCATTTTATGCTGGGTCCTGGTGTGAATACTTATCGGGCATCGAAAAGCGCAAGAAACTTTGAATATATGGGAGAAGATCCTTTTTTGACTTCAGAACTGGTAGTTCCTTTTATAAAGGCTGTCCAAGAGGGAGGAGTGATTGCTACAGTAAAACACTTTGCCGCTAATGACCAGGAATTTGACCGTTATCGGGTAAGTACGGAAGTCTCGGAACGTGCATTACGTGAAATTTATTTTCCCCCTTTTAAGGCGGCTGTTCAGGCAGCCGGAGTAAAAGCGGTCATGACGGGATACAATCCGGTGAATGGGATTTACTGTACTGAAAATAGCTTTTTGATTGATGTCTTGAAAAAAGAATGGGGATTTCAGGGAATGCTGATGTCCGACTGGGATTGTACTTATTCGGAAAATGCGGTTGTGAATGGATTGGACATGGAAATGGGAAGTTACAAATGGCTGATTCGGGAAAAACTGATACCAATGGTGCGAGAGGGCAGAATCAGCGAAGAGGTCATTAATGAGAAAGTGCGGCGTATTTATCGTTCCTGTATGGAAATGGGATTCTTTGACCGTCCTCAAAAGAAAGAAAATATTCCGTCTTTTAATCTCAAAGCTAACCGGATGGCACTGGAAGTGGCTCAGGAAGGCATTGTTTTATTGAAGAATAAAGACAAACTACTTCCTTTGAATGCGAATGAAGTGAAGAACATTGCAGTTATCGGGCCGAATGCTTGTTATAACCTTATTAATGATGTAAAAAATACAGTTTCTCCTATCTGTTATGGGGGAGGAGGTAGCTCAAGGGTTCATCCTTGGTATGTGGTATCACCGTTAGAGGGCATCAGGCAGGAGTTTCCGAATGCGAATGTTACTTATGCAGAAGGGATTTCGTCAGAATTTCAGTCCTTATTGTTTCAGAAAAGTGAATTTCGGACAGCGAACGGACAAAAGGGATTGACAAGTCGTTTCTACTCGTTGGGCAAGAAAGGAAAAAGGATTTCCGACAGTACCTTACCTGTGTTGCAGCGAGTGGATAAGCAAGTTGACTTTTTATGGGAAAGTAAACCGGATATTTCTGAGGATTTAGGTGAGTATTATGCAGTTGTATGGGAGGGTTATATTGAGGTGACACAAACAGATAGTTTGTTGTTATTTGTGGATGCTCAAGGTGGCTTTCGCCTGACAGTTGACGACGAGTTGTTGCATGATGCTTCTACCGCTCCTTCTTGTGCTTCTTGCCATGTGGCTGTTTCAGTAAAGAGAGGAGATAAGAAAAAAATAAAGTTAGAGTACTATAATAACAACTGTCTTCCTACTGAGGTGCATTTAGGATACGCTTATCAGGGAGAGGTGGACTTTTCTGAAGCCCGGCGGTTAGCTTCGTGTGCCGATATTGTCGTATTTTGCGGAGGGTTAAACGGACTTATTGAGAAAGAGGGAAGAGACCGGCCTTTTGATTTGCCCTATGGACAAGAGTTGCTGATTAAAGAACTGTCGTCCGTCAATCCGAATTTAGTAGTGGCCCTACACGCAGGAGGAGGAGTTCAGATGAATTCGTGGATTGATAAAGCGGCTGCCATTTTGTATCTTTTTTATCCCGGTCAGGAAGGGGGAAGGGCTATGGCACAGATTCTTTCTGGTAAAGTAAATCCGTCTGCCAAACTTCCTTTTACTATTGAAAAGCGTTGGGAGGACTCTCCCGCGTATGGCAACTATGACGAAACCCGTGACGAAAGGAAAGTCTACTATCGGGAAGGGATCTTTGTTGGTTATCGGGGTTATGAAAAGAAACAGATACAACCGCTGTTTCCTTTCGGCTTTGGACTGTCATATACGAATTTCCATTACTCCGGTATGGATGTGAAAATAGTGAATCGGAAAGAGAAAAAGGTAAAAGTTACATTTACAGTTTCTAATATAGGTAATTGTCAGGGGATGGAAATTGCACAGTTATATGTACGTGATGAAGAATCAAAAGAAGAACGCCCTTTGAAAGAACTGAAAGGATTCGAAAAAGTGCAACTGAAACCGGGAGAATCAAGAGAAGTAATAATTGAGTTAGAGAAGGACGATTTTCAATATTTTTCTGAAAAGAGAAGGGAGTGGGTCTTCGAACCCGGAATTTTTGAGATACATGTAGGGACATCTTATAAGGATGTGCGATTAAAGAAACAAATAAAGCTTTGAATTTATAATGAATAAAACTGGTAAAATGAAGTCTCTGATTTTGTTGATCTTCTTTGCTATGGCAGGATTCCTGTCCGTATGGGCAAAGAATGAAGTTATTATATCCACACGTAACAATTCGTTGGTTTTGATAGCGGAGGAAGGGAAAGAATTATTATTTGGATATTTTGGGAAGAAAGTTTCTTCAGAACACATTCCGCAGTTGTATGCAGCCGGTTTGATAGAGAACGTAGCAGCGTATCCGGTTTTCGGACGGAATTGCATCTCGGAGAATGCGATGTTGGTGCAACATCCCAATGGTAGTCTGTCATTGGAGTTAGTGGTTGCTGGGATAGAGCAGCAAACCAATCGGACAACACTTGTGCTGAAAGACCGTTTTTATCCTTTTGAAGTTCGGATGAATTATGTAGCACATATGGAGAGTGATGTTATTGAAATGTGGGCAGAGGTGGTGAATCATGCGAGAAAGAAGGTTGTGCTCAAACGGTTTGATTCGGCGTTTTTGCCTTTGCGCATGGGAGATGTTTGGATCTCTCATTTGCATGGAGCGTGGGCTTCGGAAGCCAATGTTACGACAGAACCGTTGAGAGCTGGAATGAAAGTGATAAAGAATAAGGATGGAGTGCGTAATTCTTTGAATGATCATGCCGAAGTTATGCTGTCACTTGATGGATGCCCCAAAGAAAACTCTGGACGGGTGATAGGAGCCGCTTTGTGCTGGGGCGGTAATTATAAATTTCGTGTCGATACGGATGATAATAGGTATCATCGTTTCTTTGCTGGTATAAATGAAGAGGCTTCGGAATATCAACTGGAGGCGGGTGAAACGTTTGCGACACCTAAACTTGCTGTAACTTTCAGCCGGGAAGGTTTGGGCGGAGTGAGCCGTAATTTTCATCGTTGGGCACGTAATGAGCAGATACATGCCGGTAATAAGGTGCGGGATATATTGCTGAACAGTTGGGAAGGGGTATATTTTAAAGTGAGAGAGGCAGAGATGAAGAAAATGATGAATGATATTTCGTCATTGGGCGGAGAACTTTTTGTGATGGATGATGGCTGGTTCGGAGAGAAATATCCACGTGTGGGTGATCATGCCGGATTAGGAGATTGGGTTACCGATAAAAACAAACTTCCTGATGGTGTGAACGGACTGCTTCATACTGCAAAGCAGCATGGTATCAAATTCGGAATATGGATTGAACCTGAGATGGTCTGCAAGCAAAGTGAATTGTATGAGAAGCATCCGGACTGGGTTATTCATCAACCGGATAGATCGATTGCCTACGGGCGTGGAGGCGGGCAGATGGTGCTTGACCTTTCTAACCCGGAAGTACAGGATTTTGTATTTGGAGTTGTAGATCGTCTGATGACACAGTATCCTGAATTGGCATATATCAAATGGGATGCGAACATGACATTGGCAAACTATGGTTCCTCCTATCTTTCAAAAGAGAAGCAATCTCATTTATACATTGACTATCACAGAGGTTTTCGGAAGATTGTAGAACGTATTCGCCTTAAGTATCCTGACTTGGTAATGCAGGCATGTGCCAGTGGTGGCGGGCGTGCTAATTATGGTGTATTGGCAGGATTTGATGAATTTTGGGTAAGTGATAATACGGATGCCCTGCAGCGTATTTATATGCAATGGGGAACTTCTTATTTCTTCCCGTCAATTGCTATGGCATCGCATGTCAGTGCTTCTCCTAATCATCAGACCGGCAGAAGAGTGCCTTTGAAATTTCGTTTTGATGTAGCGATGATGGGACGTTTGGGAATGGAGATGCAGCCATCAAGTATGACAGAACAAGAGCAGGTATTTTCTAAAAAAGCGATAGAGACTTATAAGCATATACGTCCGATTGTACAATTGGGTGACTTGTATCGTCTGATTTCTCCTTATGATAATAAAGGGGTTGCATCTTTGATGTATGTGGCTCCGGAGAAAGAACATGCTGTCTTTTTCGGATACAAATTGGTACATTTTATTAATCAGCAGATTCCTCGCTTTCGTATGGCCGGGCTGGATCCAATGAAGAATTATCGTTTTACAGAATTAAATCTTCCGATTGGTGAGGAGCCTTGTTCTTTGCATGGCAAAGTTATTTCCGGACAGATTTTGATGGAAAATGGTGTTGAAATATCATTGCGTAATGAATATGCAAGTCGTGTGTTTGAATTGTCAGTTGAATAAATGGTGCTATAAAGTGTTTTGTGTAAATGGAAAATGCAATCCCATTTCTTCACCACAGAGTACACAGAGTCTCACAGAGGATGAATAGAGGATTGATTCGCGGGCTATTAATAGATAACTTCCTTTCTATTAATACTAAACTTTCTTTTCCTTAATTATGCGAATCAGTAGTTGAAAACAGCTTCTGATTCTTGATTTAAAAGTTTGTAATTCAGTTAATTATCTCATTGTTTTATTTTGTAGTCTCCTTGAAAATCAGTAAATTAGAAGAATAAAACCACTCATTTTCCTAATTATGATTCCCAAGGAGAAAAAGTTAAAACTAATAGGTTTGTATATGTATATCTGTGATGTCTATAAGTCTTCTCTGTGTTTCTACTGCCAGAGATTCAGTAACAATTCCAATCCCGAATTTACGGATGAGGAAGTTCTTACCGTCTACCTGTTCTGCGGTTACTGTCAGAGATACTTCGGCATCAAGGAGATACATACTTTCGCCAAGGAGTATCTGTCATCATGGTTTCCAAAACTTCCGTCTTATCAAACGTTCTGTATACGCCTAAACATGCTTTCAGAAGCATTTAAAGTGTTGGTGGAAACCATGATACAATCATTCAAGCCCAAGGATTGCGATTCCATCATATCCATTGTAGATTCCATGCCGATTGTAACCTGTAAGGGCAAGAATCGGGAAGGGAAAGTGGCAACGGAGATAACATCAAAGGGGTATTGCTCCACTAAGAACATGTACTACTATGGCATGAAACTGCATATGGTAGGACAGCGTAGGGAGGGAACCTTACCTTTTCCGGAAATGATAACTCTGACACCGGCTTCGGACAACGACCTGACCGTATTCAAAAGCGAATGCGTGCCATACCTGTCCGGAAAGACAGTTCTTGCAGATAAGATTTACAGCGACTTCTCTTTCTTTAATGAAAGCAATCCAGTTAAGGTACTAACTCCGCATAAGGAGATTAAAGGAGAACCGGAAGTACTCAACAGAGGGAGAAAGCCTCCAGAGATCTTTTCTCGCAAGCCGTTTCAAAAGTCAGACAACCTATCGAATCCTTTTTCAACTGGCTGAATGAAAAAACAGAAATTCAAAAAGCGTCTAAAGTAAGAGCTACCAAAGGGCTGTTGGTACATACCTTTGGAAAGTTGGCCATTGCTCTACTTACATTGGTTAATTTTTAATTTTTGAATCAGAGAGCCAATTACTGATTCGCATAATTGACTAATTTTTAGCTAATTCTTCATAAAAGCAAGGGGAAACTATTCTGACATTGATAGTTTCCCCTTATTTTTGGCAAACAATTTGTTTATAGAGATATAGAGTAATAATTAAAATGAAATGAATATGTCTTATTGGGTATTATTTATAGGAATAGCCGTAGTAAGTTGGCTGGTACAAATGAATTTGCAGAGCAAATTCAAAAAGTATTCTAAGATTCCTACAGGAAATGGAATGACAGGACGCGATGTAGCTTCAAGATGTTGCATGACAATGGAATTTATGATGTACAGGTGACGCATACGCCGGGTCAGTTGACCGATCACTATAATCCGACTAACAAAACGGTGAATCTGAGTGAAGATGTGTATGGAAATGATAGTATAATGGCGGCTGCCGTAGCGGCTCATGAATGTGGTCATGCCGTGCAGCATGCGCGTATGTATGCTCCTTTGAAGATGCGTAGCGCGTTGGTTCCGGTAGTTAACTTTGCCTCTTCCATTATGACATGGATATTGCTGGTTGGTATCTTGTTGGTGAACACGTTTCCGCAGTTATTGCTGGCAGGTATTATTTTGTTTGCCATGACTACATTGTTCAGTTTTATCACGTTGCCGGTGGAAATCAATGCAAGTAAACGTGCATTGGTATGGTTGAGTTCATCCGGCATTACTAACTCGTACAATCATGCACAAGCTGAAGATGCTCTTCGTTCTGCTGCTTATACCTATGTAGTTGCTGCATTGAGTTCATTGGCTACGTTGGTTTACTATATCATGATTTTCATGGGTAGAAGAGACTAAGTCTTTCCGAAGACTATGGAGGATTTTTTCGTATATATGTAAGCATTGCTCGGAAATTTGCAGTAAATTTGCGCAATTAAAATTATAAACAGCAATATCATGGCAGCAAAACCAAGTATTCCTAAAGGAACTCGTGACTTTTCGCCGGTAGAAATGGCGAAGCGTAATTATATATTCAATACGATTCGTGACGTATATCATCTTTATGGTTTCCAGCAGATAGAAACTCCATCTATGGAAATGCTTTCTACACTCATGGGAAAGTATGGAGATGAAGGCGACAAACTTCTTTTTAAGATTCAGAACTCGGGAGATTATTTTTCCGGTATCACTGACGAGGAATTGTTGAGCCGTAATGCAGCAAAGTTGGCAAGCAAATTCTGTGAGAAAGGATTGCGTTATGACTTGACTGTACCTTTTGCCCGTTATGTAGTGATGCACCGTGACGAAATCACGTTCCCTTTCAAACGCTATCAGATTCAGCCGGTATGGCGTGCCGACCGTCCGCAGAAAGGGCGTTATCGTGAGTTTTATCAATGTGATGCGGATGTGGTAGGTAGTGATTCGTTGCTGAACGAGGTAGAACTGATGCAGATTGTTGATACTGTATTCAGCCGTTTCGGTATTCGTGTATGCATCAAGATTAATAATCGTAAGATTCTTTCCGGTATTGCCGAGATTATCGGTGAAGCTGATAAGATTGTCGATATAACCGTAGCCATAGATAAGCTGGATAAGATCGGTCTGGACAACGTGAATGCCGAACTGAAAGAGAAAGGGATCAGTGATGAGGCTATTGCCAAATTGCAGCCGATCATTCTGCTGAGCGGAACTAATACTGAAAAGCTGGCTACACTAAAGAGCGTGCTGGCAGCCAGTGAAACAGGCATGAAAGGAGTGGAAGAAAGCGAATTTATTCTGGGCACACTGGAAACAATGGGCTTGAAAAATGAGATCGAACTTGACTTGACGCTGGCTCGCGGATTGAATTATTATACCGGTGCTATCTTCGAAGTGAAAGCGCTGGATGTGCAGATCGGCAGTATCACCGGTGGCGGTCGCTATGACAACCTGACAGGAGTATTTGGTATGGCCGGTGTGTCGGGAGTCGGCATTTCTTTTGGTGCAGACCGTATCTTCGATGTATTGAATCAACTGGAACTTTATCCGAAGGAAGCAGTGAACGGTACGGAATTGATGTTCGTAAACTTTGGTGATAAAGAAGCTGCTTTCTCTATGAGTATGCTGGCAAAAGTTCGTGCGGCAGGTATCCGTGCGGAAATCTTCCCGGATGCGGCAAAGATGAAGAAGCAGATGAGCTATGCCAATGCCAA
>OGDY01003104.1_pt1 | contig 13674 bp, 19 predicted proteins | sample 1570341 | NCBI WGS metagenome assembly OGDY01 (sample SAMEA2581972, study PRJEB24529) | metagenome | biome: Human gut stool | place: China | collected 2011 | reverse complement strand
TACATTGTGCACAGCGCGAGCCCCTGCATGACGATCTTCTGCAAACGATCTCCGATCCCGTTTTCGCTCTCGCTTCGGCGGGAGGAACGGCGGAGAATAAAGCGGAGAAACAGTCCTACGGCAGAACCGGCGAGAATGGCGGCGCCATTGACAAGAGAACCGAGCAGCATGGAGATGACCTCACTTTCCGTCTGCCATTATAAAGCACGACCCGCCGTTTGCAAATACGTTTTTCCGCGAAAAACAGTCTTTCCCCGTCATGGAAGCGCGATTACCATAACAGAGCTCGACTGAAAAGATTTACTCGGCGGTTCTTTGGATATGCAGCGTTCCCGCTGCCTGCCGGCCATCGACAGAGATGGTGTAGACGCCGTCTGCCGGGATGTTCACCGTGAAATCTTCCGCCTCCGTGCCGTTACCCGCGTATAGCTCCGTGCCGTCCGGCGCGGTGATCGTCAGCTTGAGCGAGCCTTTTTCCACGGCAAAATGGATCTGCAGCACATCACCCTTTTGCAGCGCAAGTGTGTGGGTGTCTGTGCCGGTCATGCGCTCCGCATTTAGCAAATAGGAATCCGAATTCTTCACGAACGAGCCGCGAAAGGCGCCGGAGCCCTGGCTGCCGCGCACAAGGAGGAATACGGAAAGCCCGGCGGCGAGCACTGCCAGCAGACAAAAGAGAACGGATTTCTTTTTCATTTCCGTCCGTCCTTTCATAAAAAATATCGCCCCGGAGTATACTTGCCGACCGGCAGACTGTCAAGCAATGCCCGAAAACGGTTTATCCCCGCGTACGGCGGTTCGCCCGACGTGCGCGGGGAATATGTTTATTTTTTCGGCGCGGGGTCGAGCCGCCACACATGAGCCGAGGCCTCGTCGAACAGCTCATCGCAGCCCCATCCGTATTTATCCAGCCCGCGCATTTCCACCAGAAAGACCTCTCCACTGGAGATGAAAGAAAAGCAGAGCCTTCCGGGAACGGAGCAGCGGGAGACCATGGTGCCGTTTTGGTCGAACACGGTGAGCCGATCCTGCTTTCCGTTCACGCCGAGTATACGCCCGTCCGGCAGAACGTTGGTCGGAAAAACCGGGATCTCCAGCGGTGTGCTCCGCACGGAACCGTCGGAAAGATCGAGAAAACGTATCGACGGGGGACTATAGTAGAGATTCCAAAGGCAATTTCCGTGAAATTCGGAAACACAGGAAAAGCCACTGTCCGGCATGCGCCGCACTTCTTCGAGCGCTTCGTCCAGAACGACAAGCTCTCCGGAGGCGTCGCTGCGGCAGACCAGAGCGCCGATGGGCTCGGCATAGATCATTTCGCGCATACCCTCCTCGGGAGGAAAATGCCTTGTGCGAAGCAGCTCTCCGGTCTCGCCGTCGATCTGTATTATCGCCGCACTGTCGTCGTCGGCCCTTCCGAAAAGCGTGATGACCCCGTCAGGGGCGGCATGAAAGGAACCGATACTGACCTCCGTGCTGAAGCTCCACCGCACCGTGCCGTCTTCCCCCAAACAAGTGACTGCGGGCAGAACGGGAAGTCCGAGCTCACGGCTTCTCACCCGATACACTTTCGGCAGACCGTCGGAAAGCATCACGGGATCGCCGCTTTTTGTTCGCCGGATAATGCGCCGGACATGATTGGCAAACGGCCCCAGTGTCTGGTGCGCTCCGGTTTTTGCGTTGTACAAAAAAAGAAATTCCGGAAACGGCTCGCATGACTGATCTACGTTATAGGGCGGCTTAAAATCTATATAGGGGTAGGCAAAGAGCTCCATGTCGCCCGGAACCATATACGGCCGCGGGTCGGGGTGATACAGCAGCGTGCTGAGCTCACAGTGCCTCCATTGCGGCCGCAGCAGCCGGAAGACTGTCTGCATGATCTTCATTTCCTCCGGCCAGCTTTCTTCCGCGAGCTCCGTGAGAACGAACTGCTTGGGGCGTTTCCGGAGCATCGACTCCCGCGCCTTTACCGCGCGCAGCGTGGCATCGCAGCGCGGAACGACGCGCGGCGCGTCCTCTTCCGGCACATCGTACAGCGCCGCGCCGACGGTCTCCTCCAGCAGCGCGAGCTTCTCTTCCAGAGAGCTGCAGCGCGAAGCATAGCGGAACGCTTTGGAGGCGGATGTGTCGCCGAACAGCTCGTCGAGCTGTTTTCCCAGCTTTGCCCAGGATTCGTCGCTGTGACAGGAGGCGGCCCGCCGACCGTTTCGATACAGTCGGCAGACAAAAGCGTCATCGTCGTAATAAAAAAAGAGCAGTGCAACCGCGTCGGAGCCCTTCGTCAGACGGCGGGCGGCCTTTTCCAGCCGCAGCGGGAAATCGCCCTCTTCCTCCTGCGCCGGCACAAGGGTCAGCCACGGCAGATTCCGGTCGCGGAGCAGATCGCCCGGCGCAAGCGCCGCTTCGAGAGCGGAGCGCTCCGCACCGTACAGACTCAGTGTTGCAAATGACATTCCCATAGCGTCCTCCTCCAAATGAATCGAATATTCATTGATGCAGCGCTATTGTAAATTATAAAGATTTCTTTCCGATCTGTCAAAGAAAACGGAGTTATACTGCCGGGATCAAAACGTTGTTCCCGGCGGAAAAAGCGGACGGAAAGAACGGTACAAAGCGCCGTGCGGCCGGGCATCACGCACACCGGCAGCAGGACGCTTCCCGCGTTGATGCCGAGAAAGGCGATCTTCATCATGGCAATACCCTGTGTCAGCGGGAGGAAGCGGACGATCTTCCGTCTGGACAGTCCTTGCTGTTTTGCGTTTTTGATTTGAAAAGAGCGCAGGGCGATACCGTGCGGTATATCCCTGCGCTGCTGCGTCTTTTTCGGTTACTTTAAACTCCCGTCGCCGCCCATGAGCGCGGTCATCTCCTCGATGCGCTCAAGCGGGAATGGCGGCTCGCAAAGCGGGCGCATGGCGATGCTCATCAGCTTCATAGGATTGTCGTCCGCCGCCACGCGGTTGGAGCTGAGCGCACCGCAGCGGCGGCAGCGGTGGATGATCGCCCACTCGCCGCCCTTGCGCACCCATACGGCGATCGGCTCCATGATGCCGCCGCAGTCGGCTTCCCGGTCTCCGGGCTCGATGCCCACATGCAGGCTGCTCAGACAGTTCGGGCAATGGTTGCGGTGGTCGCTGCCGGCGTTCTCCGGCGTGCAGAGCCTGCCGCATACCTTGCAGGTGAAAGCGTCGGTGCAGGCATGGGTCTTATAGTAACCTTTTTCAAAGGATCTGCGTTTATTCTCGCGGTTCATAATAACTCCTCCGGAAGATGTGTTTCAGTCTCTTCGGGAGGAATGGCGTGTGTGGATTTGCCAGACCTCCCGGTCAGGCCGCACACTCCGGTGATAAGGTGATAAGTTTCAAAAAATACTCCTTAATTGATTATTAGATTTATATTTGCGATATTATCCTGTAAACGCTGTAAAAAATGTCCCATGTTCGGAAAGAACGCACGGCGTTTGTCAATCGATGGCTTTGAGCCCGTCGTACAGCTCGTTGAAGGACTTCATGTCCTTGCACCGGCCGAAGGAGAACTCTCGATCGTCGCCAAACTCCAGAAGGAAGCACTTTGTGAGCTCTTCCACCGTCTGCTCTAGCGTGCTGAAAAACTGGCGGTAAGCAAAATTGCTCGCCGGAGTACCCTCTTCAAAGGTGCTTGTGATAAGAGATTCCGTCACCTGATCGAGCGGGTACATTTTGAGATGCATCAGCTCGTGCACAATGATCTCTTCCAGATTCTCCTGCTTCGGATTGACCGCGTTCAGCAGGAAAACGGCCTTTTTATCCTCACAGTCCACCTTGAAATCGCCGGTCTTGCGCCAGGACGGGTCCTCCACAAATTCCAGCTTCACATCCCACGCCGGGACGATCCGCAGCTTTTTGCAGTATTTATCAAAAATCTCTGTCAGCTCGGCTTTGTCCATCGTATGCTCCTCCTTTTATACAATAAAGCGGAATGGTTGTGTTATACTTCTACGACCAATACCCCTTCTTTATCAAGACCGAGGCTCTGTTTGACTTTACCGTTCTCAAAGAAAAATGCTCCCCCTCGGCTGGCGGGCTCCTTGGACAGCGGATTAACCAACAGCGCTTTCCCGCATGCCATAGCCGCCTGCTTTGCGTATTCGCCGGATTCGCTTTCGTCCAGATCAAAATTCACATAGACCGGCCAGATCAGAAGACCGCGAGAACGGAAGGATTCTGGATAGATCCACAGATCGCCGCACAGCGCAACGGTCATCTCTACGCCGTGAAACAGAAAGGGGGAGATGTCCGTTCCTTCCCGGTAGTTTCCGTTCGTGATGTTATAGTTTTTCCAGTTCTTGCTGATCCTGCGGTAATTATGAATCACGCTGCCGCCTTCGATCAGCGCGTAGGAGGAATAGATGTCCGGCCCGTCCTTTTCAATATACCCGACCATAACGGCTTTGCGGTATTGCAACGACAGCTCCCGGATCTTTGCCACGGGCAGAGAATCCTGCTCCGCGGCCATTTTTATATCCATTTCATAATCCGATGTAACGGCGGCAAAGCCCTGAAGAAAGGCTTCGCCAAAGCATACCAGATCCGCATCCTTCGATTCAACGATCGCCTTCTCGATCTGCTTCAGGTTAAAACCAATGTCATTCATCCGGCATTTATAGGAAGCTAATCCGATTTTCATGGCATTTTCCTTTCTTCTTCGCCGCGGGACATAGAGCGGGAAAACGGCAGAAAAAGCCCGCCGCATTTTTAAGCAAAACTATAACCCAAGAGTGCTGCGAAGCTCATCCAAATAGGGTATATGCCCCGGGCAACGCGAGCGCCTTTGCAGCGCGCTTTCATAGTATTCGTCAAACAGTTCTCTCGCCTTTGCCAGATCGCCCAAATGCCCATAAATCATGCATTCTTCCAGCTTGATCAGATGATGGTTCAGTTTGTCAAACCATGGATACTCCCTTCGATGTTCCAGAATCGCCTGGCGGCTTGACAGAGTATCAAATACGGGAAGGACATCGTTTTCGATTTCACTTATAATCTCCCCGCATATCGTTTCGATGTCATCGTAAAGGCAGAAGGTCTTTACAGCTTCAAGGTCTCTTGACGCAATAATACCCAAACGGGAACGCATAGTGCAATGATACTCGTGGTAATACTTTCTGCTGTTCACGGCGTCAAACCGTCTTTCCGTGCATTCCGGGATCCGGATCCCGATATTGACCCACATCAGGTGCGTAGCGTCCAGATATGCCTGACCGCATTGAAAACTGATGACCTGAGAAATGTCGCCGGAAACAAACCGGTGCAGAGTACGTCCGTGCTTCCGGAAGCCCAGGGGCTTGATCCTCTTATAAACCTCGGATTCGATATAATCGATTTGCTGCGTTACGAAGCTCGCGCTCATATCATTGCCCTCCGTTCTATCGTTTTACTCTTTTCGTGCAGGAACTCCTTCGCTGCGCCCGCAGAGATTCGACGGTCTGCAATTCATTTTTATCATATTCGGGTATAAAAAGTCCACCGTAATTCCTTCAGAATTACGGTGGACTCATGGCGGAGAAGGAGGGATTCGAACCGTTGCTGAATCGTGGTTTTACAATGGCTTTCTCCGCTTTGACACGAAATTGACACCGTACGCTCTATTCGATATCCACGGCGAGGACGGAGGCACGGACCTTTTCCTGGCGGATCTCGCGGATCTCGCGGTAGATGTCCATCGTTGTGGAGAGCTGCGCATGGCCGAGCAGCCCCTGCGCGTCGGACGGCTCGACACCCGCCTCGATCAGCATGGTCGTGAAGGCGTGGCGCAGCTGGTGCGGGGTGCAGGTCACGCCGGACGCGCGGCGGTAGGCGTCGTACTTCTTCGTGAACGTGCCGCTCGACATATATTCGCCGTGCCGGTTCGGGAAGATCAGACCTGTGCCGGGCGTGATCTTTTCGGCCAGGCGGTCGAGCAGCGGCAGCACCCGCGTGCCGGCTTCGGTTTTCGGCGCCTTCGTCTTCTGCCCGCCGACGTGGTACAGGCTCTTGTTGACGGTGATCGTGCGCTTCTCTATGTTCACATCTTCCCAGGTCAGCGCCAGCAGCTCGCCGTGACGCAGGCCGGTATACATCGCCCAGTAGGCGAACATGCCGAACGGCAGATCCGTGTTTTCCTTAACGCGCCGGATATCCTCGGAGGACGGCATTTCGACCTTCCGCTTCGGCAGACCCTTCGGAACGCTGACTTCACGCGCGACGTTGGTATCCAGATATCCGTGGTCAACGCCCCAGCTGAGGATCAGACTGATAACGCTGAGCTGATTCCGTGCCGTCTTTTCCGCGGCGTTCGTCTCTTTGCAGAACGTCTTTATGAAGCGGCTCACGTCCACCGGCCGGAGCTCCTGCGCATACGCGGTGCCGAAGTGCCCGGCGGCGCGCCGCATGGCAGCCTTGTAGCCCTTCGTGGTGTTCGGGGCGAGCGCCGGTTCGGCCTCTTCCCACCAGCCGTCTGCCAGCGTCTGGAAGGTCACGCCGCGCTTCCTGCCGGCGGCCTCCGCGTTGTAGGCGGCGATTTTCTGCAGCAGCTCGCTCTTCGTTTTGCCGTAGAAGTATTTTGTTTTGCGCCGGCCGAAAGCGTCTATGTCCGTGACGCTCTGCTGCCAGCGGCCGTCAGATCGGCGGACCATTTGCTTTATCCTCCCGTGTATTTGTAGTGCAGCGTTCCGACTTGTTGCTTGCTGCTGAGTCAGTCATGCAATGTTAAACGCTGTTAAACGCTGCATGACGCAATTGCCGACTCTATGGTATGCGAAGGCTGTTCTAAGGAAAATATGTTTAACTTAAATCTGTTGCGTTTGACTTTAAGAAAAAAAATGATATAATTTTTTTACTTAGATTTTCTTTCGCGGTTTTAAGATAAGCAGATTTTCCTTACGCGGTCGCAGCTCGATTATAATACAGCCGCATAATTTAGAGTTCAAAGCATAAGATGAGGTAGAAATATGGAAATCAAATCAAAACGAGCGGGGTATGCGATGAAAACATTGCGGGGCTATTCCGCATTTATGCCGGCGAAGCTTCCACCAGAGCCTCCCGTTGCCGTTGACACGGAGATGCAAAAACTTTTGTCTTTAGCAGACAGAAAGCTGGGAAGGCTCGACGGAATAACGGAGATACTTCCCAACCCGGAATTGTTTGTGGCTATGTATGTCAAGAAAGAAGCCGTACTCAGTGCGCAGATCGAGGGAACACAGGCTTCACTCGTTGATGTACTCAATGTTCCCGGCGACGAGAGGGAAGAAAACAGTCCGGCCGGTGTTAAAGATGTAGTAAACTATGTTAATGCTATGCAATGGGGGCTCCATCAGCTGGAAACACTTCCCCTCAGTTTGCGGTTGATAAAAGGCATTCATAAAGTCCTTTTGAAAGACGTCCGCGGTTCTGAAAAAGAACCTGGAGAATTTCGGCGGTCGCAGAACTGGATCGGAGCACCGGGATGCACACTGGAGACGGCAGTCTTTGTCCCGCCGGATGTCCATGAAATGGAACAGGCAATGGGAGACCTGGAACTTTTCATACACGAGGATGATGACATTCCAGCCTTAATAAAGATCGCGCTGATTCACGCACAATTCGAGACGATTCATCCGTTTCTCGATGGCAACGGAAGAATGGGACGCCTTCTTATTACTTTCTGGTTGTGTGAGCGGAAGATCCTCTCTCAACCGCTTCTGTATTTGAGCTATTACTTCAAGCAGAACCGCACGGAGTATTATGACCGGCTGATGGATGTTCGCACGAAGGGAGACTGGGAAGGCTGGGTCAAGTTTTTCCTTCGCGGCGTGGCGAATGTTTCTGACGAGGCGACGGAAGCTGCTAAACAGATCATTACACTGAAGACGATGTACTCCAAAGTGCTGTACGATCAGGATAAAAGCAATAGCAACTACCAGCGTTTGCTGGATCAGTTGTTTGAATATCCCGTTCTTACGAAGAAGGAAGCTGCTGAATATATCGGTGTGTCCACTCCGACCGCAGGGACGATTATTGAAACATTTTGCGAACTGGGGATACTCACGGATTTAACCCCGGAAAAAGCAAGGTATAAAACATACGCCTTTAGTCAGTACCTCGCTATTCTTGAAAAGGGTACAGAGCTTTCCGGCTGAGGACGATCCGGGTGAAAACCGTGTAACTGCTACAGTTCCTTCAACAACAAAACAAGCATCTTTTCTGCTCCCCGTGAGGGGAGCTTTTATATTGCCCGTTCCGGAATTTCCGGGGCGGGCTTTTTGCGTGCTCAGGGCAGGGGGAGGCGCTGGGACATGAGGATGGTGCCGATGAGGCGGAGGTCGCGGTCGGAGTCGTGCCAGATGGTTTCGTCGGCGTCGGCGCGGTCGCGGTTCAGGGAGAAGAGATAGGTGTTGCCGATGTGATCCTGGCAGACCTGCTTGACGAGAAAGCCGCCGTCGAGCCAGAAGGCGCCGACCTCACCGTCGCGGGGCGCGCGCTTCACGCCGAGGGCGATGCTGCCGTCGGCGAGATACGGCTCCATGGAGTTGCCGTTGACGCGGATGGCGAACTCGGCGTGCGGGTCGGTCGTGGCGTAGTCCTGTATAAAAAGATCGCCGGGCGTCTCCGGCGTGCCGGCAGCGAACGAAGCGCCCAGCAGGGGGATGATGCGCGAGGGCGCGGCGGACGGCTCTTCGGGGGCGCGGTATTCCGTCTGTGAGCCGAGAAAACGGCCATAGGCGCAGAGGGCCTGCCGCCCTGCCACGTTCAGCGCGTCGTAGATCGGGTCGATGTCGCGCTCGGCGGTGGGGGCTGCTGCGGGCTTAGCGGGAACGGGAGAATCTTCCCAGCCCATAAGTTGAGCCGGTGTAACCCCAAGGACTGATGCAAAAATGGCAATTTTAGACTGAGACAGATCAACATGACCTGACTCGATTTTTGCGATAGATGATCTATCTTTGTAGCCGGTTTTCAAAGCTAATGCTTCTTGCGACATTCCGCGTTGTTCGCGGAGACGTTTAATGTTTTGATGAATTTTCAATTCATATCACATCCTTTGCATGAGAACACAATAGCATTTGCGTGAAACTGTGTCAACAAAATTTTAAGAATCTCAAAAAATATGTTGACAAAAATTCACACTGATGCTATGCTTACGTCGTGAATTTAATTCACGCTCGAAGGGGGTGAGAGGATGAACAGCGCGAACTTAAAGGCTGAAATTGCGCGTGCGGGGAAAACAAATCGGTCTCTCGCGGCGATGCTTGGTATGTCCGAACAGACACTGTACAACAAAATTGCAGGGAAAACGGAGTTTAAAAGCAGCGAAATCTTAATTTTAGCTCAAGAGTTGTCCCTATCAATGCAATCGGTCAACGAAATTTTTTTTGACAAATGCGTGAATTAAATTCACGGACGAATAGACGAGGAGGTAACCCAATGAAAGTAAAAGACTTTATCCAGAACATCAACTGGGAGTGCAGCTCGCTCGAACGTGTCCTGGTGGACACCGGGACGGAGCGCATCGAGCTCCCGGGGGAGGTTTTGCGCCGACCTGCAAGCGAGGTCTGGCGCAGAGAGTTCATTGAGGCGCTGAACATGACCGTCCGCGAAGCGCGGGTCATCAGCGTCGATACGATGGTGATTTTCGCCGTCGGCGGAGAAGGAGGTGAGAACATGAACGAATTGAAAGAAATGCTCATGGAGCAGCTGCAACTACTCCATGAGCACTCCAAGAACGGATGCTGCATGCCCGGCGAACTGGTCGATCTGTCCAACGCCATGGCACACATCGCGGAGGTCGTGGTTCGGATCAGGGAGTCGAACATAAGAGCGGGGAGGTGAGGACATGAAACCCAAAAGCTGTTTTCCCAATTTGTTGGCGGAGATCGCCCGGCGGGGGCTGACCATATCCGGCATGGCCGCAGAGCTCGGCAGAGCCCGCGACACACTCGCGCGGAACTTCAACGGCTCGCTGCGCATTGACGAGGCGCTGCGGATCCGCGACCGGTATTTCCCGGATTGCAGTCTCGACTATCTCTTCAAAAGAGACTGAGCCGGTATAAACCGGCTCAGCTGGTAGATTATTTACTTTTTCTGCCAGGGGTCTGAGACAGAGCGCTGCCCGCCGCCGTCTTGCTCGCCTTGCTCGTTCGACCGTCACGAAGAACTTTAGAGGCAGCCGTTGCGGCGCGCTTGCTCGTCTGCTTGGTGTTCGCCATATGCAATATGTCCTTTCTTTTAGATTTCCGGTGGCCACCAGATACTATTAGTATACTACATATTGAAGCAAAATTCAAGTAATGCGCATAGCAAATACAAGATATAGAAAACCCATAAATCAACAAGGAGGTAAGAGAACATGGATAGCACGGTATTGGAGCTGCAGCTCGCGGAGCTGAAAGCGGCATTTCCCGGAAAGGTCATGATCCCGCTGTCACACGCGGCGCGGTATCTCCGGGTAGACCCCCGGACGCTGCATGCCAACCACTCATTTCCGATGCGGAAGTTCAAGCGTATGTGGTATGTGAACCTCGTGGCGCTGGCCAAGTGGATGGTCCGATAAACGCGGGCGCTTCGGCGCCCGGACAAAAAAACTACATAAAGGAGATAAGAACCATGAGAAAAACAAAGGCGGCGTTCGCCACCACGGCGATCATGACATTGCTTGCCGCCGTGATCTTCTTCGTCTGGAAGTTTGGAAACGGCCTCGGCTTTACGATCATCGAAGGCATTTTCGCGGTGTACGGCTTTGCGAGCCTTGCGGACGACTGCTGCCGCTGGCTGCAGATGCCGGACACGGCAATCATGAGAGGAGGACAAAGAATATGAGCGCTACCATTACCATTGAGCTGTGCGCGGAGGACCGCGCCCGGCTCGACCACATCAACGTCAATCTGACCGAGCTGATACTGCGGGTCATGGGCAGCCAGAAGATCGACATGGGCGAGGTACTGCGCCGGGCCGCGCCGGAGCTCGCCGGGAAGTTGGCGGAGCAGCACCCGGTCACGGAGCCGTTCGAGGAGCTGCCGAAGGCGGAACCGGTCCCGTTTGAGCAGCCGAAGCCGGAGACGCCGCAGTACAAGCCGGAGGACATACAGCAGAAGGTCGTGGCGCTGTCCGCGAGCGGCAAGAAAGCCGAGGTCCGCGAGATCGTCAAGAGCTACGCCGAGAAGGTGAGCGCCATCCCGGCGGACAAGTTCGGCGAGGTCATGGCCCGGCTGGCCAAACTGGAGGGGTGAGCATGTCGAGCGCGATGAACCACAGAGCCCGGAGCCGCCGCTCCTACGCCAAGCACCGCTCCGCCTGCAGCGGCCACGCCCGCCGGACGATCTTCCGGCAGACGCCCAAGAGACGGCCGGGGCTGCTGGAGCTGCTGCGCAGGGCGTTCAAGCCGAGAGGCCGGGAGGCCAAGGGGGACGCCGAATGAAAAAGGTGATCTATATCGCGGGGCCGATCACCGGCGTGCCGCGCTACTGGGAAGCCTTTGAGACCGCCGAGGACGAGCTGACCGCCGCGGGATATCTGCCGCTCAGCCCGGCGCACATGCCGGACGGCATGGAGAACGGGAAGGCCTTGCGGATCTGTCTGGCGATGATCGACGCCGCGGACGCGGTGCTGTTTCTGCCCGGCAGCTCCCGGAGCCGCGGCGCTTCGCTGGAGCACCGCTACTGCGAGTATACCGGCAAGCCGTGGGCTCGCAGCATCAAAGAACTGAAGGAGGCAATGGCTGCATGCAAGAGCTTAATGATCACAGCGCCCGGGCGCACGCTCTGCTGAGCGCGTCCGGCTCGCACCGCTGGCTCAACTGTCCGCCGTCGGCCGTGGCGGCGGAGGCCTACCCCAACGAGGGGACGGAGTTTACCCGCGAGGGGACGCTGGCGCACGAGGTGGCGGAGATCGTGGCGCGGGAACACGTCCGGCCGGAAAGCGGACGGGACGGTTTCGCGCCGGAAGTCACACAGGAGATGCTCGATTGCGCCGCGGGCTATCGGGACTATATTCACGAGCAGATCAAGACCGACGGCGCTACCGTGCTGCTCGAGCAGCGCGTGGACTTTTCGACCTGGGTGCCGGACGGCTTCGGCACGGCGGACTGCATCATCGTGCAGGACAGGACGATCACCGTTATCGACTACAAGTACGGGCAGGGCGTCGCGGTGGACGCCAAGGAGAACAGCCAGATGATGCTCTACGCGCTGGGCGCGCTCAACCTGCTGGGGGATCTCTTCGATATCGAGACGGTGGAGATGCACATCTACCAGCCGCGCATCAACAACGTGAGCACATGGAGCGCCGCGGCCGCGGATCTTCTCTACTGGGCGGACAAGACCGTCAAGCGGATCGCTGCCGAGGCCGCCAAGGGCAAGGGCAAATACAAGGCCGGGGCATGGTGCCGGTTCTGCCCGCACGCGGGCCGCTGCCGTCAGCTCACGAAGACGTGCACCGAGTACGTTGAGACGCACAGCCTGCGCGTGGCCGTGCCGGTGCTGGCGCCGCACGAGGTGGCGGGAGTGCTGGAGATGGAGCCGCTCATCAGTCTCTGGCTCAAGCGCGTGAAGGCGCAGGCCATGGACACACTGCTTGGCGGCGGCGAGGTCCCGGGGTTCAAGGTGGTCGAGGGCAAGCTCGGCAACCGCAAGTGGACCGACGAGTTCAAGGTCGCCGAGGCGCTCAAGGCCGCGGGCTACGGCGCCGATGAGTACACCGAGACGAAGCTGCTCAGCCCCGCGGCCATGGACAAGAGCCTCGGCAAGAAGAAGGTCGCCGAGCTGCTGGAGACGCTGATCGACCGCGCGCCCGGCGCGCCGACGATCGTACCGGCGAGTGACAAGCGCCCGCCGCTCGACCGGGCGGCGGAAGCGATGAAAGATTTTGAATAAAAAAGGAGATCGAGAACAATGGCAAACACCAAGGTCGTAACCGGAAAGGTACGTTTTTCCTACTGCAGCATCTTCGAGCCCCGGGAGCCGCAGGGCGGCGGCGAGGCGAAGTACAGCGTTACGCTGCTGATCCCGAAGAGCGACACCGCGACGCTGAACAAGATCAAGCTGGCCATTGCCGACGCGCGCGAGGCGTTCTGCAGCCGCAACGGCGCGAACGCCCTGCCGGCGAAGCCCAACCACACGCTGCACGACGGCGACGGCATGCGCGACAGCGGGGAGGAGTTCGGCTCTGAGTGCAAGGGCTGCTACGTTATCACCGTGAGCAGCAAGCAGAAGCCGATCGTTGTGGACAATATGCGCAACGCGATCACGGATCCGCTGGAGGTGTATTCCGGCTGCTACGGGCGCGCGGCGATCAACTTCTTCGGCTACAGCAGCAACGGCAAGAAGGGGATCAGCGCGGGGCTGCTCAGCATTCAGAAGCTGCACGACGGCGAGGCGCTCGGCGGCAGCCGCGGCAGCGCGGACGACTTTGACGACGGCTACCGCGACGCAGAGGCCGACGATGACTTCCTCAACTAAGCGCCGGCTGCTCATCGACCTGGAGACGTACAGCAGCGCCGATATTACCAAGACCGGGGCCTTCAAGTATGCGGAGGCCCCTGACTTTGAGATTTTGCTGCTGGCCTGCGCCTGGGACGACGGGCCGGTGCAGGTGATCGATATGACCGGCAGGGAACCGGTGACGGATGAGCGCACGGCGGCAAAGGCGGCGGCGCTCGCCTCCGTGGTCGCCGGGATAACCGACCCCGACA